>Ga0209700_100757_pt1 | contig 64402 bp, 31 predicted proteins | sample SiratroredBW_FD_187528 | JGI IMG/M metagenome (GOLD analysis project Ga0209700, IMG submission 187528) | Root nodule microbial communities of legume samples collected from California, USA - Siratro red BW (SPAdes) (version 2) | ecosystem: Host-associated > Plants > Roots > Nodule | place: USA...
GGCCGAATTCACTCTTATTTGTGTCAAATATGTTAAGCATCATGGATAATGCTAGCTTGAGCTTTAACCAGAGTACGCCACGTGTACTACAAATATACCTCAATGATCTCTTCACAAATGATTTCAACTCCATCTTGAAGTTGATCCCTGACTTCTTCCAAAGAAGACATCAAGAGAAAAAGGACAATCATGGAAGATGCTTTATTCATGCAACACCTGGAAACTTCTATGGAAGGCTTTTTCCTGATGATTACATCCACTTCTTTCATTCCTCCTACAGTCTCCATTGGCTATCTCAGGTCCATTGTATCAAACCTAATTTCTATCATTACGATGCAGTATTGTTTGATATTTTAAGAAAACTAACATTGTACTATTTCATTTAAAGTTTTTACTTTACAAGTACCCAAAAAATACTAGCTCAAGCATTTAACTTGTTTTGATTCAACCTCATCATGCAGGCACCAAAAAGCTGGACCAACATAGACGAACCACTGAATAAGGGAAATGTTTATATAACAAGTACAAGTGCTCCTTCTGTCTATGAAGCATACTTCAAGCAATTTGAAAAGAATTTCAAACTTTTTCTAAAATCACGTTCAGAGGAACTAAAGTCAGATGGTAGTATGGTACTTACATTCATTGGTAGAGATGAAACCCATAAAATTGGTAATCCTGGAGAGGTAATTGGAATGGTACTCAATGACATGGTCCAAGAGGTAAGCGATGAGCTTTCATAGATGACTAAGTGAACCAACACATCAAAATAGTAGTTGTATTTGAAAACTGTGATTCCTCAATTTTATTTAAAACTAGAATTTACCCTAAATTTTATAATAATTTATATTTGTTTTATAACTAGGTCGTATTTTATTATATCATCATTAATTTTACATATTTTTTTTATCAGCAAAAGAATATATTGAATATAAAACACAAAGGTGTTTCAATTCTTTTATAAAATATTGAATTATAATTTTCTCTTATAAAAATTTTGAGATCATGAGTACAATCTAAAGTTTGAGTTCTAAAATAATCACCGTTTATTTTAACAAACATACTATTTCTATACCAAATTATAACTAGATACATCAAAAGCAGCTTCACTACAATGAAAATGAACCAATACTTCACGTTACACAAGTTGAGACCGTCCATTTTACATATTGTGTTGTATTGGATGTTACCCCTGTGATGTATATTTTGTGCTTGCTAAAGCCTGAAATTTGAAAGCCTCTAGAAATCTAGCAAGAGGAAAATAAGGCTGTTTTATTTATTATTTATGATTGTAGGGTCTACTTGAAGAGAAAAAAATAGACTTCTTTGATCTACCTATATACGGTCCCACTGCTGAAGAAGTTAGACAAGTGATTGAAGCAGAAGGATCATTTACTCTTCAAACATTGAGGACTTTCAACATAGGTTGGGATGCAAATCTTGATGAGGATGTTGGTGATTCTATACTTGATAGTAAAATGAGAGGAGAGTTCATAGCTAAGTCCATTAGAGCTGTTTTTGAACCCCTTTTGTCAATTGAGTTTGGGGAAGATACCATGGATGAATTGTTCACAAGATTTGCTAAGCGAGTTGCCCAACTCATTGAGTTGGAGACGTTGGAATATACTAATGTGGTAGTGTCCATGACCAAAGTTTTTTGAAGATATATATTTTGGATGGGTTATAAGTATAAGACAAACTTTATGTGTTAGGTATTTTAGATTCTTACTAATAATATTGGATTCCTTATAACTTTAGTTTCCTTTTTAGGAGAAACTTTCATTATGTTAGTTTAGTGGCCTATTGTCATTTTGGATTCTTATCTATTCGGTTCTATATATCTCTCTTTCGATTTCAATAGTGTATTAGGCTTGATAAAGGTAAAATTACACGGATAGTTTCAGCAAAGACAAAAAATGTTTAGTATTATTTTGTACTTCAATCATATTTATAGTTTCTTTTTATTGATCCCTTTAATTTAATGTTATAAAAATACTGTTTCCAAATTAAAATAACCCTTATTCTCGATTCTCTTAACAAAATTATAAATCTTAAAAGCGTTGTTATAAATATACTTTCTTCCAGAAATCGCTAATATAGAGTAATTACAAGAAGAAACCTTAAGATATATTGAGCTCGTACTTACAAGATGATCGGAATTCAATTCTTGCATAAGAAGAGTTTTAATGTAACTAATTGTAAATTATTATAACAAAATTTGCTATTATTTACTGTAAATATTTGTTGGTAACTCAAAATTCGTAGTTAAGCTAAACAAAAGAAACACGTAAGTAAACCGGGTATAGGTAACTCTTATTTACATATTTTCAAAATCTATTTGTTTTCTTTTTTTAAATTTCTAAATAAGTTAGAGTAACCTCATTATCCCGATTAAATATATTTTTTATTATCAATAAAATAAATAAATTCATATATATTAATATCTTCACTGTGGAGGTTTTAACATCTTTTACTTCTAAATTTTCTCTTTAATTTTAGCTTAATCTTGTGTTCAATAAACAACATTTTGTATTGCTACTGTAGCAGAACTTGATTGATAATTTGGAGATATTAGATGTTTTTAAGTGCTAATGTATTTAAATTTTTTCAAAATATAGATAATTTTATTTAAGTTAATTATCTCAAAGCTGATTATATATAAAATAAAATAATTATCTGATTTTTCAAATTTAGTACCAATCTTTTTATATAGATATGTAATTTACAGTACCCTCTTATATTAAAAAAAATAAATATTATATATTTCATCTTAAGTTTAATATATGATTTTTAATAAAAAAATAACGAATGTTTTATGATTTCATAATAAATTTTCTACTAAAAAATTGCACTGAATCTTTTTTTTTATGTATATATATGCGTCATCTTATAACTAGAGTATAATTTTTAATGAAAATAATCTAAATATTATCACAAATAGAAAATATTCAAAAAAGAATTCTTTTATTGAATTTATTATTTATACTAGTAGTTAACGGCCTATTTAATGTAAATACGTAGTTACATTATCTTTACTTAGTAAATTGTTGGATATCAAATTGGATATTCATTTGACCTCATAGTGCCCAAGTTGACGTGGACTGATGTAACCAAGTCAATAAAAAATCCAATGATGTGTGGTTTTGAAATGGGAACTTGAAATCGTATTCTATTGAACTTTATTTGGTATTTCATATATATTAATACTTTATTATGATAAAAAAAATTAGTGTTAGGTTGGATTTATTAGATGTTAACCATATATATTTATATTTTTTTAATGTTGATTAAGTCCCTTAAGGATCTAATGGTCTAACCACTTACTCTACACCTCGATCAGGTCAGTGATTGAACCAATTTTCACAACATTGAACTGTATTGGTGAATCCATCATCTTATCTCTAGCACTTTAATTATAAAATACATTTGAAAAAAAAAAATTCGTTTACTTAAGTATCATTCTTTAAATAAAATTTTTACGACATCTTATAATGTGACCTATGACTTGTACTATTTTCACTTATTTTCATAAGGGTATTACGTATGTTGTTCACCTAATCTTATACCTCACGCACAATAGATAAAAAATAATAATAATTTCATTAAAATATTTTAAAGTTTTAAAACTAAAAAATTCAACACACATAAAGAATTGCGTAATTCTAATTTTTTCATGTACTATTCAACAAACCTATATTATTCTATTATTATTTTTTATTTTTTATTGTTATTGACTATCATTATCATCCGGAGACGATTACAACAAAAACTGCATGCTGCTTGCTCTAGAGTTTAATGGTCAAAGGGAGTGAGTGAAAGGGAAGAATCTGATATGGAAGAAAGCATCACATTGACAAGAGAGCCTCTTCTTCCACAACAACAACAACAAACTCCATCTTCTCTAATCAATCATTTGTATATTGGTCACTTCTTAGCTAGATGGGATGCCAGGTTTTTCTTTCACCTCTCATCATTGATTTAATTATTTCAACTCAAATATTATTCATAGGTCACTAATCACTATTGTTTCGGGTGCTTAATTGATTTCACTTTTTACAAGAATGCAAAGAAAAATTTCCTTTTTCTGCTTTATAGTTTCTAAAATCTCCTGAATAGGAGAACGGGTTTCTGCCGTAATACCAAAACAGATAAATTGAAATGGTTGTTTGTCCTATGAATGAGCAATTTTTTAGTGGGATGTGATATTTGATTGTGGCAATTACCCTTAATTGTACCAAGCTGGGAAATAGACCACATTGGATAAGATATAATATACATGCATGGAAGGTGTCTGGGAGTTAGTTAGTTAATTAGGATCATTCTGTCTTGGCTTGAGAGTTGAGACTTTCAAAATCACTGTTTCCAGGGAATGGGTTGCACTATTTTGGTTGGTTTGGTTTGTTTTGGTTTTTATTAGTTTAATTCACTGTGCATCTGTGATTTCAGGATGTGGGAATTCTCTGTTGGTTTATATATGGTCAACATATGGCCAGACTCTTTGTTGTATGCAGCAATATATGGTGCCATCGAATCTGCCTCAATTGCACTGTTTGGCCCCATAATTGGAAGATGGGTTGATAAGTTGACTTATGTGAAGGTGTGAGCCCAAAGTATTACTAATTATTTTATCTGCTTTTATGCAAGGACTACTAGTGCTTCTGACTTGTAAAGCTTTCTGTCCTTTTGCTAAAAGCTAAATGATAACTTAAGATCTTTTTTATTCTACTTGGCTTCATAGAATTTATGGGTCCACTATTGACAGGCTACTTTTGTGCTTGGTCTATCTTTTTTCCCCTTGACTTTTATGTGGGTCTGGATGAAGAAGCCGTAAAATGGAAAGAAATGGGTAAAGAGAGGATTATATAAGTGAAACGGCTTTTAATTCTGATGCTATAAAATTTTGGTCTACATGTGGGGTGTAAAGTCTTTGCTTAAACCATTGGTTCACTCTGTTTTTGGACTTACCCTATCCATCAGATTCTTTGTTTAAGTCCTTAGATTCTACCAGCATATGCATGTGAAATGCCAAAGTCATTTCAAGAATTATCTAAAGAATAAGAGATGAACAAAATTCAAAGATAAAAATGTATATAGCAATATCTGACAGGTAGCTATAGTTATTTAATTTGGTTCTTAATTCTTTTATTATGAAGATCTAGGTGTCTTTGGTGAAGTAACTCTGTCCGCATATTTTATTGGCAGGTTTTGCAGTTGTGGCTGGTGACACAAAATCTCTCTTTTGTTATTGCTGGGACAACTGTAATTGTTTTACTTGTCAACTCATCTTTGAAGTTTACAAATTTTTCAGCTTTCATGTTACTGTTATGGACCATCAATATCTGTGGTGGAATTGGTGTGCTTTCTACTCTTGCTGGGACAATCTTGATTGAAAGAGAATGGTAAAATTAGTTGTTGTCTTTACTATCTCTCAAATTTACAATTCAGAAGAATATTAGTTATTCTAACTTTTTTTCTGGTTTTCAAGTAGTTTAATTGTGCACAGTAAAGGAAAAATGGTATTTCAAAGCATGATTAGCACCTCTATTATGTCACTTCAGAATGTAATGCCTTTGCTCATATCACATAATCTAATGTCTTAAATTTAACTCAATTATGAGGGATGCTTAATTAAATGGTAAATAAATATTTTTGTTAAGAACATGATGTTATCCTTGTTTCTATTATACAGGTTGTTAGTTATAGCGGAAGGTCAACCCCCAGAAGTGCTGACAAAGATGAATTCAGTTATAAGACGCATTGATCTAACCTGCAAGCTTCTTGCTCCTGTTATTACTGGGTTTATAATAAGCTTTGTATCACTGAAAGCATCTGCTATAACTTTAGCACTGTGGAATACTGTGTCCGTTTGGGTGGAGTATTGGCTTTTTACATCTGTATATAATGGGATTCCAGCATTAGGCCAAAGTAGCCAGAGGAGGATGGCAAGACTTTCCCAAAGTGATCAACAAAAAGACAATCCAACTTTGGAGGAAGATAGCTTGCTTTCTGTTGCTGGTGGTAGCGCAGAATTGGTGGATAGAAAAAGCAGTAAAAGACTTTGTGAGAAGATATCAGAAATTCCTTATGTTGCTGCGTGGAAAGTTTATCTAAAGCAAGAAATTGCCCTTCCTGGACTAGCTCTGGCTTTGCTATTTTTCACTGTACTCAGGTGAAAGCCTACAAAAAAAAGTGTAGCAAGTAAATGTTACATGAAAAAAAAATGACTAGCCAGAATTAGCCTTTCCCACAAATGCTTAAAATATCCAGTTTATTTACGAAGCTTGTCAAAAACATGTCCTGCACTTTTTTGCTGTTTGTCCGGCATGAAGAGTTATTATAATCAAGATAAAACTATTTTTTCTGTTTTATATTATAGTAAGAGTCATTGATAAAATTTCAATTTTTGCCTCAGTTTTGGAACTTTGATGACAGCCACCTTAGAATGGGAAGGGATACCTGCATATGTTATTGGAATAGCAAGAGGAATAAGTGCTGCGATTGGAATTGCTGCAACAGTTCTATATCCTGTGTTACAGTCTCAAATATCGACTATTAGAACAGGACTTTGGTCTGTATGGTCTCAGGTATAAATATAGTAATGAATGGCTCTAGAATGTATAAATGACATGAGTACCAGTCAAATACTCAATTTTCTGTGAACTGAAAAAAAATGTATTATTGATATAACAATAGTATGTAGGTTGTTTAATTAAATGGGTTATTCCAACCTATCTGTATTGTCCTTTTTATGAATGTTATGCATTCAATTGTAGTGGACTTGCCTCCTTCCATGTATAGCTGCAATATGGATCCAAAGTGGCTTTCTATCATCATATATTCTTATGGGAAGTGTAGCCATTTCTCGGCTTGGATTGTGGATGTTTGATTTGTCTGTGCTTCAACAAATGCAGGCAAGAAATTACCCTTATTACCTGAATTTACTTAAATTTTCCTAATTTTTTTTATCAAATGCCTGCAATCACTGTAGTTATCTTTCTTAATAATCATCTTGGCCTGACTTTTTTCTTGTTAATTTTTTTTCGTATAGGATCTTGTTCCTGAATCTGATCGTTTGATTGTTGGGGGTGTTCAGAACTCACTTCAGTCTATAATGGATTTATTGGCCTATGTAATGGGAATCGTAATATCTGATCCACGGGTGAGTTTTAAAACAATCATGTTTCACATGTACTTGCTACTTGTAAGTTTTGCCTTTAGGTCTTTGATAAAAGACTTTGAGTATCTCGTCAATTTTCAACTTCTGACAGAATTTTTCTAATTTCACTAACGTCAAATTAGATCTAAGAGAAGTACCACTATTTATTGTAATTATTACGGTTGAAAATTTACTCTTTAGACAACAAATGTTTCAGATGCATCTCCATTATCGGAACACTCCCAAGCTTTCTTTTGCACCATATAACTGTTGGTTTTTGTTTAAGGATAGAAGAAAAACAATAGAGCCAGGAAACAATATGAATATTTTTGAATTGCAAAAGGTCTAAAGCTTTTATTGAATCTGGCTTGTATTCACTGAAATAACTTAATAGAAATCTGGCTCCATGATTTAGGAGTTGCTACTGATAGCTGAATAATAAAATATGAAACTGACTAACATACTAACAACTAGAAACAAGATAACATATTCTTATTAATTTAATGACTGACTTATTCAAAATTAAAATTCAAACTGCTTTGATAGCATCCAAGACACGTTTCCAACACTCCTCCTTGCATTGGAGGATGCAAACTCTTAGTTTCTCCCTCAAAAATTTAACCTGCTGATTGAGAATGATTTGGTGATCTTTTGTTCAGGATTAATCTTCTCCTGTGGAAATACAATCACTTCCCTTTGATATAATTGGATGTTGGCATTTTCAACTTTTAACTTCTCAATCAAATCTCTAATGTATTAGTGAAAACATTTTGTATCAGAAGTTCTTATCCTTGTTTCCCCGAGCCTTCAACTCTAAATTCAGAGTTTTTAGACACTTCTCATCGTGCTCAACCCTTTCAACTTTCTCTAAAGCAGATCTTGCTTCTCTAATGACAATATCATACTTCCTGTTCCACTCCCTCTGACTCCTCTTGAGCAGAGTAAGCTTGTTCCTTTACTGCTACCAACCTTGCTTCACTAGCACTACTTCTAGACTTGGGGGCTGCTATTATAGAACCAACTTATTTTTCTCCTCCTTCTTCAGTTTCTTCTTTCTTGTGCCAAAATTTAGTTATTTCCTCTTCTATTGAAAAAGCAATTTGCTCCTCCTCTAATGGATTTAAAGCAAATTTTTCTTCTTCATTTTAACTTGAAAAATATTTTTGCCATATACATCTTTAATTGTGCAGGATTTGTTTTCAAACAACACTTTGTAACCCTTTTCAACTAGTTGTCCAACACTCAACAAATGTTTATCTATTTTAGGAACATACAACACATCATTAATGAACTTTGTGCTTGAATAGGATGAGATTATTATTGTTCCTTTTCCTTTGCAGTGCTTAGTTCCTTGAATAGATCCTTGTAATTTGTCATGCGGTTAGTACCACCACAAGTAATAAGTCAATTATGACAAGATCCATCTTAGAGAACCATGTGGCAGAAAACAAGTAATCCTCCTCCTATTGATTAGCACCCTTTTCGTCTTCACCACACGGTTGAATTGTTAGCAACCTTTGACTCTTCAAAATGTAGTTGATTATTTTTTCTATTAAATAATAGCTCCGTCCCCGAGAATGCGGGTAACTTTTCTTTCACCCTTTCCTTTGTTGTAATTATTTGCACTGCTCTCACTGCTACCTAGAAGATTCTCCTTGTAGTTTTCTTTTTCCATGTTCTAGCTTGTTGGTTCTTAGCCAGTAGTGCACCTTCAATAGCATGACCTTGTCTCATAAGCCTTTGTTGCTCTTAGGTCTACAGGGCATGTAATGCTTCTATTGAAGTGATTTTGATTAAGTCCTTTTTATTCTCCAAAGTGGTTATGGATGCCTCATATCTTTCTACCATTGTGTCAAGAATATTTTTGATAATTCTTGAATCAGAAAAGTTAGTGTCAAGTAATCTTACCTTCTTAGCAATACCTTGTTTGAGTATTCTTTAATTGTTTCAGAATCTTTTATCCTTTAGAGATCAAATTCCCTCTTCAAATTCAGCACTTACATGTTTCAAATCCTTTCATCTTCTGCATACTCTCCCTTCAGATAGTCCTAAGTTTCTTTTGTTGTTCTTAAAGTTGTGATCTTAATGAAGATGGTTGTTGAAACACCAACAAAGAGACATGATTGTGCCTTTACTTTCTAAGTTTTTTTCTCCTTATCATTTTTTATTTAGGCCATGGGTGGGATTAAGTACTTCATAATCCACTTCAACAATTTCTTAAAGATCTAAAGTCTTTAGATATACCTCCATTTTTACTACCCATTGATCATAGTTTGCTCCATCAAATTGTTAGAAATTTGATTCAACCTTACAAAACTACCTCAATAAGGTGAGGTTTGTCCCCACATATATACTTTAAATTGGTCTTATCTCTAGCCGATGTATGATCTCCAACACATCCCCTCACGTCGAGGGCATCATGCGTCCATACCGAGGATATCGAGCATGGGAATCAAGGGGGCCCAAGTGACACGACAAGCCCAAATCTTGTCTAGGATAGACACTGAATGACTCCTATCTTAGTAAGTATGTTTAGGCCTAACTCAACCTCATAAAACCTTCTTAATAAGGTGAGGTTTGAGTTGGAACAATTGACTATATAAGGGGATTTGAATAGAGTCTTAGACTCTTTGTTGGAGCAAACTAAATTGGACTTGTCTAGGATCAAGCTAAGCAAATAGCACAAAAGAGATTTATATTGATTGACCCAAACACAGGGACCATATCCAATTCTCCCTTAAGTAGTTTAAGAGGTTCCACTATTTAATTGAATGATTACAAAACAAGTACACCAACCACTCTTGATTACAAATGACTATACCGACCACTCCTCTTTAACTTTTTTAACCTCCCTTTGAGATTAAGAACTCTAAAAGCAAGAAACACTCTCAAAGAGAACACAAATTAAGTTTATAGGATGAACTTCATAAAGTGAAGAATTACAAGGCTATAGCTCACACCCACAAAGAACACTTAGTTTTCAATAAGCTTTATTAGACTTGTGTATTGCACTTCATCTTCTTCTTGTCTCTTTCTATAGATTCTTCTTGATCTCTTTCTAATAATGTCTATCTTCAACATTATTAGCACGGACACTTGATTCAAAAAGTTTTGATCCTGCCTTTGTTCTGCTTAAGGAAACAAATCAAACAATTTTGTATATATGACACTTAATTGTGATTAAAATAGAATTGCATAAGCGTGCTTGTCCCCTTATAAAACTAACTTTTACACTTGATCATAAAATCATCTTTAACTATAGATTTTATAGTCGTTGGGAAATTGTTTCAAACTCTTAATATTTATCTAGAAATAATTTGATCGTTACGACTTTTATTATGACTTAATCCATGTTAAACGAATTCTTCCTCCACCCCAATAGTTCAGTGGAAAATACAAACATGTCCTTAAATGATAAATGGTAAAAGACTAAAATATCCTCTATCCCCATTGACCTCCTTAACCACTCTTATCCGATTCATTCTCCCTTTGCTTGCATCCGATTCATTGCTTTACTGTAGCATCTGGTTCAATCATAGTATTTGTTTTTCACCTTCACCGTCAACAAAAGTGATCTGTGCCTGTGGGTGAGAGTCTGCAACATTCGCATCGCAGATCTGGGAGGAGAAGCTGCGTATTTGCTTCAATCTGAATTAAAGCTTTAAACAAGTGAAAATAAAAAAAAAATTATGTTTATTAACAATTTGTGAGTGGTATTGATGATTAGGGTAGTTAATTTGATGATTGGGTTGCCATCGACGGTGAATTTACATCGGAGAAGATGAACTTCATATGAACTGGATGCCCCGCATCCAATTTACATTTTGGAAAAAAACCAAAATGTAAACCGGATGGAGGGTCATCCGATTCACATTTGCAAATGAAATTGTGAATCGGATGGCCCCCATCCGGTTTACAATTTTTTTTCCACAATGTAAACCAGATGAGGTGCCATCCGGTTCACATTTTCATTTGGAAATGTGAATCGGATGGCCCCCCATCCGGTTTACATTTTGAAAAAAATTGTAAACCGGATGGAGGGCATCCGGTTCAGTAATTTTTTTTTTTTTAGAAAAACAAAAGGTCATTTTGGTCATTTTCACAGGGACAATTTTGACATTTTTAAAATTTATGGAGGTGTAGGACGAGGGTATTAGGGTGCAGAAAGAATCCGTCTCCATGATGTTAACATTCCATATGGTCTATAAGATGTGATACTTGTTGTAGATACTAGATAGTCTATTGTATCCTTTAGCTGCCACAAAACATATGTTAGAATGTTTAGATAAATAAACATATTTAAACACTTAGAGTGTTTATTATCATCAAAACTTCATAGATGGTTTATTGACATATGACTGTCTAGAGAGGCTTAGACTGTCTAGGGTCTTAGTAGTTTGTCCCAACTTATATACTATAATTTGACCTTATCTCTAGTCAATAGAACTCTACTAGGATAGACTCTTAGACTCTTAATGGCCCTGGTACCACATTAAAATAGTAATAGTGGAATTTAAGCTTAACTCAACCTCACTAAACTATGGAGAGGTTTTCCCCGACTTATATACTAAAAATTGGTCTTTTTATCTTTAACCGATATGAGATCTCCAACCATTTTCAAATGATTCCTCAAGAAGAAAGCTTTGATACCAATTGTTGGTTTTTGTTTAAGGATTGGAGAAAAACAATTGATCAAATAAACAATATAAAATATTTTGAATTGCAAAAGGGTAAAGCTTTTACTGAATCCCTCTTGTTTTTAATCTCGGAAATAACTTAATAGAAATCTTGTTCCATGATTTTAGAAGTTTTTATTGGTAGCTGAATAATAAGATCTGAAACCAACGTATCCACTAACAACTAGAAACAATATATTCTTATCCACTTTATATAATTGGCATATTCAAAAAAAGAAAAAATGGTTGAGCAGCATCTAAGGCATGTTTCCAACAATAACGATGCAATAGAATCTAGTTCTTTTTCTGGATGGATAAACCACAACACAACACACATCTCTTATTTACTAATGTCCCTTTACAACATTTTATCCTGAGTGAAATATTGTCTACTAATTGGTCACTGCTGCACTGATAAAATGCATCCTTAGCTATGACAAGGCTAAAACAACCTACGTCTGCCAAGTTCATTCACATCAATGCCTTGGGTTGAAAATTCATGCCACATTGTCCAAACAAACTTGATTTCCTCCAACAACATATAATACAACTTTGGCTATAATTTATATTTATTTCTTTTTGGTACCTCCGTAGTGTAAACATAATGAAAAAATTTCATCTATTAAAAGATGGCTATTGTACCCAACCTCAAGATTTTATTTGAAGATTTGATCTGTAACCATATTGAATAGCATCATGTGATCATGTAGCCTACTTCAACTAGCAGTATAGGGTTTTTCTTGTTATCATTTTCATCGTCAAAAGATGGCTATTGCTTTGAAACTAATGCTTATCCAAATCCCAAGTATGCTGATCATGCTTCTTTTTATCTGTTTGACTTTTCAGGAATTTTGGAAGTTGACTTTGTTATCATTTCTAGCAGTCACATTAGCTGCAATCCTCTACTGCATCCATGTGTACCGTGTGCGGAAGCACCTCTTTCACTTTGATCGTCTAAAGTGGAATTAAGGTTTGGAAGGGCATCTTAGGCTACAAAGGTTTTAAGATTGGGATAAAGTTCTGTGCCATTTGAAGAAATATATACAATTGTGATGTAGTGAAAGTGTTTGGTCTAAATGGTAGAATTGTTCACAATCATCCTGCTTTCAAAGAATTATTTTTCCATAAGAATTTCCCTCTCAGTGAATGAGAATATGGACTAGATCACATAAATGAAGGTTTTAAGCCTGAAGAACAACTTCTCATCTAGTAACTAATGTCTGTATCATATTTGCACCTAATAGTTAATAAGATCATTATCATTTTCATCATCTAAAATACTTCAGTTGATTCCCCTTTTAAAGCAAACCTCATCCCAAATGCAACGTAAGTGATGCAATAGAGACTGCTTGATATTGTGACCATGTTCAGAAGCATGAGCCTTGTGAGAGTGAAACACTGTACAATTCAGATCATAAGGAAGCATGTACAAAACTAGAAACTCCGGATACTGGTCCTTTTTCTGTTGTGGCTCTTGGATATATTGATCAAAATCACACCCAAACGCTTCCTGTGGTGTCTGTTCAAAAGTGTATAGTAACGTCAACTGCAAGCACTCCAGCTGTTGAAGTCAGTAAAGGGTGAAGTCAAAAGTTAATATTAGAATGAAATCAGTGATCAATCATTATAGTTTCTAATGCTTTGTATGTGGATTGAGGGATTAATTTGTGAGAGAGGAAAATGATGGATTTGGGAGGAAAAATATTAGAAAGTGAGGTTGATTAGATCAATGGAAAGTCTATAAATGATTGATGAGTATGATTGATAATTTTTTTCAATTAATGAAATTTGTAAGATTATAATTTTGTTATTGGGATTAAAATTTTTAAAATAAAATATGTACATGCAACTCGACATTATTCTATTGGTCTGTGAATTCATAGAAGAAAATACGAATTATTAGATAGAATTATTAGATACATGAAAAGTTATTGACAGTGAATTTGATGTAATTAAATAAAATTTGAATAACAATAATTGTAAAAGATTCAAATAAAATTGTAAATTTTATTAAACTTAAAAAAATAAGTAAAAAATTAGTATAAAAATTGACCACCTAATAAATATTAAGAATATAACAAATAATAATAGTAAGTTATTATATTATGATCATATTTGGTTAAAGTAGTATTTTGATACCACCCGGGAGATCGAGTGAAAAAAATTATGAATTATCAAATATTGTCAATACATTCTTCTATAAAGTAAAATTAAAATTGAAACTATTATTATTATTGTTAATATTATTATTTTTTATAAATTTATTTTGATTATTATTTTTTTATACTTTTTTTATTATTATTTTATAAATTTATTTTGATTGTTATTTTTTGTGTTATTATTTTATTATTATAATTTTTTTATATACTACTATTATTTTATAATTTTATTTTGATTATTATTTTTAATGTTAAAATTTTATTGTTATAATTAATATTTATAATTTTATTATTATTTTCATATTTTTTTAATTTTTATAATTATTACTTTTATTATTATTATTTTATAATTTTATTATTATAATTACTATTTCTGATTTTATTATTATTATTAATTTTATAATTACTTTTATTTTATTTTCATATATTTATTTTGATTATTATTATTGTTATTATTATTTATGATTTTATTCTTCTTTTTCTTATTACTTTATAAATTTATATAATTATTATTATTAATTTTTTATCATTAATATTATTAATTTATTTTCATTATTATATAAATTTATATATATATATATATATATACATATATATATTATTTAAAGTATTATTATTATTATATTAACATATAACAGTCAATTATCCCTCAATTCAAACTTCGATCTTCGTTAGTTTCAACTATGATACTTTAATATTTCTAGCAAACTTTAACAGTAACCCTTTGCAGACCATGATGAAAACATCCCTTCAAACAAAATCCTACTACCCTCTCTTCACTTATACTTCATTCACACACATCACCAACTCATCTCAGACCCAATAAACACTAATAAACACTGACTCAGTCACTATGCATATCACAAATCTCTAATTGGATAATGTAAAAGTAAAGAAAACTTTGTCTTTTTCTTACCTGTTCAATTAGCTTTCCTTTTTATTTTTTTACATACCTACATGGACCCTTTCTTCACACAGTTCTTAATTATTAGCTAATGAACAATATAAGCAATTTCTCAAATCTATCCGCTAAATAATTTTCACAGAGAAACAAATAAAATGTAAGTGTGATTCTAGTATATGGAACTAAAAAATATTAATTATTTTTTTAAAATGTCAAATAAGATTTTTAACATAACTACTTAATGTTAATTTACTTGGTAAAAGTATTACTCACGTGTCTTTTTTTTTTTTTTTTGGATTAATATGCTTGGAAATTTACACTTTCAGGATAAGATTTGTATAAAATGCTGAAAGAAAAAAAAAATGCTTAGAAATTATAATACTCTGAGTTGGCCTCAGAAAGCCTAGTGCGAAACAGTATTAAATACACAATATTTTTTTCATCACCTATATTCTCTCAAAATGTAATCATGTTTAAAACAAAAAAAAAAAAATATGGACAGTTCAAAAGTTTTTTAAAAAAACATATTATTCTTTTTTTTTTATAAAGATATCAATTTATTTTATGTATTCATGAATAACTGTTCATGAAAGAAGAAATTAAAAAGGTGATTATTAACGAAAAATTATAATAACAAAATAGCAATTTTAATTGTTTGAATCTAGCCTGACCTAACAAAGAAAATTTAATGAGTTGAAGGAATTGGTGAAAACTTATTAATTGTACAAACTCCATGCCTCATACAATCATTATAATAATTCTCATCACAGTAATTTTACAATTTTACATCATAGATATTTTCTTCTACCACTTTCAGAAAGAAGTAGAATGAACAGAAGTGAGAATAAAAATTGGACAATTGTAGTCTAATGCCTTTTAATAACGCAATAAGTATTAATCACTTTCAAACAATACAGCAAACTATTCACATACTAAAGGATACATATAATTTGTCACAATCCATTGGAAAGATAATCACACTACTGAAGTTGGCAAATTAAGTTTATTTAATTCAAAAGTTTGGAGTGGCACCATATTATTCTCTACTATAAACATATGTCATCATTGTGTCGAATTTGTCTTCCTTGCACACTATTTTTGCATTCTACTACATTTTTATCTTTCTTTCTATTAAATTTGGCTTTCTTTTTCACTTGCGTACTCTGATCATGCAGCATGCAAAACAGTACCATTCTGGTTGTATTAAGAAGTAGAATGATGTGGTTGGACACCTTAGAATAATGTGCATTATAAGAATAATTAATAACTTTAACCTAAAGTGCCATCGAAAATCAACAACTTTTCGTTCTCTTCATATCTTTTATTTCCAAATCTGGACCATGAAATAGTTTATGTTTCTTCATCAATAGTATTGCACCACCATCATCAAGGGCAACTCTGATAGGCTAGCAAAAACCACTCTTTCGATCACTTCATCAGCCAATTTACATTGTGAAACCAAATTGGGCTATAAATACCACAAAAAATAGATTCATAACCTGGGAATCATACAGACGAGAACATAAAATATTCTGAAGGTTGGAGAGTTTGAGCATAATTTCATATCTAAAAAGCTTGTAAGTTCCACTTCTATTCATTCTCAAATGAAGAGCATTTTGTTGATATACTACATATCTTTTTCCAAAGTAAGTGTAACTTTTTTTTATAAATGTTCTTTTTTATTTTATATATATATCACATGTATATTTTGTTGGAGGCAACCATGCTCAAGAAATTTTTCATGAGTATTTAAAACAATTGAATGTTCAGGAATTTTAAAAATTCTGAATCTATTAATCTATATGGTTAATAGTCTTTTACAATTTTTTTTTTTAATCAAGAGATTCTTTTACTTGCCAAAAAAAGATGGCATGAAAAGAAAATTAGAAAGACAAATCAAAAGAGTAAGATAAAGGAGTATTTGGGTAAAAAAGTAGTGTTGTGTTGTATGAACGAGTGGAAATAAACAAGTGAGTTTGCTTGATAGAAGTGCATGAACTAGTTTATATCAAACATTTTTGGTATAAAATTTGGCAAAAGTCTTTTATATTAAATAGGTTGATCTATTTAAATAAATTATAATTTCTTGAGTATTGTTATACTAAATTTTATAATTTATTAAAATCATACATTTCTTTATTTTTAAATATTGAACAAATTGACCTGCATATAGATTCAAGTTAAAAAAATATTTAAGTGTAAATTTATGTCTTATTTTAAAGTCTTTCTATTGTAGGAAAATTTAAGCAAATTACCATTATAGTGATCTTAAAAATATGTTAATATCATATGAATAAATAAAGTACAAAGTCTATTTTTAAACCTAAATATGAAATAGACCTTGGAATAGATTAATACGCCAAACTGGGTTTTAGAATGGTATAGACATAATACTCATTTAGATTTTGAATATTTTGGGAAAATCAAATCTATTTAAGCAATTCTTCTCGTATAAAAAATAAGCTATTTTTCAAACAGTCATTTATAATTAAATTTAACTCTAATTTTTTAAAATATATAAATAAGAGACTGATTGTCCTTTTCAGATATTTATTATAACGAAAATATTTCATTTTGGTGTATAATTTTAATTTGATATTTTTTTGGTTAATCTTATATAAATAACTATCATAAATCCTTCCATAGACAAATTCTTCCTCCATCCAAATACCCTCTTCCTGCACCCCCATATAATTTTTTTATTCCATAACTGCCTTTCATGAAATTACATAAAAACCCCTATCTTAATAAAACCCTTTTCCAACTGGATGACCAGGCTATCCGGTTTAATTTTTTGAAAATGAGAACCGGATGCACCCCCCATCCGGTTCACAATTTCAAAAAACTGTAAATCGGATCGTCTGGTCATCCGGTTGTCAAAATAGACAACCGGATGACCAGGCCATCCGGTTTACAGTTTTTTGAAATTGTGAACCGGATGGGGGTGCATCCGGTTCTCATTTTTTTAAAAAAATACAAACCGAACTACCCCATCCGGTTCTCAACCCAGCAGATCGAAAAATTCTCAAATTCGCCGTCGACAGCCCCCAAATCCCAAATCAACTACTCTAATCATCAATATCACCTACTAATTGCTAATAAACATCGTCCAAAGCTCTCCCCACTGTGCTAGTGAGCCAAATACTTCCTTCAGCCGTTTTGTTAGCTAGTCATCCGGTTAAGAGAACCTTCGCCTGGTTTAGGTAAGCCATTCGCGACTTCCGTTCCTTCGTTATTCAAAATCTTTCAATTAATCCTTCATAGAAGCATTAGGTAACCAATTTGTGATGTTTATTAGCAATTAGTAGGTGATATTGATGATTAGAGTAGTTGATTTGAGATTTGGGGGACTGTCGACGGCGAATTCGAGGATTTTCCGATTTGCTGGGTTGAGAACCGGATGGAGTCGTCCGGTTTGTATATTTTTTTAAAAATGAGAACCGGATGCATCCCATCCGGTTCACAATTTCCAAGGGGAGGGTATTTATGTAATTTTATAAAGGGCAGTCATGGAATAAAAAATTATATGAGGGTGCAAGAAGAGGGTATGGGGGTGCAGGAAGAATTTGTCTTGTCTTCTATTTATAATATCCGAGCAAAGCCCATCCAGAACATTCAAAGGGCTGAATTTTGTTCAACCCAATTTTTTTAATCTCTCTAGGAATTGCTTTTCTAACTCAGCCCAATATATATATATATATATATATATATATATGAAGAAGTCATAATCGATTCACAAGCAACAGGTAGAGGTACGTATGAAAAGAATATGACAAAAGCTTGAGGAGAATTTAAGAATTGATCAAAAAATTACTTAATTATTTAAAAAATAATTAGATTTCTAAACATTTTTTAAACTAAGCCTTTGAACTTGTCTTTGTTGTATAATTAAAAGATCATTGACATTAATTTTTCTTAATGAGGGTTAGATGAAGAAAATCAGCTAAAAAACAAATAAATTTATAAGAGTTTATTGAAAAACAAAATAATTTATTAAGCTAATTAAAAATTGTCGTTTTGATATAATTTAAAAACGTGCAGACATTCATGCTGCTACTGTAAACAAACACGTGGACTTGTTGCGGCCTAATCCTAGCTGAGATTCTAACCGCAATTCAGTGAAACTGTTACTATATATAGATTTGACTTTGAATTTGTTTCATAATTTTCTTTATTCTTAAAATATCTCTCTTAAAAGTTGAAAATGAATTAAAAATTTATATATCTTTAGCATTAATTTCTATATACTGAAATTCAATAAAAGATCTTAATAAGTGATTATTATAAAAATTTTAAAAAAGCAAACTATCATCTTTATATATACATATTCAAGAGAAGTGAGGTTATTTTTAAAGTAGTTTTAGTTTCATCTTCTCCATTCATTTTTTTATGGTTAAAATTAAATACTCATAGGATATATTAGATTTCAAACTGTTCATATAAAATGGATGGCTGATTTCATGAAAATTAATATTATAAATAATTATTTTTAGACATTTATTAAATTCTTAATTGAGTTTTAAAGAGTAATTAATAACTTTGTGTAACCTCATTTAATACACAAGACTTTTGAAGTTGCACGTAACTTACTTGTTCAATAACAACTGTGATGGATGGTAATGGTCAAAAGGAGTGACGGTAAGAATCTGAAATGGAAGAAAGCATGAAACTGAGAGTGCCTCCACTCACTGGACAACAAGAAAAGCCATCAGCTCTCATCACTTATCTGTACATTGGCCACTTCTTAGCAAGATGGGGTACCAGGTTCTTCTTTTACTTCTCAACGATCACTTAAACTTTTTATTTCATTGTCACAAAAATTGGATATTTGAAATGACTATGACATCAGAAATTTATCAGTGTGGTGTGAAATATAGACTACCTAAGATATGATTTATTTGGCTTGCAGAATGTGGGAATTCTCTGTTGGTTTATACATGATCAATATTTGGCCAGGGTCCTTGCTGTATGCAGCAATATATGGTGCCGTTGAATCTGCCTCCATTTCAGTGTTTGGTCCCATAATTGGAAGATGGGTTGATAAGTTGCCTTGTCTTAAGGTGAGAACAAGTATGGTTTTCCCAAAATTTGTCAATTTTGTAATTTTGTGTCTCATGAAGCCAAGTTCTCTTTTTGCAATGCTTTCGACTAGATTTATCAAAAAGATTTGAGATATAAGAAATTACAACACCGTCCATTAAGATAATGAGTTTATAGATATTATTTATATGTCAATTTTTTCATTTTTACTCGATAGAGGATACAGAGATTGGTATTTGCATTTTTAACATGGATGTTTTAATTTTGTAATTTTGTGTCTCATCAAGCCATGTTCTCCTTTTGCAATGCTTTCGACAAGATTTATCAGAAAGATTTGAATGTTAATGAGTCATAAAAAAAGCTATATAAGAAATTACAAGACCATCCACTAAGATAATGAGTTTATAGATCTTCTTTTATATGTCAATTTTCTTAACATGGGTGTTTTAGTAGATCAGTTGGTATGAAGTTATTCTACTTTAATTAATAGTATGGAGTTTAAATCTTAAGACTGTAACTTTGTTAAATACTTGAAAGGAAAAGTTGTATCGTTCAACGTGGTTCTACCTTGTTAGAAAAGATTGCTTTTAGTTGATGATACCTATAGTATATACCCAAAAAAAAAATGTCAAGATGCCTTCTGAGAAATAACTCTATCTGCTTGCTTTATTGGCAGGTTTTACAATTGTGGTTGGTGACACAAAATCTCTCTTTTGTTATTGCTGGGGCCTCTGTAGTTACCTTACTCATCCACTCATCTTTGAAGTTTACACATTTCTCCATTTTCTTGTTGCTTGTGCTGCTAATCAATGTCTGTGGTGGCATTGGTGTGCTTTCAACTCTTGCCGGTACAATCCTGATTGAAAGAGAATGGTAATATCTTTTAGTCTTTGGTGAGAAAATATTGGTATATGATCAAGTGCATAAAATAAATTGTATATTGCTTGAAACAGATATAATGCTAAAGATGGAAGATTTAGCTCTCAGTTTTCACCATAATATTTAGCAATTTCTCAAGGTTTTGTAAGTCAAGATAAATTTTGTGTAAAAAATGCTTTAGTTGCCATTGTGCAGGTTGTTAGTTATATCTGAAGGTCAACCCCCAGAATTGCTTACAAAGATGAATTCAGTTACAAGACGAATTGATCTATGTTGCAAACTTCTTGCTCCTGTGGTAACAGGGTTCATAATAAGCTTTGTATCACTAAAAGCATCTGCTATAACTTTAGCACTGTGGAATACTGTCTCTGTTTGGGTGGAGTATTGGCTTTTCACATCTGTTTATCATGGCATTCCAGCTTTGGACCAAAGTAGCCAGAGAAGGATGACAAGACCTTTACAATGTGATCAGGAAATGAACAATTTAACTTCGGAGGAAGATAGCTTGCTTTCTGTTACTGGATGTAGCTCAGAACTGGCAGATAGAAAATTGAATAAAAAATTTTCTGAGAAGATTTCAGAGATTCCTTATATTGCTGCATGGAGAGTTTACTTACAGCAAGAAGTTGCCCTTCCAGGACTGGCTCTGGCTTTGCTATTTTTCACTGTACTAAGGTGAAATCTTACAAACAACCATAGCATAGTACTTTGCACAAACTTTGTTTTTGATGTTAGTGTAGGACTTGTGCTAGCTGACTCTCATAATAATATTTCATTGCTTTACAAAAAAGAGTCACAAAAAACCACAGAAATTTAATCTTTCTTGAAGAAAGAATCTAATCTGAATTATCCTTTTTCGTAAAAAATGTTTAAAATATCCAATTTATGTATGAATAAAGAAAGTGAGCCATGACACATTAATTTATGAGGGATTTTTCCTGACATGAACATTTTTTGCTCTTCATAAGTTGTTTAGTACTATGCTATAAGGTATAAGACTTGTTCAGATTCCACAAAGGAATTAAAAACACTTCAGAAGTGTAAATGTATCTTTGTCAAACACTTCTTAGTCCTATCTACATTTATCATTTTTTACTTCTTTTAACTTTTAAACTTGATATTACTGTTGTATTGATTTTATATGTCGTTTTGTAATAATACCATCTCTTATATAACTGTTTTACTTCTATGATACTTGTGCTCCTTATTGTATTCATACTTTCTTAGTTTCAGCAACCTCAGCTTTTTGTTGTTGTTGTGCATCCATGTTTTGTGAAATTATTAAATTCATGATAAAACAAATAGTCCGAGCTACCTATAGTTGTTGATTATCTACTATAGTAATTGGACAAAGTCATTCAAAAAATTTTATTCTAAGCACAGCTTAAGAAAGTTGTCTCTTATATCTTGTCAGTTGAGTATGAAGAGTCATTGATGGAATTCCAATTACTTGCCTCAGTTTTGGAACTTTGATGACAGCTACCTTAGAATGGGAAGGAATACCTGCATATGTTATTGGACTAGGAAGAGGAGTAAGTGCTGTGATTGGAATAGCTGCAACAGTTGCATACCCTGTGCTACAGTCTCGTATATCAACAGTTAGAACTGGACTTTGGTCTATATGGTCTCAGGTATAAACATAGTAATACACCTAAAATGTAAAGTGTTCTGTGTGAATAACATGTTTGCATGGTACTCAAATCTTCAATTTCCTTCCTTTCTAAGCCAATATGCAAAAGATGTGCTGCTGATAATATTTAGTATAAAGTTTGTTTTCTTTAAGGGTTATTGTTATTCCTTTTGATCATTGTTGCCCTTGTTTATGTATGTATCTTGTGCATGCAGTGGACTTGCCTCCTTCCATGTATGGCTGCAATATGGATCCAAAGTGGGTTTCTATCATCGTATATTCTGATGGGAAGTGTAGCCATTTCTCGGCTTGGATTGTGGATGTTTGATTTGTCAGTACTTCAACATATGCAGGCAATAAATAGTCCTTAATGTCTGAAATTGTTTAATTTTTCTCTATGGCTTGCTTTTAGTGTCTTTAATGAATCTCTGAAGTTATTTTGTTTTCAATTATCTTGGCCTTGATTTCTCTTTTCAACTTTTTAAATAGGATCTTGTCACTGAATCCGATCGTTTGATTGTTGGAGGTGTTCAAAATTCACTTCAGTCTTTGATGGAATTATTGGCCTATGTTATGGGAATCATAATATCTGATCCACGGGTTAGTTTTAAAACTAATGCATTCATTTATCACATTTTGAATGCCCCTTACAACAACATTATTCAATTCTTAGTGAACTATTCGATAATTGATCATTGTTCCATAGATAAATGCATGTGTAGGTTTGGCAAGGCCAAAATAACCTATATCACCTATATTACTAATTCATTTGCATTAGTGATTTTGGTTATAAATATGTATACCATGGCAATTTTTCTTAGTTAGTTACCTTAAAACCTTAAGTTAGTGTAAAATCTCCAACAAGTCTCCTCTTTATGTCCAGATATTCTTAATTCGTGCGTAGGACTATTATCCTCTTAATTTATGTGTAAGATTATTATTTAAAAATAGTCTGATATAGACTTGATAGATCCAACATTCTTGTTAAGATAGACTATAATTAAGAAGTGAAATTTAAGTCTATCTTAATCTTACAAAACTGACCTGTAAAATGAGGTTTACACTGAGTTATAACTATTGAAAAAATTTATATTTAGTCAAGGTAGGATCTTTAACAATAATAATATTTTTATAGTTTGAAAAATTTTCATCTCCTATTAAAAGAAAGCTATTGCATTGAGTTGTTGATGCTTAACAAAAATGGAAATTGTGTTAAACCTGTTTACTGTTATCTTTTTGTTCAGGATTTCTGGAAGTTGGTTGTAATATCTTTTCAAGCAGTCACATTAGCTGTGTTCCTCTTCTGTATCCATGCATACCATGTAAGAAAGCACCTCTTCCACTTTGACAAAGTGTTGTGGGGTAAATTTTTTGTAAGAGCATCTTAAGTTCTGAATCAATCTGTTGGGAACAAGTTTTGTATTCACTTTTCATACCATTAGAAATTTGTTGTGAATAAAGATTATATTTGATTTATAATATATAAAATTTAAAATTAATTTTATTAATAGTACTTAAATTTTAAAATTATTTTTTAGTGGGCATACGGTAGAATGCAATAAATAGATATAAAATTTATATTCATTTTTATTAACTTATTATAGCTAATACTTCATACTACTCCCAAATTTCTAACTACTCGCTAATTTGGTTTTTCTTAAAAAAAGACTATAAAAAGGCAAATTTAATTCTGGAGTTTGATAACTATTTAGATTATGAAATTAACACGACCAGTGAATTTGATTCCTCATGCTGCAAATCACTATTATCAATTTAATTCTTGTATTTGACAGACGTCAATTCATTCAGTCCTTGTCATTAAAGCATTAAATTGACTAATAAATAATAAAATTAGGGACTAAATTTACTGGCTCGCACTAAATTAAATCAAGGATCAAATTAAAAATATTTTTGCAGAGACTAGAATAATCAACAGTCAATAATTAATTTCAGGATTGATTTTTTTAATAATTTAAAGACTAATTAAAATTAATGATAATTGTAATTTATAAATTCTTAGGAGAATGTTGTAGCGAATATAAACAACGGTGATGGAGTGGCAGTGTTATCTACGCTGCCAGAAATTCATGACAATAAACTTGTTCAGTTCTTTGAGATTGTACTAGTGGAAGTAACGTCATTTCAATTGCCTCCAATTTTTAGGTGCCTTACTTTCTTTTTAAATGCATATGAGCCAAAGGGTGGCTGAAAGGTCATAAAGCAACCGTTTTAGATGCATACGAGCGAAAGGGTGGCTCAAAGGTTATTAAGCAACCGTTTTAAGTTTTTAAGGTCTTAAATACTTTAAAAAAAATTTAATATCTTTTAGTCCTCAAGGTTTTAGGTCTTAAAGACCTCAAAAAAATTTAATACTCATATATTATTCTAAAAAAAATATTTCATTTTAAAGTTATACTAACAAAATTTTAATTAAAAATTTAAATATTTTAGCTGACTTTAAATTAACATTGATGTTATAAATATTATTTGATGATTTTAAATTTATATTGGTACTATAAATACTATTTAATAAATAATATTCTTGAAACTTTCTTATAATAAATTAATAATATTTTAAAAAAAAATTCAACAATCAAGGAATCTTTCTCAAAACTTTCTAATTTATCTCTTCCCTATATTGGAAAGGATTGATATCATCTCTTTATATGTCATATCATTGTCTGACTTTTCCACTTCTCTCATTCTTTCTTCACTTATCTCCTTTTTTCCTCTATCTCTTTGTTCCTTCCATAATATTATATGAACTTGTTTTCAATTTCAAATTTCTACTGTGTATTTATGTGTGTGTTTACTTAGAAACTTTCAGCAGTAGATTGATTGAAGAAGAGTTTGCATCAATATTAGGTTAAAATAATATAAGATTAATCAATTGATCCCTTTTTTTTTATTTTTTATTATTGTTTAATTAATCTTAAAATAATTTAAAGACATACAAAAGGACAGGATCAAAAGATAATATCATAATAAGAGACTTGAGACTTTATAATCAAGTTTATTGTCTTGACAATCAGGTTTTATCTTTTTATCAAAATATTATAATTTTTAATTTTATATAAAAAAACTACTAGAAAATTTGAGTCAGGTTATTCACAACTTCAAAAAAGAAAGTTAAACTTTTTGTTGAATCACAAAAAGGAGCTATGGATAAATTTATAAAAATAAACAAAAAAAATGAATTAGAAAATACAGGTGTTGAATCTTATTTGAATGAAAAGTATTTGAAACATGATAATTTATTGGATCTTGATGACTTAGATTTATTTTCAGAATTAAATATCTTAAAAAGAGATTATAGGATTGAAAAATGATAAACCAATTGACATTCTTAATTATATAAAAAGAATAAATTCTTTTCCAAATGCATATATAGAATAATGTTAACAATTCCAGTATCAGTTGCTTTAGCTGAAAGGAGTTTTTCAAAACTTAAACTAATAAAATCTTATTTAAAATTAACAATGTCTCAACAAAGATTAAATGGATTAGCTTTATTGTCTATTGAAAAATATTTTTTAAATGAAATTAATTACGATAATTTTGTATCACAAAAAGCTCAAAAAATAAATTTTAAATAAAAATATCATAATTTTAATTATTTTATTAATTTAAAAAAGGTCTATCTTTTTATTCGCTTTAGGCCTCCTAAAGCCTTGAGCCGCCACTGAGCGAGCCAATATTTGAGAGATGAAATTAAACTAAATTGCAAGTACATAAAATTGGTTGTTGGTTACTTGTTATGTTTTTTATTTATAATAATAGTAGTATTTATTTACTTGGAAAATAATAAGTTTTTATTATTGGTAGAGATTATTAATTGACTGAAGCAAGTGCTAATATATGATATGAGTATTCTCCTTTTAACATGATTTATCATTTTATTCTTAAAATTGACATTAGTAAAACATCAACTTCGACTGCTTGGTCAAGAAAAATAACGTAATAATAAAGAATAGCATAAGCCTTTAACTTTATTTTATAAATAAAGTTGTATTATTTCTAAATCAGGAATTACATTAGACATTTATAGTTTATTATTATATTTCATTTTTATTCAAACGTTTTTCAAATATTTCAAAAAATCTTTTTTCAAAATTTGTTAACTATAGATGAGTTTCATAATTAGATACGAGTGTGTAATAAATAAAGTAATGAAATTTATTGTATTTATATGTGTGTTTATGTGTGTGTGTCTATGTGTTTGTCATCACAACATGTAATATAAATATTATTATAGCTAAATATAACTTGAGCTACTTTACTCCTTATAACTTTGAATAAGTTTTCATGCTTAAACATGGCACTAGTTAAGTGAGAACCTTTAAAAAAATAGAATTAAATTTGTCTTTTCTTCATTTAAGCACTCATTTCCATGCTTGAGCAATACATATACATTGTACTTTATCACTTAAACATTCATGTTGTGGCTCAAATTATGGTGAATAGTGAATGTAATTATTAGACATCACTTTAATGTGAACTACTACTTGAGCGACTTTAAGCTCAAAAACACCCATTTTAGCCATCAAAAACTAAATCAACAAAAACATTGACTAATCATCCTTCAAAACACATTTTAATCATTATGTACATAAAAAAAACTCTCAACCCTAAACCATTCTCATATATATATCAATATACATATAACAATCCAAAAATAACATGTTTAAATCGTCTAAACAATAAATACATTAAATATATATAAATTTTAACTCATCTTATCTAAAAGAAAAAAAAACTCTAAATAATCTATATTATGCACTCTTTTATCACACACTCAAAAAGTATAAAAAAAATCGATAAAGAATGATATATTCACTCAAATCTCAAAATTTAGTCTTTATCTAAGTACTTCCTTATTACTAAAATCTTACAACACAACAAGACTCAAATCTTTTTCAAAATTAAAAAGTTCAAAGAATCTAAATTATAAAAAGGTAAAATAAAACAAAAAATAAGCATCTAGCATTTATCTATAAATTTTATTTTTTATTTTGGTATTTATTTAAGCTTTATCTTTAAATAAAGCTAGATCTTAGATACTAACATAAAATAATTTTATATGTTTAAAGTTTAATGGAAAAATGGGTGTTATAGTTTTTCTGATCAAAATAATCATTTTAAGTAAATATATTTATTTTTAATTCAAAAATAGTCACGAAACTGATATCATCTGAAAATGGACAATTGTTTCCTCCACGACATAAATTATTTTATGCAATTAATAAATTCTGAATAGGTCAATAATGTCCTTAGGGGCAGTTGAATCACGCCCTAGATGAGTGAGAAAAAGTTGTTAATGTCTCTTCTATATTATATTAACAAACTTACTTAATAAATAATAAAAAAAATTATCTTGATACATATTAACAAACTTTCTTGGAAAAATAATAATAAAAATCTTATAAATATTAACAAATATTTATATTTTTTCAATAACATTGAATTCGTTATCAGAAAATTAAATATTTAAAAAAATTGTGTTTAACTGAATTTTTAAATTGATTGAAAAAACAAAAAAATTGTATGTATGTTTATATGCGTATGAAAGAAAAATTAAATTATTTAATACATAAATTTAAAAATAAAAATAGGAAAGATATTTTTAGTGTATTAAAAATTTATTTAATACATAAAATAATTTATATGATGCAGAAAGCAACTGCCTTTAAAAATATTATAGAAATACAATGAAAGAAATAAAACCTGAAATATTGTTTTACAGAAAATGTGTCAAAAGTAGAAAATTAATAAAAATAATAATAATTTATAGATAAAAAGAATAATTAAGTCAAAAAAATAAGTTATTATTACTAATAGAAGCAAGCGCAGTATATTCAATTTTATATTATACTCTCTTATAAATATATATATATATATATATATATATATATATATATGATTTATTTTATTTTATAAAAATAAAATAATTAAATATATTATTTATTGCATTGAAGTTCTGTTAAAAAATTAATTATACATAAAATGTGAATATCTTTTTTTAAATTTACCAAAATAATTCGTTAAACTTTTTGTTATTCCTTTTTGTTTTACTATATTTTATTTATTTTTATTTCTTGATAGAATTTTTCATATGAAACATTGCACATTTGAGTTCTCGTTCCTCGTCTTAGGACGTTTTTGCCTTCCTTTTTTTAAATTGTCCAAATTTTTTCAGAAATATCTATTTAACTGTGATTTTAAAAGTTCAATGGGTCTCTTACCTGGACTAGCTATGCCGAAATCAAGAGAAAACTAATCTTTCTCTTTCCCTTTTTTTCATGAGTGCTTTTTCACCTTTACATTATCTTTCAACACCTTAATAATTTTCATAATTCTAATATTTACTATACTTTAAAGCTTTTGGAAGTCATAATAAAATTATTTTTCTCCCAATCCGATATAGGAAATACCTTCTAGATTATAGAATCAGTAAATTAAAAAAATTTTGTTATGACTTTTGGATTCTATAGTCGAAAAGTTTAAAGTTTATGAAAATTACTTTCGAAAATTTTGGAAATACCTTCTAGATTATAGAATCAGTAAATTAAAAAAAATTTGTTATGATTTTTGGATTCTATAATCGGAAAGTTTAAAGTTTATGAAAATTACTTTCGAAAGCTTTTAAGAGTTGAATAGATTATGTAATCTAAAAGTTTATATTTAACAAAATTGACTTTAGATTGCCCAATCTAAAAGTTTAAATTTAAAAAAAAAAAGGGCTTAAAAGTAGAAAAAGTGTCGAAAGCTTTTAAGAGTTGAATAGATTGTGTAATCTAAAAGTTTATATTTAACAAAATTGACTTTAGATTGTCCAATCTGAAAGTTTAAATTTCAAAAAAAAAAAGGCTTAAAAGTAGAAAAAGTGTTGAAGTGAAGATGAATCTGTTAGTGAATTGAATTGAAAGAATATATTTAGCGAGGTAGGTGGTGAAGGTGGAAAGGAACATAATTGAGGAAAAGACAATGAATAAGAAAACCAAAAGCCTAGTGGGTTTGAAGGAGAAACTTCTCTGTCTCTCCATTGTCCAAAACTACCTTAAGTATTAATTAATTCACAAAGTTAGGAGAATAAGATAGTGAATGAAAAAACCAAAATCTAGTGATGACTTTGAAGGAGAAACTTCTCTTTCTCTCCATTACCCAAAACTGTATTAATTAATTAATGCACAAAGAAATTAAACTCCTTCAATAACATTTTAATGAAATATTCAAATGTCCAATAGCTTTTGGATTTTGCAATCCGAAAGCCATTCTCAAAATGTTTTATCTTTTAAATTATAGAATTTGGAAGACTGCACAACCATGAAATTAATATCCCTATTTGTGGTAGTCCACTGTTGTTCAATAATACACTAAATCAACTCTATACAAACCATACAAAACACATAACAGACCTTACCTTTGTTCAATTTAGAATGGAGAATGAAGAAACAACGAAGGTAACAAGCAAGTTGATCAATGTTGAAGACAACGAAGAATGTGTTGAATGAAGAAGGTGTGGGATTTAAGGATAAAATTGTCTTTTTTGTATGCTATGGAGGTGTAGGAAGATATCATAGAGGTACAGGAATAAGCTCTCTTTTTTCATTCCATCGATTCTGGAGAAAAGGAAAATTTGGCAAATTCTTTCTGCAACTCATTTTTTTCATTTGCACCCTCATATTTCAAAAATACCAAAATTATTTTTTTGAAAATTAATTTAGGTATTGGTGTGTGTTAGAGTGGATTGTGCTTACTTAATAGTAATTAATGATGGTTCGTGAATGTTGTTGGTGTTTGGTTAGTGGTGTTGGTAGGTGGTGGTGTTAGCATTGTGTTTTGGATAAGTTTTCAATTTATTTTAATTTAACATGTTTCAGATCTAAAAGTTAATATTCTTTTGTTTTGTATTTCTCATCATACAATTTAAAATATAATTTTGTATTTTAGAATAATAAATCCTGAATAAAAAATTGTATATTTTATATTGTGTAATTTGAAATATTAATTTTATATTCTAGAACGTGTAATTCAAAATACAAAAATTGTATTTTGGACTATGCAATCCGGAATGTAAAATTTTGTATTCCAACCTACACATTCGGGAATATAAAATTTGTATTTCATATGATATAATCTAAAATATAAATGTTGTATTTTAGATTACACATTTTGGAATATATTTTTTAAATATTTTTTAGCATTTAATTTTTTTGTGTGATTGTATCACATTGATTATTAAAGGTGACATGGAGTCCCAATTTTAAAACAGAATATTAGATGAAGTAGATCACTAGTCAGGATATGAAAAAGTCCAATTTAATGAAATTTATGAGTAATGAAAATGAATTAGTTAAAGGAGACCTTTGACATCTCATGTAACTATGTTGTAATGTAAGTATTTTGTATGTAAGATGATTTATTTCAATGCGTATGTAAGGTGGCCTTTCCACCTGGTTTTGTGATTGTCATAATTAGATTTGAGAAAGCAAATGAACAATAAAAAAGTAAGACATGTGTTGTTATGATGATAAATATAGAAAATATAAACATAATTTGGAGGTGACTGTAACTCGTACAACAAAATTTGATTTTGATTGTCCTTTTAAATTGTAAGAAAAACCTGTTCACAATGGAGAAGGTTGAGTATTGAACATAATATGTGGGACTTAGTCATGAAAAAGACTGAGACATTAGTTTGTCACCTCTTTACTAGTAGACTAAAATTGAAAATATTTTATAGTTGTTGACATGACTAAAAGTTCAGTGAAGTCGATAAAGAAATTATTTACTTTAAAAGAGAACAATAAGCAGAATGTCACAACAATAAAACAAGCTTACAATGTTAAATATGCATAGAGGTTGTGTAATACACTCAGTTCTTATAAAAGACTGGTGGACTTTGTATCTAAATATGCTTTGATGCATCACCTAAATTCACCAAAATTGTTGTTGAAGTTGGAGCAAATTTCATTGGGACATACATACAAAATTTCCCCACAAAGGGGATATGGAGTAGTGACAACACATTATCCAACATTATCATCTTCTCACAACCAGGAGGGTGAAAAGTGTTGGTGTCCCATGTCACTTCTCCACAAAAGCTTAAATCAACCCCTTATCAATTATCTCATGACTTATGTTGCACAATAGCAACAATCACAAATTAAGCACAATAGCCTCAGTTTGTGGATGAAGCAGCCCAAGTTTACTTAATTTGGAACCATGGGAGATCGATTTTAATTCTCCATGATCCTAAAAGAACATGGGTGCTTGTAACTATAAATAATGTCATCATGACTAAATACAACAATTAAGAACATTTTTTATTTCTTATCTCAGCCTCCCGTAGTCTCAAAGCAACACGATCAACAACAAAAATGACTAATAGAGAATGAAACTGAAGGTCCTTCAAAGAATCTTTTCTATTGATCATCTCCTTTTGAAAGTGCATCTATCACATCACCATAACTAACATGAAGAACTTGTTCATGATCTTTTACGAAACCATGTCATATGTATCTAAATACCATTATCTTAGACACAACTCTCTCTAGCACATACTTCTTTTATTAATAAAAACCAAAATTGAATAAACCTATATTACTAATACAAATAATATTTATAACACGAAATGTATTTCAGATTATACAGTTTAAAATATATTTCAGGATCTGAAAATATCTTTCAAATTGTATAATCTATAAAGTTTTTTTAAATACATTTCAGATGGTACAATCTGAAAGATATTTCCAAATCCATAAATATATTTCATATTGTAAAATATAAAAATATTTAAAAAATAATAATATATTTTAGATTATACAATCTAAAACTATTTTTAAATAAAAAAGAAAAAGAATAGGTGTGGCTATTATAAAGAAGAAGAACATGTAAAGATGAGGAAGAAAGAGAAATGATTCTATTGATTTTTTTATTAAGGGTGAAAAGGTATTTCATCACCCACTCTATGGAGGTGCAGGATGAAAACAAGAGGGTGTAGGAAGAAAACTTAGAGTGGAGGAAGAATTTGCCTAAATTAGAAACTGGCTTTTTCTTTTTAAGTAAATCAACCAAAATATTCAAGGAAATTTTGGTGGATCGTTTTACGTTACTTTGAATTGGAAGTTCCATTTTATCAATCCGACAAAACCTGGTATCAGAAGTTTGTGTTTATAAATAAAGCAGATTGTATGCGTGTTTTTATAAAAATAAAAACTTTCAGAAAGAAAATATATAAGAAAAATTAAAATTAATTTCTTTATAAACTAAAATTAATTAAAATGAAAAAACTCTCTTATATAATCTTTTTTAAACGCTTATTTTTAATTTGTATTTAATTATTTTTATATTTAAACAAACTTGTTGTTTTAGTTTTTTTTCTTCTAAAAGTCCCAAATTGATTTACACGGGTGATGAAATCTAACTATGGCCTATTATTAAATAAGTCATATCACAACTTTTTTAGAAGTTCATAATACAAAATATACTTTTTCTTCTTCTTAGAAACTCACTACAAAGTATTTTATTTCAATAGTTCATAGTGCAACACACTTTAATTTAGATTATCCTGATATAGATACCTGCAAACATGATTAAGTACTCTATTGTTGACTTTGTTTAATCTGCATGTTTCCATGTGTGACTCCATTTAATGCATGTTTTTCATTCCAAAGTGTTAAATGACTTTCAACACATATTGATATTATTGAATTCTATTTAAATAAATTATTTTGTATCTTCCGAAATATTATTGAATAATAAAGTAGAAAATTTAAATATTTATCTTTTCTAATTCATACACACTTCAATTTAATTAATATATTATATGATAAAATATTTTAAAATCATTTCTAAATTATATTTTTGTTATCATTGAATTATGTGATTTTTTAATTATTTTCAATGTATTGATTCATCTCCATGTATCACACAATAAGGGCAATCTCAGTCATCTAAACATATTAAAGCTAGTGTCGTTGCATTTCTATGAAACTTCTTGTCTCTCCCAATTGTATCTTCAAGCTAATTAATCTACGTCTCAGTCCAATAGGTTTATTGAAACAATGAGATTATTTCATTAAAATTGTTTTAAAAAAAGGACTATATTTGTTAATATTTTGAATATACGTGAAAGAACCGTAAATTCAAACCATTGCAAAAACGATAGAGTAGAAAACAAAAAAACATGGTTAAATAATATAGTTAAATCTACCTTTTAAAATATTTGTAATTTTTAGTTCTAATTTAAATTTCATATTATTTTAATTTATAAATAAATTTTTATATTCATAATTTAAAAGTTATATTTATTAAGTATTTTTTAATTTTTTAATTGAATTTTGTAAAAATAAACATTTTTTATTAGAAATATATTTTTAATTATATTATGCCAAACATTATATCTATCGTACCTGTTGAATAAAGGATAAAATAAAATACTTTATATGTACTATATAAAATACATATAAATATATCATTACTATGACATATATTATTAAATAATTTCACCATAAAACATCATCAAATTTCAATCATATTTTATATATATATATAAAATATGTCATTACACGAAGAGAAACTTTGTAAAATCACAATAAATATGTCTCACTAAAATTAATATCTAATATATATCTAGTACCTATAGAATATTATTCAATTTATGTATCTTTTGTCAATGTGTCAGTAAGTATTTGTTAGCGAAAATTAAATGTTTACTTATTATCAATAGCCAAATAGAAACCTCTATCACATTTTCACCTCGTGAAGTCTTGTTTACATGATTAGACAACAATGAAACTTGGATACCTCTTAGCATGATTTCAAATTTATCACTATCACTCAAAATCAAATGTCATCTTGCATATCCCTATATCATCCATTAAGGACCATGAAATCCCAATCAAGACAACCCATTAGGAGTCAAACCTTCTATACACATACATATATATGTATAGAAGTGATCCGCTAAGATCCCTCACCCACAAAGTCTCACCCAAAAAGGACACTTGTTATACATACATACATCATCTCATGCATCTCGACATCAATTATTTATAAATCTAAAGCATATACAACCAATCTCACTTTTCATAACCATAACATCAACATGTATAAATTTTCATAATCATAACATCAACATGTATAAATGCATACATCATAGTATTCAACATGAAATAATATCATCATCAAACCAACATATTGTCTCTTAAGCAAGCTCCTCCAACTTAAGTGGCCTCATCAATTTTCATAAGACAACTTCCTTTTTGCTTGAGTGAAATACAACCTAAAAGTAATAACATCGCATGTCTCTCTTCGCTCTAGTGACCACTTCATTGCTTGAACATTGTTCTCTTCAGCGTTTATTAGCTTATTTTTTGCAATAATGGCAAGTACACCAATCACAATGTAGCAAGTAATAAAATTATTATTTTTTCCAAAGTATTTGTTTAGATTTAGGAACAATTTCATAAATTGATGACAGGTGCAAAAATTAAAAACAATTTAAAAATGTTTTTATCAAAGTTTGGAGGCAGAAAAAAAATTAACAATAATATGATCAACTTATCAGGGTTAGATCTCACCAATCTTCACTCTCATAAAAAAATTATTTTCTTTTCTATTAATAATTAATGTTAACCCACAATATTACTCAAACTCGATTCCTCATAAAAATGAGCCTAGGGATTATTTATTAATCATCAATTCCTTGATCAATTATATAGATGAATCTTGCATTCACACAACGATCTTGATAATAACAAATGAATCACATTCTATTTCTAAACATGAACCTTCATTTGGTAAATCAATTCAGTTCTAGATTCAAAATATATTTTCTAATACTCTTAAGAATCAATGGTTGAGTTATGGATTCACACAACAAGCATATGCATAGAATTAATATATTGGTCTATTGAAAGAAAAACATTTATGATAAGACATAAAATAAACCCAAATATGATTACATGAGTTCAGAAAGGTTTAACATAATTCCAACAATGAGTGATTAGCTCCTTAGAGGCACGAGGAAACCAAAAAATTACAAGAAGAATGACATAATAAGAATATTACTCCAAATAAACCCTAAGAATGCCTCTAAAAGTAAATTTCGTTCTCAGCTCTAGCAAAAGATGTCTTACCATAAATCCAAAAGCTTATTAAATAAGATTATAAACTTGACGCTCAAGCCTGACCCAGGTCAACTACATCGACTGCTATTGGATTCTATTATTGTTTTAGTTATTGAGCCCAACCTGCGCTGGGCGCATTTCCATCTGCTTGGTCTCGAATTTTCCCAAGTCAGAATCAAGTAGCCGAGTCGGGCTTGACTTTATTTGCCTACTTTTTGCTTTTTTGCCAACTTTTTGCTTTTTTTTCCACTACTTCCAGGCTTCAATCCTCTTTCTTCTCATCCAATGTTTTCCTGCTCAATTTCGCCAAAAATAGCTTAATTAATATCAAATCCTTATTTTGACTCTCAAAATCAATTATTAACAAAAACTAAATAAAATTGAGAATCAAACAAGTTTTTAAGTGTAGAAAGAGTTTGTTTTTGTCATAAAAATGGATCAACAATATAATATAAATTAGCTCTATCAAACTCCCCCAAACTTAACACTTGCGTGTCCTCAAGTTAAGGTAACTTAGCACAAACAAAAGTTATTCTACATGAAAACAATTCAAAACTAATTCACTAATCACATCAAAACTAATCAAGTATGTTTCTTCTCACTTCAACAAATGAATGAACATTTGTATATTATAGATTTTCAGTCATTGTATTCAAATACAATTGTAATAGAAATTGCACAACTCTCTCAAGCTCACCACAAGTGTTTGACTCAAGGATTTCAATCTCTCATAATGTATGTTTCTCTCATCTATCACTAATTTTCACCATTCAACTTTGTTCTTTTTTTCTATTTCAAGAGTCAAAATCTTCAAAACATGCAATAATAATTTCATTCACATTCATCACGGTCAACTTAACTCAAACTCACTCAAATTTCTCACAAGATGGTTACATATCCAATTAGAAATATATTACCTATTTCTCTAAACTAAAGCTCAATGAAATTCACACGCAAAAAAAACACAATATACCCACTACCCTCAGGTCATCCTAAGGATGAACTGCTCTGACACCATAAATGCAACACACCAAAAATAAAATGCATAAAGCTAAACATTTTACTAATTATAATTATCATTCATCAACATACAATAATCCTTTAAACTAAAGTATTTCAAAATTCTACCTTCAGAATTCTACTAAAACACAATTACAAAATATCTCCAAATTGTTTTTCAAATTTAGTTTATGCCTAAACGCACCACCCATTCCAAATGATCCTCCATAGATCCATTTGGAGCTCCCGTGTCAAAAACACGATCATTGCAGACAGATATCAAAACACAAGTACAACAAAACAAAGGGTAAGCTAACCAAATTTTTAATAATTCTGAGTATTTCAATTCAAACACAAAGATTAACACCACTCAAGTCTTTCATTCAGTTACATGCACCATCACAATATAAGACATTGACACACTACAAACTTGACTCTACTTTTGAAAGACTCGTGCATTGAATAGATCCCGAGATATGCACCTGTCATACATCTCCAAACTGTGAAACCACACAGCCTCCGCACAAATGAATCATCAATCATGTATGACAAAGTTAGTCCCCCTGAGACTTTCCTGACCAACTATGTTTCAAGCTGCAGTCACCCAGTTCAGACCTCCTTCGACTCTCACCACCTAGTAATGATCATCTATTTGATTCCTATTACTAGTGGAGTCAGGATATCAATCGTTATTTCCTAACTAACCTAGGCACGGGTGTTTCCTTTCCTGAACACACTATGACTAGATCTTGACCAACACATGAATACTTTATCAATTTCAGAACATAATCTAAATATCTTCTCCTGTAATCATTCTCTTTTCAATCTCAATTTCAACCTCAAATCTCAAAATTTAAAGAAATTGCTAAATCATCAATAGATTTAAATTTTCCAATTAATCTATTCAAATAAATAAATACATCACATTACAAAAGGATCAAACAATCAAAACTTAAAGTTCAAAAGAAGTTTTTTTTTTTTTAGGGTTTAGCTTGGACGAAAATCTAGCCTAAGCGAGAATCCCATTACTTGAGCGAAAATTATCTAGCTTGGGCGAAAACATTCCAGAGAGCACACTTGCTATAGGGTTATTCTTGCTTGGGCGAAATTGGACCCGAGAGAACCTCTCAAGTTTCCAAGTGATTTCGCTTGGGCGAAAAATATAGAAAAACCAGCAGTATCCACTACTTCAGAGTTACCATACATGCCTCAGATGACTAAATTGGGCGAAAATCAACCCACATACACGATGAATGATCTACCCTAGCACATATTATCTATTCAACAGATCAACATACCATTAATTTTCACAAAAAATCACATCATACATGCAAGAACAGACATCAATAAAAATAAATAAATCTCAATTTCATACCTGCAGAGGCCTTCACATATGCATTTCACAAACCCTAAACCTATCAAACCCTAACCTATGATCACACCCAAGTCAGACAAAAATGCAGGTCAGTTTCCCTTACCTCAATTGCAGTTGAAATTCTCTCTAAAATCCCAATAGCCTATGGTCCTCAGGAACTCGAATCTACATCAAAGGACCTCTGATCAACGATCAGCCTAACACACTAGGAAACTGAGCTCACAAAGGCACCGTCTGATGGCTCAGAAGCCACATGCAAGCTCAGTAAGCAGAGGAAAGCAAAAACCTAAAAATGGCTCTAAGGGAAGAGTTAGAAAACAAACTTACTCTATTGGAGATTCTGATCGGGTAGACTTGTTCTGTTCTCCACCACGAGTCCAACGGTGCGCTCTGCTCGAGAAACTGATGGAAGACAAACGAGAAGTATTAGAAAGAAGTCGGAGAAAAGGGAGGTCAGGAGATGGTGGCTCAAATAGGAATTAGACTTGATTACTAACTTTTCCTATAAATGCATGTTTTCAATTTAATAAAATAATAATCAGATGCTCATTCTACTTTTACTACTTCTACTTTTATGATGACAGATTTTCTAAATTGTTACATAAAATATTTAAAATAAATAAGATATACGATTAATGTGTTATTCAATCAATTATTATTATATAAATATTTAGTTTATACAATTATATATATATATATGATTTGATTGGATTCAAATTGATTAAATCTTATATTGTTATGTATATTTTAGATATATTATATTTTTTAATAAACATACATCTTTTATATATATATATATATATATATATATATATATATATATATGAGTAAAATAATATAATAATATTTAAATTTTGATTTGACTTAGATTTGTTCTAAAGTGTTAAACCGCCAATCCAATTATTCGACTATGGGAAAATGTATCTAAATAGATTCAAAAATCTTACATTTCAATTAGTTATCGATTTTCGATTTTTTTTTTCGATTCCTATAATTTAGTAGAAGGAACAATTTCTTTTTAGATTAATTAGGATTTAAATTTTTGTTAGAATTAATATATATTTAATGTTCCATGTTGTCTCAATCAAAATTATATATATATATATATATATATATTTGTGGAAGTATACTCCATAATAGCACTCTGTATGTATAATGCACCTACCCAAAAAGATAATTGAATTTTTCTGAAGAACACATGTGGGTGAATCCTTGTTTGTTGCATAATTTGTTGGACGTTGTCTTGTTGTTGATGTGAAATGAGTGGTCCAAAGAGACATGTGTAGCATGTGGTGTCCCCTGGAATAAGTTTCCCTTCCATTTTGTCAAAAGCTAGATTTCAAACATGTGGACATGTATCATTTTGTGTTCTGCCTTTTGGTGGAGGATATAAAATCGTCAATGACCTAATTTTTGGGGATATAATCTAGAGTTATAAGTATTCTTTTGTAGTTCTAGTGTTATTTCTTAAAAATATTTTGTTTTTTATTTTAATATTCTGAAAAATAAAAAAGTTTACATTAATTATCAATAAAGAGATTACTGACTTTATCGAAGTAAAATTTCAATTATACAGAGAGAATAATAAAAAAAAAGAAAAATTACTTAAGAAACTTCATTCAAATTTTGTCTTTTTTATTATATTTGAGAAATTTATTTATCTTTTTATAAATATTAATATATAAAATTGCGCTGATATATACAAAATTCTGTAACTTCTAAAATTATTATAAGTTAAACAACATTTTTATAAAATCATCTTTACGTTTTATCATCAATTTAAATTTTGATTTAAGACACCAATAAATCACAAAGAATATATAATTTAAATTCTTTACAAATATTTTTTAGCTTTTACTTTATAGTTATAATAATATTATTTAAACTCTTTTAATATTGAGCATAAGTGATTAATTTGCTCAATACAAAGTCAAATAATTCAAATATTTATTGATTTTGATTCTTAATAAAATATGTCAAATTTACTTAGTTTTGATTAAGTTACATTAGTTTAAGATGAAGTCTTAGAGCACTAATAAACTAATTTTGTAGAAAAACTCTGATATTATTTATTTCCTTATTAAAAATGTTTAAATAAAGTTTATAACTAAGTAGTTCTGGTTAATATACTAATTAAAAATTTCGAGAATCAACATCACATGTACCTTCAGATTTTAAATAATACGACTTCAGTAAACAAATATTAAGAGAAAGCAGGTTACTGTTTGAGAGAGAATTCTATTTTTTAGCAATGTGTTTTTTTTATTTAAAAAAAATGTAAAGAGAACTGGTAATTTCAATTAAATATTTGTTGGCAGAGAAAAAGTTGAGAATAATTAAATTAGAATCACCCTCTTCATAATAAAACTCAACCAGCATTTAAAAAATAAGATAAATATTAGTCATAAATAAAGATGGTAAATATTTTAACAAAAAGAAAAGAATAAAATGGAGAAAACTTTTAGGGTGGAAAAGATTGCATATTAGATGAAGCCTAAGACTTTGGAACTTTATAGTTTGACATGAATGGAGCATATATCTCTAGTTCTGATTCTCTGTTCTTCCCGTGATCTTAACTTCCTCTTCCATCGAAGCTTTAAAATAAAAAATATAAGAGTGAGAAATTCAGTGGTGATGGTGGTATCTGTATTTTGCCTATTCTTGGTGAAGGTTCTTTGTGAAGGTTTCATCCATTTATAATCTATAGATATGATTAAAGTAATATTGTACCCAACCATGTATATAATTAAATAGTTATATTATAGCACCAAACAACATGATTATGATATAAGATAACAACAAAAGTTAATAGACAGTTACTAAAAATTTTATGGGATGAAACAAATAAAATAAAAAGTTTTCTTAATTCTTTTAAATTCAATTTTATACATTAAATTAATGTAACTTAAAATTCTTTAAAGATTTTACATTAATTAATTATACATACTTTTGCATGATTTAAAACTATACACAAGAAAGTATATTCTGGAACACAGTAGTTCTTATTCAGTGTTAAAAAGTGTTATTTTTTTTTTCTTCCTGCAAATACCTTTCTTTGGAAATTGTCTAAATGATGTTTGAACCTAATTTTACTGATTATTTAAAAAAAAAAAACGCTTTTATATTAAGATAGAACTTATATTATTTTCAGCAAAAAGAATTTTAACTTGTATATATATCAAAAGAAAACTTATAAACTTTTATAGTGGTTAACTAGTTTTATATGTACTCCACTAGTTTTATGGATTTATTCTCAGTAGCGACCTAACTACTTTTTGGTTCAATCCATTGAATGGGATGTTCAGATTCTAGTGTTAAATAAAATTATAGTCTTCGGATTTTATTTATTAAAGATTCAAAAATACAATTTTTTTCATAATATCCGTATCATCAATAAAAAAAATTAAATTTCAGATTAAGAAATCATTAAAACATTAGTTTGTGATTTTATTTCATCACATTACTTCTTCAAAGTGTATTGTGATTGCACACTACCTGCCCAACAAGAGCATTATCTGCCCAACAAGAGAATTATAATAAATAAATAAATGAATAGCATAGTACAGTTCAATTCAGTGGCGGTCATATCTGGGTTTGGTCTTTTTTTCCCCTGCACTTTATGGGGAGGTGATTTCAATAACATGTGATTTGTTGTCGGTAAAATATGATTTCTTTTAAAAAAATTATCTGACTTTCTTCTATTTAAAGGTAAAATATACTATTTTTTTCACTTCAAATAAGTTTTAGGCTGTGTTTCTTAAAAAAGTTATACTTTAAATGCATACCATAGTATTATCAAAATTTAAAATGTTTGACCACTTGATTAAGAAACATAAATTACTACTTATCTCAATTAATACTGATAAAAAATGGTTTAGATGTTAATTAAAGAGATAAAATAGATAAAGCTTTTTTAAAATAACTAAAATTGAAGTATATAAATATAATCTTTAAATTTAATTCATAGAAATTATATGTACAAATTTTTTATTGATATAAAATTCCATTTTTATATATTTATTTGTTAATGACTTTTAGTGCAATACTTCATCTCAATAATTTTTTCTAACCAAAAATCTGAAATTCGATACTTACTTAAAGAAGACTAATTTATTACTATTCAAAATAACGACTTTTTTTTTATAAGTTGGACTTTATATACTATTATATGAGAAGAAAATTTTGGTCTTCGAAGTTGCTCCTTATTTGTTCTTCCAACAATTAATCGGTTGATAGGAATTGTTTTAAATTAAAAATGGTTTAATTTGAATATATATATATATATATATATATATATATAACATATTACTATTAAATATTTAAAATAAAAATTACTGTTAATAATAATTATTTATCGACAACATTAAGTAAGATTAACATAATTATTTATCTTAAATTGTAATTTTCAACTATGTTAAAAATATAAAAAATTATTGTTTGTAATTCTTTGCAAATCGACTAGAATCACTTGTACTAAGATAATAATAATAATAATAATAATAATAATAATAATAATAATAATAATAATAATAATAATAATAATAATAATAATGATAATTTCATGCTCTCAAATAAAATTATCTCTGTGAAGAATATATGACTTATAAATAAAATGCTTTGAAGAATATGGTAGATTACAATGTCATGTGCCATAATAGTACTTTATAAATAATTTTGATGAATGCCCATCAGATGCATCTCCTTTCGGCGATTGATTTGATTCTGATTTTCTCTCTATCACATAAATATATAAAATAAAATTCCCACGCTTCATATCATATCTTTAATTTTTTTTTTTCGGATGGAACTATGTTTCCACTGGATACGTACTGTAGTTATATTTCTTGTTTTTTTCTTTCTTTTCTCTTCTAATTAATATATATATATATATATATATATATATATAAATAAAAGAACTGTGATATCATATCAGAAAATTTTGTATATATTTTATATATTATGCTATTATCGCACTTGCGTATCGTGGAATCATGACAGCATATCAAATAAGAGGAATAATTTATTCGCAGAAGATGAGAAGTGCATCTTAATTATTAAAACGAACGTAAATAGTTAATATCAAAATATAAAATTATTAAGTTTAAAAAATAATGTTCATGGTGTGAAATTTTTTCAATAGTTTACATAATTGTTTTTTCTCTTTTTATTTCACACTATATTTAAGGGGAAAAATTTTATTATGTGATTCAAAACTTCATTTCTAAGCATTTCACTTCAACCAAACCCGTTACTTTCTTCTCAAATCTCTTTTCTTGTTTAACTTTTCTTGACTATCTTCTACATAGTCAAGCAAACTATTAAAGAAGCTTAGTTATGTTGATTTGGTTTTGTAGAAGGAAGGAAAAAGTGAATAAAGATAGAAGTTTGGAAAACTAAAGATCTAGAAATTAAGAGTGGACACTATAACAAAAAAAAAAAAAAAAAAAAAAAAATAAAAAAAAAAAAAAAAAAAAAAAAAAAAAAAAAAAAAATCGCACAAGAAAAGGAAAAATATTAGTTGAAGACGTTGTATAATCAATTCTATTACTGCAAGTGATTAAGATGATCTATATGAAAATAAGTTTCATAATTGATTTCGTATAATCATAATCGAATATGACAACATTTTCTTATAATTTGATTTTTTATAATAATAAAAAAATATTAATATAATAATTGTGAATATTTTATTTTATTTTTATCTTTTTCGATAAAAAATATTTATTCTATTATCTTTCTCACTTATTTTTTCGATCAAAACACTTTTATTTTCACTAATTTTTACATTTTTTTTCTTTCATTTTCTCTATTTTTGTTTCTTTTATCAATTGGAGCTTTAATCTCCTTTTGAAAGAGCATGTAAAAAAAAAAATATTATTTAGTCTTGATAAATTAGTTTCAATTATAAAAAGCTGATTTGTTTAATCAGTTTGGGCTTATTTAGGATGATTCAGAATTTAAATTTTTATTTTTTTAATTTTAAAACAGATATGTTTGGTTAAATTAAAAATTAGACTACCCTTAATTCATTCAAAATATTTTAATATTTATTTTCAAAATAGATACTTTTTATTTAAATTTTAGTTTAAAATATTGTTCTTACAAAAGTTAAGTGACCTTTATAAGATTAGGATATATCTTACTTTTAGGCTGGTATGCCCTCAAGACGTACACTTATAAATTGATATTTATCTTTTCATGCATTTGTGTTTCTTGTAATAGATAGACACTTTTCAGTGTCATGCATGTATTTATGAGATAATAAATATATAATAAATCAAAGTTTGCTTATCTCGAAATTTTTACTTATTTATATTATTTTAATGTTTTTTACTTTTTACTTTATAATTTTTTAATTCTTATAATTATTTCATATTTATTTCAATATTATTATTTTTTATGATTTCTTTTATTAAGTATTTAATACATCATTAACATGTATTAGTTATTTAAACATTATTATTTTGTAAAGTTAAAATGTACATTAAGTATTATAAAGGACTTTATTATTTTTTCTTTTGTATAGATATCTTATTTTCACTTTGTACAATTGTCTCCTCTCATATTTAAGTTATCATTGTAATTAAAGTTCTTTTGGAAATCTGTTTCTTTTCTTTGAATAAAATATTTTTATTAATTTTCAAAATTTTGGTAGAGTTATTTGAGAAAGATCAAGATCATTTAAGTTATATTTATACATTAACCTTCTATATCGAAGTTGTCTGTTGCATAATTATCCTGCGACATAGATTAAATAGGTTGAGTCACAATCGAAGAGTTTGATTGTTAGAAGAACAATTGTTAAGGAGGAGTTGGTACAAGTGACATCAACTATATTATGAAGAATACTAGATGGAAAAAGTCAAATTAAATCGTGATGTTTGGGTTGTTACACTTTTAAGTAAAACATATTGCTTATTGACTATCATTTATAGCTTTTATCTATTGATAAGCGCTCGATCCAACGTCTTTCATACTCGATAGGTTATCATAATGTCTTCCCACTCAAAAACTCCTCAATCTTTACTTATCATCGTTTTTCCATTTATTTTTAGAAGACATGTGTTGGTTAGATTGGTTTATGAATGATTTTAACTCAATTAAGTATGTAGACATCATGATGCTTGTAACTTCTAAGTTTAAATTAAATTTGAGGCTAGAGTGTGTAAAATCTCACAAAAAAAGAGCAAAAGTTGGCTATTTAAAGTGTTAGAGTGTGACAGTCCCTAGTCTATATATGTTTCCACCTAAACTTGACTCTAAAATAAGCAAAAAGAGGAAAGGCAAGAATTTCCAAAAGCAGTATGGTGAAAGACTTCGTCTAGACAACCTCCCAAATGAATTACTCAACAAGCATGAGATTTCTCTACTAAGGTTAGTGGTTTTAACACCAAGGAGTTATTGTTGGGTTGGGGTTTACAGGTGGCAATAAGCCTAAGTGCTAACTTGAGTATTATTGGGATGTCTGTGTTCATGTCATCTACTTTATTAGAGAATGTTACTACATATATGGAGCCTCAAGAAAGAGTGTAAGTCCAAAGAATATCCTACAAAGCCAAATGTACATATATTACTAAGCATGATATAAGCCTTCTTTAACTTCTCACCACCTGAAGTTTTGTCTACGTGAGTGGACCATAGTGAAGCCATAAGTGTTAGAGAAAAAACACAACACCCTAAACATATTTTAATTGTGTGCTAAAAACATAATAAGCCTAGTGCTTAGAATACATAAAGCAGAACAAACCTAGTGCTTGGAATACGTTAAGCAGTTACATTTGACAAACACTAGTTATATGACAAAGAATATGCTTTATCTGACAAATGATAAAGCCAAGTTTCACTTCATCTGATAAGTTAAACGAAGATCATTTAGACGATATATACAAACTAAAACTTCAAGCTGACATGCATGAAGAATATTCCAAAAGCTTAAGTTTGAAGAAATAAAGAATGTCTTCTACGTCTGTCCCAAGAAAATTTGCTCCAAGCAACAACGTTTAAAATACCTACGGATATGAGCTAAAGCATAAATGTCCTCCAACTTCTCTAGCACAAATAGTTTCAACTTTGACTCAATTGTCTATCTTGTACAGTACGCACTTTTAACCAATATTTTATGTAAAAGGATCTGCTACCAAAGAAGATAAGTACTACTAGCTATCAAAGAGGTAGTGTAAAGAAGAGAAGAGGATTTAATGCTTCATACCATGCATTTAATGCTTCTCATTAGACGATGACAGGAGAAGAAAAAAGATAACAAAAAGAATTCAAAGATACACAACGATTAGAAAAGGGAATGTAACAAATACTTTTATGAAGGCTATAAGAAGACATGCTTCAAAAAAAAGAAGAAAAGAAAGATAGCCATACTTTGCAAGAGCTAAAACTTTGTGCAAATTTTTGTGTCTTAAAGTTTTGTAACAACATTGTTTGTGTTCATTCCTGTATACTAATAACTTGTATATGTCAAAAGAAGCTACTTTTCTAATAAGAAAAAACCAATGATCAATGATCACTTAGACCTTGTAGCCAAGAATGGCTAGTGTTAAAAGATTAATTGTAACATCCTTATTAACATCTATAACAACTTTACAATATTAGAAAATATATAATTACACACACACACACTTTCATATATACTATATATTTATTAAAGTAATCCAAAAAGATCCTTTTTCACAGGAAATTACATATATTCAAAAGAAAAGTAAAGAACATAAAGCTCTTCGTCCTGCTCCTTATGTATCCCTATCACCTATCAAATCGTCCGCTCCCATGTAATACATGACCATCACAATTTTTAAAGTAAAGAAAACATCACACAAGTAGAAGAGTAAGCTAGAGATTAAAAGAAAAATCAACATGAGTTTTTAATTTCTAATTCAAAACAAGATACATGCATATATACTTACATACTTCAAATGCGTGTAGGATATTACAATCATAAAGTGTTTATAATATCTAAAATTCAATATCATAACATAAATCCACTAACTCTCACACATAAACACTTTGACTCTAATTCTGGAATATTGTGCATTGAATCAAACTCAGAGGTATGCACATGTCATACAACATGAGTTTTTAATTTCTAATTCAAAACAAGATACAAGCATATTTACTTTCATACTTCAAATCGCATGTAGGATATTACAATCATCAAGTGTTTATAATATCTCAAATTCAATATCATAACATAACTCTATAGACTCTCACGCATAAACACTTGACTCTAATTTTGGAGTATCATGTATTGAATCAGACTCAGAGGTATGCATCTGTCATACAACTTCCAATTGTCAATTCTATACCAGCCCACACATATATGAATTCATCATACTCATATGACATGGTTAAATCATATGGTTTTTTTAATCGGACTATATTCTGAACCCCAGTCACCCATATGAACCTCCTCCGACTCTCACCACTTTGTAATCTTTATCTATTTGATTTCAATATATCAATAAAATCAAGATACATCCTTATTGATCAAATACTTAGACAATGCACAATCTCAACAATCTCAACACTAATATCTTCTTTTTTGAAGATACTATGTATCGATCACCATTTATCATTCATAAACATACCTCACATATCATGTATCAACATTCATTTTAAATCCACAAATCTATTACAATTTGATCAAAAATTAATTTAATATTAACTATAAAGATTTAAGAAAAAAATCTAAACAGTTCATGAAAAAGTAAAAGAAAAAAAAAATTCTTATCTATGCTCAATGTCACCAAATCTGAGAACAAAATCTCTGAAAATGCATCCAGCCCAGGTAATTGGCTCCTGGCGGCAGTCTAACCTGATAACACCTCGCACAAATAGCTATACCCAACACCTGCACTTAGAATGTTAAATATGAAACTAAAAAACTAAACCTCATCTCAAAATCTAGCCATTTATCTACTTCAAGAATTATCATCAAACATCATCAAAATAGCTTTTTAACCTCATACCAACAATGTATACATTAAATTTATCAACTTTTATATCTTTATGTTCTAAAAATCAGACCTTAATCCAACAATTCAATTGAAATCACTATATACATCTGTATAACCACATTCAATACATCTTTCACATCAAAATTAAGAGATACATGACCAAATTTATCAGATTCCACTATCGATATATCATTATAATCAATCATATCAACCAAATTTTAGTTTAATGCCAAATTATAACCTGCAAGAAAAATTAGTGACCACGTCACCTCCACATCCAAGTCTTCTAACATAAGGTTCTATGTAAAATTAAAACTAACTTTTATATAAAACATAATATATAACTTCCATTACCTAAATAGAAACATAATATATAGGTTCTAAAGAGCTCCAACTCTTTAGAACAAAAAGACAATTTAACATGCAACACATAGTTCTGACCAAAGATCTAAACATACCACTAAGAGATTAAACTAATAGATACTCACCTTGAAGCCTCAGATATCACATGCAAGCATGATTATCAAGGAGAAATTGATACTTGAAAACTGACTCTAATAAAGAGGGGGCAGAATTGAACTTACTTCAAATAGATTTATGATCGGGAAGAGTTGCTCTGCTTGTTGCCACAAGTATAACAGTAGGCTCCAATCGTTAGTTTCATGGAAAACGGGATTAGAATCCTAGAGAGAAGAGGAAAAGAGCTTTTCTAGAGAGATGATGTTTAAAACAAATGAAACCTGAATAACTCAATTTTCTATTATAGGAACCTTTTACATTTATGATATAATATTCAGGTGTCATTTTAATTATATCATTTCTAATCTAAAGTTATTTTTCTAAGATCTTACAAAAATACTCAATGTTAAGCTAGTAGTGGCTAGTGTCAAGAATACTTAGTGTTGAACCAAGAGTGATTAATGTCAAGAATATTCAATTTGAGTCAAGAGTGGTTAGTGTCAAGAATACTTAGTGTTAGCTAGGAGTGACTTGATCAAAGAGTACCCTCACTTGTACTTAGTAGCAATAGACTGCTCAATGGAACTTGATTGGTTGGTCAAGAAATGGACGTAGTCTCTAGATCAGACGAACCAATATAAAAATATTGACTACATTCTTTCTTTCCTTAATTATTTTTCATTGCATGTTATTATGTTGTCTTACTAACTAAAAGAAGGAAGGAAAAGTTAAAATTAATTTTTACAAATATTTCATCTAACAACATGTGCACAGACAATATCAGCAAAAAACAATGAAATTTTCAAAACAAAATTTAACCTTCTCTTCTTGTGTTATTTTCTATTTTCGCACACGATACCTCTGTTAAGTGAGTGTCATGTTTATCACTACCATCCAAGACCTGATACCACCTTGGGTATCCCTACACCACCCACGAAGGTCCATGCACCACCTATTCAAGGTCACCCTATCCAAGGCGAAACATTATGTACATATATACCACTCTACATACATGTATACAACCAATCCAACTAGGATCCAACACCCAAAAAAAGCCACCTAGAAAGGACACATATCATGCATACATCATATCATGCCGACATAACATCAATTTTATATCTATCCAAAACATGCATAATCAATCTCACCCTTTATAATCATATCATCGTAATAAACATGTATAAAGACGTACATTACAACATGAATAAACAATACCAAAAATGATATAATATCATCATTATTCAAACTTATTGTCACTCGAATGAGTTCTTTTTGCTTAAGTGACCTCATCAACTTTCATAAGGCAACCTTCGTTTTCGCTTAAGCGACACAACCACCATTTGAGAAAATGCTACCCAAGAACAACAACATCTCAAGTCTCTCCTCGCTCCAATGATTACTTTTTTCGCTTGAGTATTACAGTCAATGCTCAATGCTTGAGCAACATACACTTGTTGGAAAAAATCCAACAAGTTCCAGAGAACTCTTCCACCACCTTTGGTAGCTTGAGTTCCTAACCTATAGCTTAAAAACTCAACCGTGCACCTAAGCGCTCAAACCATGTGTCAAGCATTTACATATATTTAGAACACATATACGCTACCATAGTCACACTTAAGCGTCCAACACAATGCTCGAGCCATAAGATATATTGCGTGAACACCCTCTCCAATATTTGACTAATATGTTTCTAGAGAAGAGAGAATCATCTCGATGTCTCTCTCACTTGAGCTGCAAGACATCTCTTACAACATGTCGCTTAAGTTACCAACACAACATCTGAGTGATGTAAGACGATTAGTACAATAATTACATATTGCTTGGACATCACTTGAGTGGAAATATTTAGCCTGAGAGCAACTAAAACTCAAAATACACAATGCTTTTCAATATCAACCAATAATCATATACCTCCTAAACCATTATTAATGTTCCAAGCACCCAAAAATCACCAAAATACGGATATTAATCATTTTATTCAACATACAGATTTTATTTTCAGATATTCTATTCACATCGTCTCAACCAACAAACACATGTGGCAACCAACATAATGTATAAATATATATAAATCTCCTAACCTAAATTGAAGCATGTCTTTATTTGATAATCTTTTAGGAATTACTTCCAACAATTTAAACAATTTAGATAAGCCTTCAAAAGTTCCACACTCTACAAACAATACTTTTTCTTAACCATCCATTCAATAAGAGGTGAAGAAAAGAACTTTAAACTCATAACTCATATACGATCGTTTCTGGTTACCAAAATTAAACTCTAATCAATTCAAAATAAATATTTCCTTCACCAACCCCTCAAAACTTCAATTTGACAAGAGTTCATCGGTCGAAAATTCCTTTAAAGTTACAACATATGAAAAAAAATAATTCTGAACTGAAGATTTTAAACTATACTGATAAACGTCTACCTGTTATTTAATTCACTCTAAAATTTAATATTAAAGTATTCCAGATCTTACAATTTTAAAATACTTAAAATTTAAAACAAATAGTTAAAAGTTATATGTTTCAAAATAATTTAAACTGATTAATTTGGTTCGAAAAAATAATTTTTTTAACATATAAATGAAATTATATTTGTAATTTAATTATTTTTATATGAATAAATAATATCTATTTTAAAATTTTAAAAAATATCATAAATATCACTAAAATTGTATTACAGACAATAATGAGTATTACTTAAACTGGTGATTTAACTTTTACTCCGCATAAACAATTAACTATTGTTACATAATTTAAATATTGAAACATAACTAGAAATGAAAAATAAGCAATAAAGCTTACATAAACCAAAACAAAAATTCCCTAATTCTACCGACATTATAAATATATTTAAATATAAATAATAACATTAGAAGGAAACACGTTCATTGAGGCAAACAGTTCTAGCTCGCATGGTGCATACATGGTAATATAATAATACTATTAAAATAAATAATGCTATAATAAATTAAAACAATAATGCTAATAAATTGCTTATAAGCGCGTGGTGCAAAATAGTCTTATAGAGCTCAGATAATTGTGGACATATTTGAACCATGTTCCAATGTCATTGACTTCTGTCATTGCCCCTTCGTCAAGTTTTTTAATATTTTAAAACTAAAATTAAATAATATATAAAAATAATATTAATTTGCAAAAATTAATTTTGACTAATAAAAAAATTGTTTTTTCATAGATACTTACGAAAACTTTATCTAAATTAAACCATGACTATGACCTCTCTTGAAAACCAAAAAATATCTCTTTCTTTCAGCTTCACGGCCACAATTCAGTATACTTATCTTAGTCGCTTAGCAACTAGCATTGCAAATTGCTTTCCTCTTCTAAATGAGGAAATGAACGAAGATAAAAACAAGAGAATTGTTTTCAATGATGGCGATACCATTCAATCACTTACTATTGTTTATGCCTTCTAAATAAGGAAAGCAATGAGTATATATTATCTTCAACGATTGTGATATGTATGAGCCTCTATTGTTTATGATATAACTATAATTTTCAAATGTTAAAATTACTGTCGGACCAATAATTTATAGCCTGGTAGTTTTCTTTAAGTAATGTGGGGTGAATATTTTATTTTGAAGGACTTCAATTAGCTAACTGACGGATAAAGTAACAAAGATCATCCATCATTCACACAAAAAAATATTGTATATTTTGAAACCTGAAATTTACTGCAATATATTAAAAGAAATGTTTGTAAATTTGTTTCAAGCATGTACATCTTTTAGTAATTTTTATTTAAACAAGTATAAATTAGTACATTTAGTTAAATAAGTTTTTATGTAAGTATAGTTCATTTGATAGATATAGATAAACATTTAATTGTATGAGTCAATCTCTAATAAACGTTCTATTGTATGATATGATTGTATATCTTGTTAAGATCAATATTTGTTAAAGTGTTGGAAGCTATTTTATGTAAACAATGTTTATGGAAAAAATAATATGTCAGTGTTGCGAAGTTAGTCAGTTATGTCATGTCTTGTGTTTTGCTCAAAAGGGAGAAAGAAGTTATTTGTCATGTTCTAAAGTTATTTTCAAACAAGTTCATACTTAATGTTAAGTCGAACATTTAAAGCGTCTCATAGCTTCAAAGCATGTTTAGACCCAAGAAGGAGCAGTAATTAAAGAAGACCGTCACAACGATTACAAAGGATTTACAATGATTCTTTTCTTTTAAACTCTATATAAAGAAAATCTTTGTGAAGAAGGAAGGTTAACAAAAGTTTTTCAATAAGAATGAGAACAAGATCATAATTTATCCTTAGCTTTTGTAGTTGTGAGAAAGAACATTATTCGTGTTCAAGAGCAATCTAGAAGAGTGAACCAGTCTCATCCGTCATAAGATGTAACCTCTCTTTTAGTGAGCAATCTAGTAATATTTTAAATCACTTTCTTTGTAAATCTTTATTTTTTTAAGCCAAGATTGGTTATGTTTCACAAAATACTGAGTTTTAGCCATCAGTGGTTGTTGTTCTAAAGAATACTCAAGGTTTTAGCCAGGAGCGATTTTTGTTACAAAAAAATACTTAGCATTTTAGTAAGGAGTGGTTGTTGTTCCAAATAATAATTAGGATTTTAGCTAGGCGTGACTGTGTCCTAAAGAATACTAAGGATTTTAGCCAAGAGTGACCAGTGTTCCAAAAAATACTAAACATTCTAGTCAATAGTGGTTACCTGTCCAAATAATACTCAAGTTGCTTTGGCCAAAAGTGGTCGTGGCCCAAACAATACTCGCTTGTATCTTTATAGTGTTAGTGCGTAATGAAACTTGATTAGTTGATCAAAAACTGGATGTAGCCTGCTTTTATGGACATGCTAATACAAAATACAAAAAGTAAATCTTTATTTCCCTCAACTAGTTTACCTTGCATGTTATTAAACTAAACTAAATAAAAAAGGATAAATTTTACAAACTAAATTTTTTAAGATCTTTGACATATCATCTGTTATTTCAAAATAATTTGTAAAAGTTTTAATACAGAATTCAACATTGCTCATTTTTGTATATTTCATATTTTTCATACATACACGCACATAAAAAAATACTAAAAAGAAAAAAGTATTCTAACTCTATGTGATTTCTTTGGTACCACCTAAATATCACCTTTTACTATATCAAGTATGATTATAATGTTTACATTAAACATGCAATGGTGAGCTAATAATTTAAAACATTGACAAGAATGATATTATATATTATATAATATATATTTGTATAGAGAAAACACAACAAATTAGATTTGAATCAATTCTATCTAATATTACATAAATCCTCATTGTATCTTAATAACTTAGAGACCCTCGATGTCTTTTGCAAAACTCGTATTAAGTATGTTTCGCCATATACTAACACCTGAATATCATTAGCATATTAAAAATCCATGCTCATCTTTTCATGTTAAAGTAGTTTGTTACACCTACATTGTAACAGTCTAATACAAAAGCCTCTTCCAACTTCTCATTACTTGACGTGTTAACTTATGTGATCTAAACCATAAGAAAAACTAGGATATCTCCTTTTCGTAATGAGTTTATGTACTTAAATATTACCACCCTTGGAGTCACAATACCATCCTAGGTATCCCCTACCACACATCTATAAAAGAGACATAATATCGCAATAGGTATTAATATGCATAACCTCATATGTAATACTATGTATATTGTAAAATATCGACATAAAATATGCAACACTATGTATATCATAAAATTGCATATGTAACATGCATCCCATCACCATCATCATCCCCCTCTCTCTCACACACGCATTCAAAAACATATATACACAACACACCCATTCTTATCGAAAATGAACTAGAAACTTCCAAAGTGGAGTAGGGTTGCTTTTGAAGAAAATTGAGCTTTAACCGAGTTTTATCTCCTTTGATAATTGTTGTAGAGCCTTACTAGTTAAGCATTAAGTGGAGATCCACTTGCAGAAGATTCTCCAACACTTAAGTCAGTAAGAACATATAACTAATATAAGTAAATAAGCATAAGATTGAGTGAGTACTTTTTGTGAAATTTGTCTTGATTTATAGGCTCTTTTGGGATCAAGGCCGAGTTATTCCTAATAAATAGGAATTATGGTGATTGATTGTAGAGAATTTGCCATATAATTAATCATCATAAAGATACCATTAATCGTCATAAAGTATATTGGATGAGATTAAATTACATCAAATTCGTTTGAATCTGGTACTAATACGTGCATAGGTACCTAAGCCTCCCAAGCTCGAAATCCATAAATGAGGTGCAGGTGGACCGAGTTGATGGACGAACAAGTTTTACTGTCTGTAATTAGTCATCAAATAATTTTGATCCAATAATAAGTAAGGTTACTTGTGAAATGGTTGTTCAAATGATCTCAAATTGTGATAGATTTCTTTCATCAAATGTGATTAGATGTCATCGACAATAGTCTAGTTAATGACTAATTTACGTAATCATATACTTAATGATTTTTGTTCAAACTTGTTTCGTCAAAGGAACTAAGTAATCTCAATTCATTAGTAATTTTGAGAATCATGTAATATTAACTCATCAAGAATTTTTGAACCGAGTGATTTTAACTCTTTATTTTGGACTAAGTCGTTTGAACTTAATTACTGGAACTGTTTAGACTAAGTGTTTGTCTTAGTCACTCGAGCAATTTGGACTAAATGATTTTATTCAATTTGAGTAATTGATAACTTAGTGTTTAGACTAGCCTCTGAGTAGTGGTGAAATTTGTATTTTTGAACTTAAGTGTTTGCTTATTTCTAAGTGATGATGAACTCAATAATGTTAGCTTGGTTTTGAGTAATGATGAACTTGATATTTTAACTTACGTTTGCTTAGTTTTCGCATGAATATAAACTCAATGTTCTAACTCTAGCATTTGCTTAGTTACGAGTATGATGAACTTGACATTTTAACTTAAGTGTTTGCTTGGTTTTGAAGTGAATATGAAATTGGTATTATCAACTCAAATGTTTGTTCGATTTCCGAATGATAGATAAATGTTTGCTTAGTCTTATAAAGTAATGAACTCGATATTGTCAACTCAAACGTTTGTTCGGTTTCCGAGTGATAGAGAACTTTTACTAAAATATTTTTATTAATCTTTTAAACTTCAAGTGTGTGTCCCATTAAAAACTTGATTTCCAAAACCTACTTAGTGATAAAATCCAATTCAAGGAAAGAGTACATTGTACTTATTGTTTATGAAAAAATAAATAAAGCTTGTGGAATTGAGTCAAACCTGGATCATGGGATTGTCAAAAGTGGGATGATTGTCCTCTAATTCGACCTTAGGATTAAGATCCAACTCTTCTTTTGGGGAAACCTGAAATAATTCATTGGATGTCAAGATATTGTGGGATGGTGTCACATCTTTCTAGTAACACCAAAGTAAAGTTGGTCTGGGTGGTACTGTTGTCGGAAGGAGTCTTAACCAAGTATATGCTACTTTGAGTATTTTCTTGTAATAATAGTACCATCTTTAGAAGGGAACTTGATAGCCATGTGTGGTATAGAAATAATGACACCGAGCTTAAGCGTTCGATGGTTGATAAATGCATTGTAAGAAGTATCTGCCTCAACTAGGATGTACCGAACTATCAATGTTTGGTATGTCATGCTTGTCCCAAAGGTTGTCAACAAAGTTACGTAACCTTTGGTGTACACTCATTCACCTGTGAATCTTGATAAAGGACCCTGATATGACCTGGTTGATACAATTTGTTGTTGACTTATGAATTTCTCTTCATGAACAATTTTTTTTACTAGAACAATGATTGTAGATCGTGAACTTATACACCAGGTAAGTTCCCAGGAAAGAGAGGTGGGTCGCTAATGGACACACTTAAATACCAAGTCTTTCCTTGCCACAACTTTCCTAGACATGTACTTTTACACTACCACATTCTATATCCAGTAACAATAATAATTCATGAGATATTAGACTGGGCACATTATTCGCACGACAATAATTATGAAAGTGCTTTTCTAGGCATTATTGTCAACAATGTTTTGTTTCACATGGTAATGATTTGATGACATCACCTTAGCATCTAGTGGAGTGATATGGTGAAATCGAAAGTATGCTTCATGACAATCATCAAATATGACTCCTTAATCATGAGCGCCACTCGAAGTGAAGACAATCGAGAAAGTGACAATCAGAGTTAATTCAAATGATATTGTTGATTTCCTAATGATTCTTACACACGACGGATAATTCATATCGTACCATATTTTCCACAATCTTTTCGAGGTTACGGTGAAGCACCGTACTCAATCATGCCCACTAGTCATGATGCCTACATAATTATTTACTCAGTGTTGAATATGGAGAAGAATCACGAAGTGGTGGTTGAAAATGGATTGGGCTTCTCCAAGATAATGGCTTCATTAGCAATCTTGATGCAACCCTTCTAAAAATTCTATCGGATAGGTTAAAACTGTGCAAAAGTATATCCTATGTAGCGGTTGTCACTCATGCAAACAAAAGTGTTTAAGGAAAGCTTGAACACATGCACCATTAGAAAAATTCAATATATCAAATCAATTAGATGGCAAATGTGAGTCCACTCGTGAAATTAAATATATTGAAATCAAAGGAATTGTAACTCAATTCTACCATGTTAAATTGAAGATAGGGCAAACCAATGCAAATCAATTTTACCATATTAATTTGAAGATGTGGCCTACTGCATAGAATCATATGAATTGAAAATCTCCAGCTTCACGTGTTTCTAATTTGGATTCACCAAATTGGATCAAAATCACCAGCTAGATCGCGAGTGAAGCAGGGTTATAGGTGAACATTGACTTTGTTGCATCAGTGTGATAGAATGTGGGCTTATGCAATATGTAGGCCCTTCACTAAAAAAAAAAAACAAACAAACTTAGATGGTCACATTTAGGTATCCAAGCACCCATGTGCATTTATCTTCCACTAGTAGTAAAAATAAAGATGATGTATGTTAATCTGGTTGATAACTTAAATTTATTTTCATTATACTCTTCAAAATAGAAAATAATGAAAAGTAATTATAATTTTAATGCTTATAATAATCAAATAATAATACTTGTTAATATCATTGTCGGATACTTTTACTCTTTTTTCAATGGGAAATTAGAAGTTATGTTCCGAAAAAGAAAAATATCATCAAGCAACAATATTTTTATCCTTTGATGCCCAATTTTTGACAAATATTTTTTTTTATTTACTATCACATTTTTTTAAAAAGCATAATTGGAAAAAGGTTTATAAATAAAAGTTTTATGATGAAGATAAAATAATATTAAGTTTGTGATTGAAGAATTAGATGGATGGTTTTTTTACTTTGATAGAAAAATCCATTTACAAAATGTTTAATTAATATGAAAATATTTTTTTCAATGCATTTTCATCTAAATCACATGAAAATATATGGTTGGTGTGAATATAAAATTAAGATGCAGCTTGATGATCTTTTCTATGGGAAGGTACAAAAGAGAGTTATTGTATGCAACTTTACCTTGTAAATATAGAGAGATTTTGGTTGGTTCAAACTTATGATTAATTGATCATCAAGTGTGATAAAACATTTATGTGAAATGTTAATAATGCACTATTCCAAAGTTCTCCTGCATGTTAATGCTCATTATGCTTTATACCCCTCAGGTAAAATAAATAACCTAATATAATTTGAGAACAATCATGTTGTCTTGTAGTGGTAAGAAAATTTTTATCTTGCCACACAGTGGGTGCCAAACGTTCTCACCGAAAATGGACTAGAACCTTCTGAAGTGAAGTAGGGTTGCTTTTGAGGAAAATTGAGCTTTAACTGAGTTGTATCTCCTCTAATAATAATTGCAACGCCTGACTGATGAACACTGAGTGAAGATCTACTTATAGAAGATTCTCCAATACTCAAGTCAATAAGAATATAGAACTAATATAAGTAAATAAGTATAAGATGAAATGAGTACTTCGTGTGAGATTTGTCTTTATTTATGGGCCCTTTTGAGGCTAGATTTGAGTTATTTCTAATAAATATGAACTATGGTAATTGATAGCAGAGTATTTGTCATATACTTAATCATCATAAAGATATCATTAATCGTCATAAAATATATTGAATGAGATTAAATTGCATAAATTTTGTTTGAATCTGGTAGTAATACGCGAGTAGGTATAACACCTAATATCAGTTACGAGTTGCTTGAACAAACTCATCTTGTTTGAGCATCCTTGCTTCTTCTAACAAAGCAAAACTTCCTTTCTTAAGCAATGTTACATCACTTTAGTGACACTAGATATAGAGGAGAGAAAATGTATTCAGTTTCTTGCCAACTTGAATGTCTACTTATTGCTCGAGATCATTCATCCTTTTATATTGCTCAAGCGTCACTTTAGCTCTTGAGTGGGAAGACTTGTTGTAGAGTCAATCAACTTCTTGAAACACTATGTACTAGGTTTTGTCTTAAAACTTGAGGGATAACTTGTCGCTTGAATGAGACTACTTGTTTCATGCTGCAATGGGATCCAAAAAAGACCATGCACCACCATTATACATTATCGTCTAAGTGACCAATTAGTGTTTAAGCAATAAAAGTTCTAAAAGAGAGATAATTGTCTCGATATCTTTTGCTCAAGTCTCATTATAGCTTAAACAATATGCTCTCTCGCTTAAACATCTATGTTCTTAAATGTTAAGTGATACATATAATCATTACTCACAACATTTTTTATTTCTGTCATGTAGAAAATATAAAATAATCCTTTAACACTAATTATACTCATAAATATTGGTTTATCTTATATTCAACTTCATAACATTCTAAGTCCAACAATTATACACAAAGACATATAATCATATTTTTACATAACATTTCAACAATCATACAATTCACACAACTAAAATAATATCAAGTTGAATAAATGGATAATAAAGAAAACTCAACAAGAGAATATGAAAAATTGTATGATTGTATTGGAGTAGTGAATCAACTCAACTCTCAAAAACAGAGGTTGTGTTGTTATATACACTGAGTAAAACGATATACAAGGAAAGATGTGACTGTAACCATAAACTGTTACAATATTCTAACAGATTTAAAAGAGAGAGAATGACAGTTGTAACAGTACCCAAAAACAGAAAAACTTCTGTAGACTAATATCCTCCCGCAAGCTTAACCATAAAAGCTTTTAAGGTTGAGCTTGGTTAACAGAGTAGAGAAAGGTCCTAGATGTAACGTTTTGGTACAGATATTAGTAGTTTGTTGATGAGAAGCAATAGGAAGAAGATGTATCAATCTAGCAAGAACCTTCTCTCGAGCAATGTGGCAGTCCATATCAATGTGTTTTATGCGTTCATGAAAATCCGGATTGTAAGCTATGTGAATGGAGGAACGATTGTCACAAAATAGAGTGATGGATTCTTTTACAAGAAGGTGAAGATTAGCAAGCAAGTAGCTCAACCATTGAGCTTCACACGTTGCTACTGCGAGTGAGAGATATTAAGCTTCAGCGGAGCTGCGAGCTACCATGTTTTGTTTCTTTGATTTCCAGGAGAGCAAAGCTTGACCATAAAAGAAACAGTACCCTGTAGTGGAGCGGCGGGTGTTTAAGCATGAGCCCCAGTCAACGTCAACAAATGTTGTGAGTTTGTGATCAGAAACAGTCGGGAAAAACAAACCAAGAGAAGGAGACATTTTCACATACTTGAGGATACGAAGCACAACTTGATGATTTTCAATCGTAGGTTTATCCATAAATTGACTTAGTAAACCAATCGAGAAGCAGATATCTGGTCGAGTGTTAGTAAGATATACCAATCTCCCAATAAGTTGTCGATATGCAACGGGATCATGAAAGAGATCACTACCAAACTTCTACAGTTTAACAACCGAATTAAACCAGTATCTTGGAGAAGTTCAAGAGCATATTTCTTTTCAAATAAAAAAATTCCATGTGTAGAACGAGTTAGTTCCATGCCAAGAAAGAATCTAGCATCTCCAAGGTCCTTGATAGTGAAAGTATCATTTAGAATAGTCTATACATTCTGAATAGCAGAAAGAGAATTTCTAGTAATGAGTAAATCATCAACGTAAATTAAAATGACAGTGAAATCAGATTCATGTTTCTTAACAAACAAAGAATAATCAGCCCTTGATTGAACAAAACTATAAGAGGACATAATAGAGGTGAGTTTTTTTATTCCACTGTCTGCTGACTTGTTTCAAACCATAGATGGATTGCTTAAGGTGACAAACCAAGTCACTATTTTCAGAATTTATCATCCCGAGAGGAACAGTCATATAAACCTCTTCTTCTAAGTCACCATGGAGAAAAGCTGTGTTGACATCTAGTTGGTGTAAGTAGCAATTATTAGTTTCAGCCAGCGTTAAGAGAACCCGAATGGTTGTCATCTTAGAAACAGGACTAAAAGTCTTCATGTAGTCTAGTCCTTTAGTTTGATTGTAGCCTTTAGCTACTAATCTAGCCTTATGTCTCTCAACAGTTCCATCAGCTTTATATTTGACTTTAAAAATCCAGTTATTTCCAATAGCTTTCTTTCCAGGAGGGAGAGAAGTGAGAAACCAAGTATTATTATTAGTAAGAGCCTTCAATTCTTCTACTATAGCTTTGTTCCAACATTCATGCTTCACAACATCCTTGTAGGTGGTGGGTTTAGATATAGAATCAAGAGAGGAAGAAGCTGTTTGATTATGACAATCTGGTGGTGGATAAAAATTTGAGGATGACAAAGCTGTGTGAGCTACAACGGTTGTATTACAATAATAATCCTGCAAATAAGAAGGTTTTTGCCTTATCCGAATAGGTCTGCTATTTTGAGAGTCATGGGAAGAAATATTAGGAGAAATGTGTGAATCAGTGTCAGAAAAATTAGCAGGCAAGATATTGGTATCACGAACAAGAGGAGAAGACATAGAGGATGCACCAGGTTCCACAGTAGTAAGAATAGAATGTGGTTGATAAAAAAAAAATCCCAAAAATGTGTTTTTGGTGGTGATGAAGAAGAGGTGGTGGAAGAAGTGTCATGCATAGAAAAAGGAAAAATATGTTCATGAAATTCAACATGTCTTGACAAAAAAATTTCTATGTTATGCAAATCATACAATAGATATCCTTTGGTCCCTCTTTGATATCCTAAAAAAATGCATTTGCATGCTCTTTTGTCAAATTTGGATCTATTTGCGCTTAAAGAGGTGGCAAAACAAAGTGAACCAAAAAGCCGAAGTTCAGAATAATTTGGAACTTGTTGATGTAATGCTGCAAAAGGAGTGAGATTTTTCAAAGTAGTAGTAGGAAGTCTATTCAAAATGAAAACAACATGAGTGATAGCATAGTTCCAAAAACAGATGGGTAACTTGGATTGAAACAAAAGAGCTCTTGCAATGTTTAAAATGCTTTGATGCTTATGTTCAACAACTGCATTTTGTTGAGGGGTTTCCACACAAGATGTTTGATGATGAATACCATTTTTATGAAAGAAATCAATCATGTTAAACTCAGGTCCATTGTCACTCCTAATTATTTTACAACTTTGTGAAAATTGAGTGTGAATGAGTTTAATGAAGGTTTCTAATGTTAGCCGTGTCTTAGATTTGGTTTTCATGCAAAAAACCCATGTGTATCTAGAAAAATCATCAACTATAGTTAAGAAATATTTATGACCCAAAATTGGAGGTATACTAAAGGGACCCTAGATATCTACATGTAAGAGATCATAAGCAGAATGAGAAACAGTGGAACTTGGAGAAAAAGATAACTTTTTCATTTTTGCATAATGACAGACATCACAAGAAGTATGATTATTAAAACATTCAACTGTGAGGTCTATTTGCTTTATTACATGGATTTTATCAAAAGAGGGATGGCCTAGTCTTAACAGATTTTGGATGATGCAGGAGAAGGCAGAATTGCAGATGGCATAGCATACCCGTAAGGCGTAGGATTCTTCATTGCATACAAACTGTGGTGCTCTTCAGTAACTCCAATCATCTTTAATGAGACCAAATCCTGGATTTCACACTTAGTAGGAGAAAAAATGAGTTTGCAAGACAATATAGAAGTAAGTTTAGAGATGGAAATCAGATTGGAAGAAAACTAAGCTATGAAAAGGACATTGGTGAGGTAAAAATATGGTGAAAAAATAACAGTTCCTGAGATATGTGCTTCAACAGTTTGGCAATTTGGAAGATGAACAATAATAGGCTTAATACGTTTGTATGTGTAAAAAAATTGAAGACTAAAACACACATGGTCTGTAGCACTAGTATCTAACAACCAGTAAAACTGTATGGAAACAAATATACCTGAAGATGGAGGTGGGTTAAGATTAAGTTGATGAGGAGAATGTTGTGAAGCAGGTTGTAACAAATCTAAGAGACATAATTGTTGCTCCTTGGTGAAAATAACCTTGTCCTCCACGGTCTCATCTTTCCTATCTAAAATACTATTAGAAGAAGTTTCTTCTACAACCGCTCCAGAAGAAACATTGTGAATGACGCTGTCAGTGGGAATTTTCTTGAAATTCCAATGCGAAGGGTAACCATGAAGCTCAAAAGACTCGTCCTTAGTATGTCCACCTTTATGACAATGAGTAAAGAATTTTTTATAGTAATTGGGATTATCATTGCCTCGGCCAGCAGAGAAATTTCGACCACCTCTGCCTCTATTACCTCGACCGCGAGAGGGAAATGAACCACGTCCAGTACTGGTGGGAGGCGCATTAGTGAACAAAGTGATAGCCTCCTAAATGGGAGAGGTGAATTGCCGCTCTTGCTTAGTGAGCAAAGAAAAAGTAGATTCAATATTAGGGAGAAGTTTAATCAGCATGACTTGTGAACGGACCCCTGAATATTGATCGTCTAAACCGCGAAGAAACCTAATCACGTATTCCTTGCAGCAGTATTCGCGAACAATCTCTAAACCACAAGTGCAAACATCGGTTCATGCACAGTCATGAATAGGTATGTAACTCTCAAGCTCTTCCCAAACCAATTTGAGTTTCGTAAAATATGCCGTGATGGAGAAATCACCTTGTTTGATGGAATAGAGTTCTTCTTGGAGAAGGGTAATGTGAAAAATATCACCCTGATAATAGCGATGGTGAAGATCTTTCCATAGAAGATAACAATCGTCAAACCAGAGAACGTTGTTGTAGATGTCAGGAGAAAGAGAATGATTAATCCAAGAGAGGACAAATGTGTTGCAACGATCCCAAGCCGCATAGGAGGAATAATTGGGTTCGGGCTTCATAATCGTGCCATCGACAAATTGTAATTTGTTCTTGGACTTTAAACCGAGCTTCATGGCACATTCCCAAGCATGAAAATTAGAAGGCATGAGAAGGAAAGATATAGGGTTAATGCCAGAATTTTCGTTGGGGTGTATATAAAAGGGATTATCCGGAGGATCCCGAGTTGAAGGAGACTGAAATTGATGAGCGTTGGCAAGCAAATTCTACAACTGTTGTAGATTTAAAGTAACTTGTTGATTCATCATATCATCAGAGGAATTCGCCATGTGCAGAGAAAGAGAAGGCAGTGAAAAAAAAAATTAAGCTGATACTATGATAATAAAGAAAACTTAGCAAGAGAATATGAAAAATTGTATGATAATTGTATTGGAGTAGTGAATCAACTTAACTCTCAAAAAACAGAGGTTGTGTTGTTATACACATTGAGTAATATACATTGAGTAAAACTATATATGTGACTATGTAACCATAAGCTGTTACAATAGGAAAATGTTACTTTGACACTCATTTTTCTCTTACCTCCATTTGACACTCCGACGTGTCATTGCCATCCCGCGTGGCAAAGAAAGAGAAAGCCAACTTCTTGTCTGCTTACGTGGTTCATGTTTGTCTTTTTGTAAAGGGTTGCTTTTGTCATTTCTCATCTGAAAATGCAGGATAATTTGAGAGGGAAAAGCGGATCTCATTTTCTCATTGCACTCATTAACCCCGCATCCTCTGAAGGAGAGAGAACAGACG
>Ga0209700_100758_pt1 | contig 64364 bp, 29 predicted proteins | sample SiratroredBW_FD_187528 | JGI IMG/M metagenome (GOLD analysis project Ga0209700, IMG submission 187528) | Root nodule microbial communities of legume samples collected from California, USA - Siratro red BW (SPAdes) (version 2) | ecosystem: Host-associated > Plants > Roots > Nodule | place: USA...
TTTTTACAGTTTTACATTTGTCTTCTTTCTTAATAATTAGAGGAACAAAGTACTATGCTGAGGGGAGCATGAGTCATGTCGTGTGTTTTTTTTTTTTTTTTTTTTTTTTTTTGTTCGTAGGTAACTGCCAGACCTATATGGCTATGTAACCTATTCTCGAGAGACATCTCTGTCTACGGCCTTGCATAACTACTCCGTGATTGGTAATTTTTTTAGTTTCTCCGTATAAACATTTATATGAAAAAATAATAATAAAAAACTTAAATTTATTTAACAATTATATGAAAAAAATAAAAAACCGTAAATTTATTTTTTCATAAAATAAAATTAATTTATGTATAAGTTAATATATTGAAATTATTTTATATGATGTGTGTGCGTAATTATTAAATAATAATTTGTATAACACAAATTATATGAAAATGTACGACACAAGTGATATAATCACACATACTCATTGATATAATAATAGATGATACATTTAGTGGAATTTACAAATAAAAGCATGAATGGTGTAGATATTAATTAAAATTAATTTTGTATGACTAATTAGGATAAACGAACTTATTAAATTATATTTATTTCAATCTTCAAAAGTCTAATATTTATTTATATATAATTTAATTATATTTAATCTAAATTTGTACTTCTTGAGATAGTGTGAAGTTACATTTAAGATAAACTAAAAATATCCTTTTCAACTCAAAGGAATATAAATCAATTAAAATAATGATATCATAAACACTACTTAATATCAAACCAAAGAAAAATAAAAAAGTTTCTTACTTAGAATAATTAAGACATGGACCAACAAAATAACCAAAGAAAAATAAAAGAGTTCCTTACCTATAATAATTAAGACATGGACAAATAAAATAACATGCACATGGACCAATAAAACAATAAGGTCGGAAACACCTCACTTGACAAGGATAATATGATATTTTACATATAATAATTGTTCAATTCTTTTACTTGATTGCTTTTGAATATTGACATACTAAGTTGGTATTTTTGTTTATTTGTTATGATTTTTTATTGTTTTTATTTTGGAATCTCAGTGTTTCTAAGTATACCCATCTTAACATATTCTTATTTATAGCGCAATGTGAAATGATTACACTTATCTTAATTTGAAATCTATTTTGTTTTTCTAATTACAATTAAATTAAGACTTCAATGGTTAATTTGTAAAAGAAAATTTTTAAAGTGATTGATGAAAAGATAAGTCAATGGTAGAATAAATGAATCTTATCCTTACATTAAAAATCATGAATATATAATATAATGAATAGGTTGTTGCATATGGTATTAATTTTCGACTTACAATGATTAGGTGAGTCAAATTATAATTAAATTACAACATCAAATTATAACCTTATGATTAGTAACTTCTTAAGTTCTTATTATAAAGATTTGTGTTTTAAATATCCACTTTAACTTTTGATATTAATATTAATTCTTTTAATACAAGATGTTTAATCTCAACAACTTTTTATATTAATATTAATGATGCCTACCTTCAATACAAGATGATCATATTCGAGATAATATTTATTGTAGAATTTTTGGACAAAATCTCCAAGACAATACTTCTATTTAATTATTATCAACTTATATTTTGTAATCATATGAACCTGTCTATTTTGTATAGTTCGAAGTTTTACAGTAATCATCTACTATTAAGCTTAATGGAAGCCAAATCTGAAAACTTGTAATATAGGAGACTAGGTTAGACTTGATTCACGAAAATGAATCATTAAAAATTATAATTTACTATAGTCATTGTAGAATTCTCAAACCAAGACGCTCTTGATATAGCAGTAAATAATTCGATGGAACCTAACAATGTCACGATAGAATTATCGGATCCAAAGTTCTAATTAAAAAGTTTTCTCTCATTTTCATTCTTTAAAATTTTAAGTATCGATTGCCTTAATTTTAATTTTAATCATGGATTTTCTAAAATGAAATAAATTTTAATCCTTAATATTAATGAAAAATGTAGTAAAAAATTAAACAGATAACATTTTACGGTATGGACAAAACCTTATATTTCAATAAATTTAGTCAATAATAGAAAATGGATTCCAAAGGTTTATAAATATTTATTTGTAACATTTATCTTAAATTTTCAAGATATTAATACAATGAGCAATGACACCTAAAACTTTAAACAACCAAAATTAAGTATTTGGTGAAATATCATTATTGAATTTAATCATCATACACCGACTTGGAGGAGGGTTTCTATGAGAAAACGATGACTTTGATGAGGCTGTTGTGCCCAAAATTTTCCAAGCATTACTAGCTCCACGTGGCACATGCCAACGTGACATCACAAACTGTCGGTGGTCAACCATAAAAACTTCACATTAAGCTAAAAACCACTATGGTTAAATATTCAATTATTCTGTTACTACGATGTTAAGCTACTGGCCTGTTCAAGGAAAAGATGTAATCAAATTTAAATGTTTATCTGCATCCGAGGAATTAATCACGCTTAAGTGGACAAATACCCTCAGTAAATCTAACATTTTTTAAGAGATTAATACCCGATTCAGTTTTCAAAACTCGAACATTTAATTATCCGCGGATCATTTTTTTTTCCTAGATTTGCTTTATTATATGCTAACCTGTCTAAACGTGTTTTGCTTTCTATCACCAAAGGGTGACAAGTTTGTTGAATCCTTTTCACTGTTAATAGAAAAAGTGAAGAAAATAATATATTTTTATAAAAGATCCGTCATTATTATCAATATATATGCCTTGGAGAAAAAAATAGTCTCCAATTTTTCAACGTTGGTTGGCATACGATTGTCGAAGGACACGAACTAATTAGAAATTTTAGTAATTCTTAATTAAATGGCATATTTATAATTTAATAAAATATAGTAAATTTAGTTATTTAAATAAAATAAGTAAAGTTTGCAAACTGTACTTGAAAACAGTTCCGTTTTTGATAAAAAATAGGAAGTATGAAAGTGTTGTTGTCATCATGTGGGCTTATTTATAGAACAAGCTTGGGGGTTGCTTTTGGATGTTGCTTTAATTATTAAATTGAATCGAATTGAAATGAGAAAAAAAAAGCAGTAAAAAAAAATACATTAATTTTTCTTGCCTTCTCCTCCACCGGCTTCCACGTAAGTCTTTTTCCTTCTATCAGCTCTGGCAAGAACGCAGATGAGGAGAAAACACGTGGCATAAATCCCGTGGATCTTCCAATTCGTCTTGGGCAGTTGCTGCAAGACCACCCTGTGAAACACCGTCACGTAGTAATGTAGCCCAACAGCGAAGCCCACCAAGACCTGGGCCAGGCCCAAGAACTTGGAGCCCAGGCCACAGTCGGTGGAGAACACCAGAACGAGGTACATGAGGAGGAGCAGTAGATAGAACACGTAAGCTAGAGTTTGCAGCACCTGCAGGCATAGATACGTGGACGGCGAAGTAGAATATAGAAACTTGAGTGGTTCAAGACCGGTGAACAACGATGTGACGCAGAGAACGGTGAAGTAGATAGAGAGGTAGACTTGGATGAAGATCAAGATTTTCTGGAGGGAGAAATAGGCTTTGATTCTTGAACAGAGGAGAGAAACTAAGAGCAGAGGGATCAATACAAAGAAGCATGAGATGACGGTGGCGACGGTGGCTGCGTATTTTTTGCCGACGTAGGGTTTGAAGCCTTTCGTCATTTCGTTATTGGCTTTGGTGATGTAGGCTTTGGAAGTGGTTGAGATTCGTTCGAGGTCGGGGAGGAGTGTTTGGTGGAACTTGTTCGGTAGATCTGTGAACTCTGAGACCAAATCATCTTCCTCGTCCTCGTCCAGAATCCAACTCGGTGGTGCTTGTTTCGTAGGTTTCTTCTTGGTTTGTTGCTGTGGAGTCTTTTGTTTCTTGTCGGTTGTCTCGTGAGTTTGATCTGCTTTTGTTGTTTTAGCTTGCTTGTTGTTTTTGTTGTCGTGGTCTTTGGTGGAGGTGGCTTTTGTTGTTTTGTTACTTGCTTTCGCGAGATCCAATGACTTTGAAGTGGAAACTGTGCTGGGTTTTGATGTTGGGGATTTTGAGGTGACGTTGAGCTTCTTAATCTTTGTGGCCGTGGAGTTGTTGAGTTTCTTGAGGACAGTGTTGGTGGTAGGTTTGGGTTTGGATGTTGAATTGGTGGAGCTAAGCTTGAGTGGCTTGGTTTGGTTTTTGGTGGAAGTGTTGTTGGGTAATTTTGTGGTTTTGGTTTGGTTTTTGGAGGAAAGGATGTTGGATTTGAGGGTTTTGGTTTGGTTTTTGGAGGAAATGTTGTCGGATTTGATTGTCTTGGTTTGGTTCTTTGAAGAGAGAGCAGTGGGTTTGATGAGCTTGGTCTGATTTTTGGTGGATTGCGTGGTGGTTTTCTTTTTGAGAGGCTTCTCTAGCTCTTGTTTTTCTGCACCCAAGTTTCTTCTTGTAGTAGACAAGTGTGTGGTCTCACATTGAGGTTCCAAACAAGAAGTGAAGCAAATAGATAGAGAAAGGAATAACACAACAGAGAACAGTAGTACCTCTCTGAGATTGAGTTGAGCCATTGGTTTTCCTGGTTTTTGCTTCAAGATCTACAACCAGAGGCTCCCTAAGATCTAGCTATATAGTAATTAATACATAGAAGGGTCACATGCGAATTTAATAGCATCATCAGATTTGGGAACAGAAAGAAAGAAAGAAAGGGTAGGATTTTATAGTTTGCACTATTGATGAGTGAGTGAGTGAAGTGTGAAAATGGTAGTGTTAGAGTGGAATTGTGTGCTGCCAAAGTGGTAGGAGACGGAGACCCATCACATGGCCCCGTTTCAGATGCTACAATTTCATACCTTATTCTATGCCTCACTTCAGCTATTTTAATCTTCACCGTCTAATATTTTCTCTCATCTCCGATTACTGTGTGATAGTCCAGTTAACGCCTCAGATTCATCTTAACCATGTCAGCACCAAAAGCCTGAGGAAGAGGATCAAAAGGGTTCAATTATTTACTTTTTGTTCTACGCGTCCCATTTTTATATTGTTGATAAATTAAGTGAAAAATCCTCCACTTGTTAAGAGTTCAGACGAATTCATTGACCATTAAGTCAAAAGGTTATAAAACCACAAAGGAAGAGTAATACATTGAATTAATGCTTTAACTCTTGAAATTATTAAAGACTTATTTTAGTTTTTGAATTAATTAAAGCATGAATAGTTTAGATACTATATTTTTCTAATTTTAAGAATAAAATAATTATCAGTCACTATTAAACTGATCATTGTATTGATATTGTCAGAGAGAGAAAAAATGTCAATTTTACAATTTCTGGAGATTAAAGAAATTATGCTGATTGTTGGGCTAACGTTGCATATTATTTATTAGAGTTTTTTATACCAATTATGAGAAAACTCCTCCTAACCTATAATCTAATGCATCTTGAAAGCAAGGATTAAGCAACGTTAAATATAATTTATTAAATATTTTTAATTTATCAAGACGAAAAGGAGTTAAGCATTTTTCAATAAAAATATTTTTATCTCTAAAAAAATAAGAAACATGTTTTATTTTCTAGTGACTTAATTAATATCTTGCGATATTAGTTAATAATTTCCAGTTTTAATATTTATTTATAAACTAAAATAGTCTGCATATATTTTTCTATTAAGATATCAACTTTGTGTATTTTTTTTTAATCAATATTGAAATATCATTTTGAATAGTAGCTTGTTATATCATCCTAAAGTTTCTATTTGAAAATTTCAATCTATACCAATGAAGTAATAAGGAGCCTATAACAAAATTTGTTCGAATTCATTTTATCATAAATCTATACTAATGACTTTTGTGATAGTACAAAAGCCAAGGGCTCAGAGTTCAGAACATATCTTCCAATACCTGTTGTAAGAAAAAATACATTCCAATCCCTTCTTCATTTTTTGAAGAGGTAATTACAAAAGATAAAATTCATAAAATATATGTAAGTTAAATACATGTGAGTTTGGGATTAAGACAATATAAGATATGTAAGGAAAACAAATTAGAGACATCATTTGTGAAAATTTGAAAGTTTAAGGTAAAACAGAGCTATTGCCCTACAATAAATAATTGAATTTTTTATGGATAATTATCCACAAAATAAGGTTTGTATGCAATTTTTGTTATTCATGAAAATATTCACATATTATGTTATTATTAATGAGGAAAAACATTGAGTAAGGATCCACTTTTCAGGAGACTTAATATGGGAAAACAAGATCCATGAGTAAAATTATTAAGTTCATGGGTAAAACAAAAAATAAAAAATAAATTAAAAACATAAAATTGGTTTAATCTTCATTCCAAATCTCACCACACCTTTTAAAGTCCAAAACAGTTTAAAAAATCCTTCATTATGAAAAACCTTCATTCTCAAAAGCCCTTGATTCTCAAAAACCCAGGAATGCCTTTGTTTCAAAAACCGTTAAAGGTCCCTCAAAATCCTAAATCCGCAAATAACTAGACAAAATCTCCATTCCCGTCCATACTTTCACCGAAACTTGAATGTGACCATCAAAGTTTCTAGATTTAATACGATTTTTGATGTCATATGAGTCATTTTGTTTTTCTATGCATCTGTGAAATCATCACTCTTTTACAGGTTTAAGGTCAAATTTAACAAAAGAAACCACACTTAGTCATGTTAACGACACTCAAGACTGCATTGAGTAAAAAAAAATAATTAAGAAATTATATTGAATATTTGTGAAAAATATTAGTCTCAAAAAGTGATATTCAACTAATCTTTTGTCTTCATTAATTTTTTTTTTAAAACTATCTTTTCATCAAATTATTTTTAAATTTTATTTATAAAATTATTTCTTAAATATATATTACTTTTTTCTGTTACATCAATCAAATCAACTATAATATTTTTCACTTTTCACTAATTTTTTTCAAAGATTGTGTGAAGGAGAATAAAAAATAGTAAAAAATTTAAAGTTGATTCAATTGATTTAATAGAATAATATTTTTTATATATATTTAAAACTTACAAAATAAATTTTTAAAAATAATTTGATATAAAATTAAAATTTTAAAATATAAATTAGAGTTAAAATAAGTTTAAAATTGAAACAAAAAGTTATGATCAAATCTTAATAATTAAAAGGTTATATTTTAAAAAAATATATATTGAAATAAATAAATTTATAAATTATAAAAAATTAAAATTACTTTATTTTATTTTATTTATTATTTCAATATTTTTATTTTAATTATTTATTTTACTATAATATATATATATATATATATATATATATATATATTAATAAAATGTTAAATTAATCAAGATTGACTTCAAGTGAAATGACCATGCGAGGGGATTTTGAGACATCAAGAATGATTGAACATGATAGATTCATTAAAAATTAAGGAATAAACTTCATGTCAGCAATTTTCAGAGTTGTCCAATAGATATTTATTCTGGAACAAAAAAATCTATCTATAACAAAATATCATTTTTGTTGATCAAATGAACCCCTGTTTCCTTGCAAAAGTGAACTAATACTAGGACAATAAAACTTTCTTATCATCATCATCTTCATCATCCACCTGGACACTCTCTTCCCTTGGACAATTGATCTCAAAGTTGCTACTTACCTTACCATTCACCCCATTTGATTCCAAATCACGAACTTGGCAATGTTCTTCTTTGGTGGCATCTCCCAATTGTAGATGGTGCATTTCTGAGTCCACTAAGGATACCATTCTTGCTCGTTCCCTGTCCCTTGGGTACGTGCAGTAAAGCAATGAATAGACGGAGACACAGATTATCATCGGAATTAAAATTGCAGTGTAAAGTGCCTTCGCGAGAGACGCAGCATTTTCCCTGTCAGTTTGAATCCCCACAGAATCCGAGGATCCTCTTGGGATTGGTCTGTAACCATAAACACGCTGAGCCAATACTCCAACAATAGGAGGAGCAAACGATGCCAAGATAGACTCAAATGAACAATCCAAAGCATATATGGCTGTTCTGGACTTCTCAGGGACTATTTCTGCAAATATTGGACTGTCCACACTGTTACAATTCAAATAAAACTAAACAACCTTCATTTAATCACTGTTCATCCCTTCTTAGCTGCACAATCTTTTTCTTTACTTCCATATGCATAGAAAGTTATCAGCATCTATCATTTATTTCTAACATCAAGAACAAATTAAGAAAACTCACAATAAATCATCAGCGAGATTGTATTAACAAAACTAGAATCCCATATTAATTAGAGCTTATAAACCTTATACGAATTCTTCCACCTTACAAATATAGAACAATGCCTATCCTGGTATAACTCTGTTTGATGTTTTGATGTTAGAAAACAATTTCACTAATCTCTAAGGGACTGAGGCCATCTACTAGTATAAGAGTTCCTCACAGCTTACAATTTAGTAATTCTGAATATGAAAAAACATAAGCTATTACAGTTATGGAAACGTACTTGTTAGTGGCTGGAGCATTCCAGGCTGTGGTGAATCCCATGATGACTAGAACAAGACCATGTATGAAGGCAGTGGATGAATCATCTGGCAATCCCAACAGCAAAATTGCTGCTAAAGGAATGGCTGAACCAGCGCTTATTTGTGACAATACTATTCTACCAGAGTTGGGTAACTTTTGGGACAAAAAATCTCCCATCCACCCTCCAAATAGAGATCCAAATGAAGCAGCAACTATAAATAAGGTCCAAAGAGTCGCTGTTGTTACATGGGAGAAGCCTATCAGTTCCAACCAGAGCGTGGCAAATGACAAACCTGACCAGGGGAATGATCCAAACACTCCCTGAGCCACAATTATCTGAAAACTCGGAATTCCAATCACCGACTTCGCTTCCTTCATCAGGCCTTTCATTTCAGAGTAAAAGGACTTGTTTGGAGCTTCATTTGTTGCTGCGTGATCGCTCTTTGAATAGTGTGGATCATTAGCGAAGAGGCGAACCAATATTCCCACTATAACACTGATGAGAGCAACCAGATGAAAAGCTATTCTCCACCCAGGTATACCTGCAACTGTGGTTGAGGCTAAGAGCACAGAGAAGAATCCACCAATGATGCTTCCTAAGTTTCCCGTCAGTTGCAGCCACCCAAAAGCCATTCCACGGTTGTTATCAACGGTTGAGTCAGCAACCAGAGACTGAATCGCTGGAATAACAATGGCAAGTCCTATCCCATTTAAACCCCTTGAAATTGCCACCTGATAAATCCATAACAAAATTGCTGGAATACTTAACTTTCACAACATAAACTTGTGTTATATTATATAACAAAAGAATTGATGAGGAGAAGAACCTGTATAAAGGTGGAGGAGATGGCGACGAGGAAGGTAGCAGCAGCCCAAAGAAAAGCACCGAGAGCTATGACATGCGCACGATTGTGACGCGTGGCGAGGTACGCCGCCAGAGGGTAACACAGAGACTGAACAAGGGATCTAAACAGTGTGAGCGAACCCAACGCAGTGGGGTCAGCGTTGAGATCTTCACCTACCTCTTTGTACACTCCTGGAAGCAACGACTCATCTGCTCTCTGCATGATACTTGCTAGATTCACCAGCACCAGTGTCACTGTCTCTGCTTTCATCTTCACTTTCCCACCAATCACTCTTCTCTTCTCTTCTCACCCTTTGTCTTCACTTTTCACAAGCCAACACCACAGCAACTCCTACCTTTGTCTTTGGAGTCCCCACATCGATGCTGCGCTGGGGGCAGCACAGAGGATCGGAACTGTTGCCTTCTGGAGATGAAGTTTGCCTTGCACGTCATTCCATAAAACTCTTATTATTTGTATTAGGTCGAGATTGGTTTATACTTGACTTTGATTAGTTTAGCTGTTGCTTTCCTCGCATATATTAATGATCGTAAATTTTAACCAATGGTTAGCGCTTAGGATTTATTTAATTTGAACCACGCCAAGTTCTGATTTACAAAATGTTATCATATTCACTTGCTTTTGTCATCTTCTGCCAAAGATTCTTCTGGTCCATGTGCCGTATCTATATTGTATAGTTTTTTCTTAGGTTATCTATAGACTATATAGTTAAACAAGACAAGTTGTGGGTATATATATATACACGTAAACGGCGGTCCACTGTGCTATTTTTTGTAGTGTGATTATCACCCTATTCTAATGAGTTTCCACAACATATTTATGTTACATACTTCAGCAAAAAACTATCTAATCACTAGGTAAATATCTCAAAATTAAGTTTATATTGTGATAGTATACAATCACTATATTTACAGAGACAATGACCTAAAGACCAAACCATAGAATAAAGTACTAGGCTAAAGCTTGTTATATATTTAACAATTTACTGACTTCTCTAGCTCCTTTCATTGTCATTAGAAAATGACTCAAGATGGCTAAGAAGAGAGGAACTTGAATCCAAAGGATTAAGCACATTATAAGCATCTTCAATTAACGGACTTATCTATAAATAAAAAATATTTAAATAAATAATTCGCATTTTTGTTTTTTTGCATAATTCTTCTCTTACTTTTGCATAGCACAAAGGATTGCTGTCTATGTGATTGGGCTAAGGTGAGACCATTCTGTCACCAGAACATTGGCAAATGATGAAAAATGGGGCTAAAACGAAATACAAAATCTTACCAAAAATATTCTTTTGACACCACTTTTTTATCTACACTTGCTATTTATAATAAAATATTATATTAAAATAATAATAATAAATATAAATAGATTGTTATAATAAAATAATAATTTATAAAATTATAATTTGAATGCAAGGAAAAAGTAAGAAATATCATGCCTCGTCTTAGAAGGCAAGAGGCTGGATTATTCAGACTAAATTGTACATAATATTTGTAACTAAGTAAATGTGAGAAGGTAGTTTCTTCTTTGTTTTTTTCTTGATAATTTGTTTTGGAAAGTTATTTTATCAGCACCATAAATATGTATATTTTTACCTTAGTCATAATTATATATGTTCACCTCCATCTGCCATATATGTGAATAAGAAATTAAAATTGGATAAAAAATGAAGAGGAAAGCAGACAACAATGCTATCCATCCACTGCCTTGAAATTCAAAATAACAAACAAAATGCATGGAGCTCGCATTATTTATTGAAAACTACAACCAATATAAAGTTAATCAAGAAAAAAAATGAAGAGCTCCTGTTGATATATTATGTGAAAATATTTATCCAATCTCAAATTCTTATTTAGATACATGGTTAATCAAATACACTTAAGATATGGTTTATCCTCCCCCAAGTTCTTATTCACATAAAGAAATGGAGAAGCTTTTGTTTTTTCAAAAAGAACCTTTTTAATATGGGTTATGATATTTTTAACAACTCTTATTTTTGTATTAACAATATAATAATATTATTATTAAAATCATTTTTAAACTATTATTATTATTATTATTATAAGAAAATAATTGGTTGTATATGGAAGACAACCGTCCAAATAACTATTTGGAATTAGGAAAAACACAATTTGGTGGTGCGAAATGCGAAAATTTGAGAAGCAAGGAGCAAAGTTACGAGTGGAGAAACAAGTTAAGAATACATGAAGAGGAGAAATTAGAGAAGGTTATAGAAGGAAAAATTATTAATAAACAAGAGTGATGAAAAAAAAAATAGTTCTAAACATCTAAATATAATGAAAGATTACATAAAGTACATTTAGTCGTATAAGTGTGGAAGGTAAAAGGAACTAACCTTCTCATTGATGTTCTTATTGCTCGTTTCTAATTTTCAAATATTTGTCCTGTATGTACAATATTTTTGTATGACAAAGAAGAGAGCAGTCTTACTGATCCAAAGAATGTATAGAATTTCAGAATTTTGACCGTTTTGAAAATAATGTGAGAATTAAGTATCAAATAATTGACAAGATATTATTTGATCATGGATTGAATCAATATTAAAAATAAACTACATTTATAGTACTTAAAGAAAATAATTAAAATGTATATACTCATTTCATACGTTGTCAAAAATAAAATGAAAAATTTAATTCACATAGATGTGTTAATCAGTGAAATTCATTAACATTCTTCGCACATTGCCAAAAATAGAATAAAAATTTTTATTCAGAAAATGTATTGATATTTTTACACTTATCGATTTATCCAATTATAAATCAGAATAAAAAATCAAATATATAAATCATGATAGATCCTCTGATAATTATCTTCCATATATTATTAAATATATTATGTACGAAATCAAAACCCACATGTAAGAAAGTCATCAAAGATCCATATATTATAAAAGAATGAGATTAGAGATCTTATGTGTGAAACTTTGGAATAAGATCATGCCATGCCATGAAGACATCGCTTTTTAAAGATGATTGCATGCTTCCCACTACAATATTATGTGACCCACTAACTCTGGCCAAATTACCATTAAACTATGACCAACTACAACATAGATAAAAGAGGATACGAGAGAACAAGAACATGGTGACAAGAGAAAATGGCAAAAAAAGATTAGAAGGAGGATTTTCTTCTCATTAAAATCAAACTAAAACATGAAAAAACAAATTTAATGAAAAATTAAAATAAATACCACGTGGAGTAGTTGTTTGAGGGAAATGATGGTGAGAGAGAGAGTTCAGAAAAAAAAAAAAACCTGGTTGAAAAAGTGATGGCTTGGAATTATGAACCTTCAAAATTTTAAGACTTCTTTGTTTTATCTTCCAATACTAATGCAGAGTTGCTTGGGTCAGATTCGGTGTGGAACCTTGGTTCAGTTTTGGTGTAAATTTGTTAGTGGCGCGCAATATATTCAGATTAAGATGTAATAAACACATATTACAACAAATCCATGCCTACCATTTTTTCCGTGGCTACGCACACATGCATCAAATTCAAAACATAAAAACCGAAAAAAAAATTGACACGAGGGAAAGAAGAAATGAATGGAGCAACAATTCAAAAACCAACAGATTAATGACATCATGATGCAAGGTCCGTGATAGAACGAGAAAAGACATCCATTCTAAAGAGTATTATTGAATTATTTAATATTGTTTGAATTCGGTATCGCATTGTTGTGACAAGACTTGAGTATTGTTCCTGAGATCGGTGACCGTAAAGTCGCAGAAGACATTGGAGCTCATAAGCCACGTTTCCATTCCGGCGGTTCTCATCCTCACCGCAACTTTCATCACCAATTTCAAAGCCACAGGTGCGTCCCCACGGTTCCTTACCCAGCGCAGCACTCCACCGGGTCCACTCATGTTAACTGTCACCACGCTTGACTCTTCTCGAAACTGATCCAACCTTGGAAACCTCCCCCACGCAACCCTAGTCTCCTCGAAGAACAGCGACAGGTAACCTGCCTCGTACTGGATCCCCAACTTCTCGTTTGGGTTATTCGCTACCAAAGAAACCTCGTACAGCGGCCGCGAGTTATTGGCGCCGCCGCCGCTCACAACCAAATTGGAGACGCTAAATGTGGGTCCCGTGGGGTTGAAGATAAGGTACAGCGTGGCCAGCGTTATGCCAACGATGGCGATGATAGAAAGGAGGATGAGAGCGAGCGTGAGAAGGACGCGACGCCCACAGCAGCAGCAGCCTCGCCTTTTCTTCGCGGTGGCAGGGTTCCGGAACTGTTCTACAATCAACGCATTCTCACGCGGCGGCACGCGGTACACTTGGTTCTTGGGGAACTGGACGATGTACGTTTCCTGCACGTGGCGACCCGGAGGCGGCGGAAGAGCTGCGACGGCGGCGGGGTCGGCGGCGTTGGGCTGCCCCTCCATGGTGATGCAAGCTGTGGCGGCACGCGGAAGGGGCTAGCGTGGCCGCGGTGTGTGCGTTACGCGACTTGGAGGAGTTGAAGGGTCTCTTGCATGCATGCAAGATGATTTGGTTGGAGGCTTTGTTTGGGGGCGTTGAATGTGATATTAGGAGGGTTCTGACAGCGTGGAAAACACGAGCGCACAACGCATCAGGGCATTCTTAACTTTCTTAACTCTATTTCGAGATTGTTAACTTGCTGTTAACAAGTGTTTCGACATAATTAGTTTTCTGAACTCCGCTATTTTTAGTGTGTATTAAGAATCATGCCCTTATTTGTGCTCTGAGTGTAATTACCATGCTAAATCCAAATCAGAGCTTACTTGTTACAAGTAATACCTACAAAAAAACTAGTTTTTCATTGACTATTCCTGCCATTGCGAATTATTATTATCATATACATAGTTAGAATTGCAGCTTGGCAATATTAAAAAATTAATTAACTTTTGACATTTTATTTTTATCTTCACCTTCAACTATTTTTTTTTTTTAATCACGACACGTTTACATTTATTGTTTTTTTTTTCTATTTTTTCTCCCCAACTACGCCATGTTCGATAAAAAAAAATCTAAAATAGAAAATTGGAAATACAAGCATATAATCATGTTGACCCCGTCGGTTTTAATAAAAACAATTAGCCACCGAATCTTTGATCTTGTCCAGTTGAACCATATTTTTATTTTTTTAATTTCTTTATTTTTTTTAAAAACATTTACTTTTTTTTATAAATTTTTGATACCTTATTGTGACAATATTTTTAAATTTCAATTTTGTTGTTATGAATTTATTTGTTATTTGAAATATTATGTACTTTATATTGACAGTATGATTCAGTAAAAAGACATTACAAAATGATTTTAAATTTTGAGAATAGATTGATCAAATTTTCTAAACTAGAGATTTTTTTTTAATATACCACACCAATTCGACCACTGGCTTACAAGATGGATCAATTTTCACAACTCATTAATCAGCCCAGAGCTTGACTTTTTGAACAATTTATTTTATGGTCATTGTACTGTATAAAATGTTTTTGATTTGGCTAATGATTCATTTTTATTTAGAGATTAGGTCATTTTTTTAGCAGTCTAATTTTTACTTGAAGAGTTTTTTTTTTTTTCAACAAAACTTGAATTTAATTGTTTAAGAGATTTGATTTCACTTAAATTAACTACTTGTTTGTAACTTTGGACAAGTTGCCTCAATGTATAATGATGGTCTTTTATTCTTACATGTTGGATAAGTAATTGCAAAAATCGAACCTACTTTTTTCAATGTCTTTCTAAATCACATTCGCTCTTTTTCTATTTTTCAATTAAATGACATTTAAAAGACTGAATATGTCACTGTAAAATGTGTTTTTTTCACTTTGATGTTTACATAAAAGAAACGAGAGTATCTGACTAAAAATTAGAGAAAGAATTAATGTCGCTAAAAAAAATATATAGTAAAAAATTAGAGCATTTGTCATATATAAGATCAAACACAAGTAAAAGAGAAAGTACACAAATTTTTCTCAAACAAAGCTTATGAGGAAACGCAGACAAAAGTTCTGGACCTAATGAGCTTAACTTCATATCTTTTAAGGAATGTTGGAGTTTAATTGTAAACTAATTCATGATGTTCCTACATTAATTATATTCCAGCGGTAAGATTTTAAAAGGAGTCTTCATTACTTTGATCACTAAGGTCAAGAATCCAATAAAATTAATAAAGTATAGGTGGATTTCTCTTTTACGAAGTCCTGACAAAAATTCTAACGAAAAGATTAAAAAAAGTATTACTTAGTATTTATTATAGATGAAACTCAATGTGTCTTCCTTTGAGGGAGAGACATGTTAGAACGTAAATTTGTTGTGAGTGAAATTATGGATGATGCTAAGAAGATAGAGGAGAGTTTAATTATGAAGAAATCTCATGATTTAGTGAATTGGGACCTTTTAATTTACATGTTCAAGAGAGTCAGATTTTAAGAAAAATGACTAACATAAATTAGAGGGATATCAAAATTCAAATTTTGTTTCGATTCCCATTAATAAAAGTCCTACTAAAGAATTTCACATGAATTTCATATATATATATATATATATATATATATATATATATATATATAATGTTTAATAATACGTTTTTTTAGTTGTGTATTTAGAAACTTACAAACTAATTTAGGTCAGTTTATCACTAAATTTTATATTATTTAGTATATTTATAAGTCCTTATGTTGTTTAGTTTTAAATTCTGTTGTTAGATTCCTTTTATTAAAGCAACAATAGATATTTGTGACAGTATACATGATGTATGGCGTGTGTTATTTTATTATTTTAATATGAAAAGTACAGAGGTAGCAGGAATATTTCAATGTTGATTTAATTACATAAATAAATAATATTTTAAGCGTTAAAATATCATATCACATACTTCCAGATTTAAATTAATTTAATTAAAAATACACTTTTACATCATTAAATCTGATCGATCTCTATAGAAAATTACATTTTATACGATATATTCCAATCTGTTTTAATATAAATATTTTCTTAAGAATAAGCTTTGTCTCTCTGAGCTTAATCTTCTTAAAATAATTCTTGATTCCAATTTATAGTGTTAATATTTAATGAAAGATAAAAAAAAATAGTTATCTCAAAACTAGCCATAAAAATATGTTTAATTGTTAAAAAATTTGATTTATTTTCTAAAACCTTGAAATGAATAATAAAATAATAAGATAATTATTCATATGGTACTATAATTTTCAAAATTGTCTGTACAACAACATAATTTAAAACAAGGAACACAAATATATTTATTACAGATACGAGACTCTATTAGACTTGATAATAAGTATTATAACATGATGAGAAAAAAATGAAATTTAGTGTAAATTTTCTTCATATAAAACTCACTATATAGATGAATAAACAAAATTTGTTTAAATAAAGATTAACAAAATAAATTATGATTTGAGAATTTATCTTCTATGTATATTTCACCTAATTCAATTTTATAACTATTAGTAATTTAAAGATAAAAAATACCAATAAAAGTAACTATCAATGTATATATACACTTATATATTATTCAAGTAGTATACTCAGTTTTAACATACGTGTTGCATTTATTTGATTTAGTGTGAGAATAATAAAATAATAAAAGAAAAATATTTTATATATTTACTTTATGTTAAATTTGGATTTAATTATAAAACAATCATTTAAATTTGGATTGAATTTTTTAAAAAAGGATTTTACTCTACTTATCACTAGGACAATGTTATTGTTACTTCGTCATACTCCGTGTTACTACAATCTCATTATTATTATTATCATAATGTGTTTACCTTTCAAATGAAATAAAATCATATATGGAAGAATTTATATGAAATATTTGAAAGTGTGAGTTATAAATATTCATAAATTTATAAATTTATGATTAATAAATATATAATAAGTTGTTATTGATTTAGTTATTGTCACTAATGTGGTCATTAATTTTGATTATTATTTTAGTAATTAATTCGATCATTGGTAATTTGATACTCACGTTTTATTAAGCAGTTCGTCATTAAATTGTTAGTGATTGATTTTCCCATTTTAGTTACTAAAATGCCAATCACTATTTTCTGGTTCCTTGCAATGTTATCATACATTTTACCTTACTCTATAGGAAACATATGCCAATGTAAAAATTTGAATAATTTTTAGATTATTAATTAATCACACATCTTATAAAACATGAGATCCCACAATTTTGCATTCTAAAAGAAATATGAATTTGGATTTAAAATCTAATTCAATTATTAAGATTTGGATCTATAATCCAAACTAATTATTTTCAATAAATATAGATTCAGATTTAATTACTAACCAATCATTTGAATTTGAATTGAATTTTTAAGAATAAAATTTGTGTTCCAATGTAACTATTACAATACTGTCACTATTATTAACATCACCACATACATTATTATTGTTATTTTAGCATCACCACTTATATTGTTATTGTCATGCTAACAATTATCACTTTTCTATTTATTGATACTGCATCATAATATTTGTTACTATAATCTTCTGATTAGTGAACAACTCTCTGGTGTTAAATTTATTATTAAATGCTACACTGATAAATATTAAATGCAATTTAAAAATATTTAAAGTAAAAATAATTATCATAAATAACCCAAATAAAAATTAATTTTGTAATAAGTAAGTCCAAATTTTAAATTAATCTAATTTAAATAAATTAAGTATGGGTATTTATTTCTTTTACAAATCAAATTCAATTTTCAAGAGGTCAAATTTACTCACCTACCGGTTTAATTTATTAAAAGAGTATAAAACTTATATATATATATATATATATATATATATATATATATATATATATATATATATATATATATATATATATATTAGTATTTTTAATTTCTTTTTTAGTTTTATAATTTAGTCATTTATCTTCAATTTGATTCCATTATCAATAAAGGTTGATTTAAATATTTTAATTTAGTAAAACATAACAATGTGATCATTTTTAATTCAAATACCTATAACATAGTTTAGGAACAAAGATTGATAATTTTAATTTATGCGTCGTACGATCTATTAGTGATAATTTATAAATTGATAACAATAATTTTATAATGAAAGAGTGACGGTATTGCACGTTTTAAATAAGAAACATAATTAAAACTTTATCCAACCTTTTTATTAATAGAAAAGAACTTTATTCAACCCTTTTTATTACTAGAAAGATCGAATTTAACAAAGTAAATAATACATGGAAAAGGTCATTAAATTTTTTTTTTTTTAATAATGTAATGTGAATGAGGAAGCATGTGTACCTCGTGGCTCCCTCTATAAATCTTACCAATGGCACCACCTCCATCTTCGTCACTCCGAGGAACGCAAAAATGGCATCTTCAACACTCTCTCTCTCCCTCCTCTTGCTCCTTTCACTCTGCATCGCCGGAACCGTTAGATCGGTAAGATAAAATTCTGCAGTTATTCACAACTTTCATGATCTCATTAATGTGTGCCTCACTGTTACTGAGCTTGGAAGTTGAATTAAATGCAGGATGACGATTGCGTGTACACGGCGTACGTTAGAACCGGATCGGTGGTTAAGGGCGGAACGGACTCCAAGATCGGGATCAAGTTGTACGACAAGTACGGCTACTACATCTACATTAAAAACCTCGCAACGTGGGGCGGTTTGATGGGAAAGGGTCACAATTACTTCGAGCGCGGCAACCTCGACATCTTCAGCGGAACCGGACCCTGTCTTGAAGGACCCGTTTGTGCCGTCAACGTTACTTCTGATGGATCCGGTTCGCACCACGGCTGGTACCTTAACTACGTCGAAGTCACCTCCACTGGGGCCCACATACCCTGTGCTCAGGATCAGTACGAGATCGAGCAGTGGCTCGCTCTCGACACCGCCCCTTACCAGCTTTGGGCCGTTAGGAACCACTGCCGCTATAGCTTGGATCAGGCCCGCCCAGCTTCGGACCGCGCTGGATCCGGATCCGGATCCAGATCCGCTTTCTAGAATGCACGCCTGTGAGAAGTTTTGGGTGGTTCTTTAAGTGAGTGTGATTCGGTTGTTGTCGCTGTTGTTGGGGAGCTTTTTATGTCAACGATCGAAAAGAAATAAGTGTCACCTTAGTACTTGAATTGGAAAAGCGGGTTTGAGGTTTCAAAACCCGTTTTTTGTTTGTAGTTTTCAATAATAATGGAAACTATCTGTATCAATCGCTATGGTGTTATGGTGGGTGTAAGTTTTAAATTCACTTTTCAGATATAAAAAATGAGAAGTACTGAAATGGATGGACACTACACTATTTAGTACTCAACTGTATTGTTTCTTTTTCTTTATGACCGCCACCTAGCTCATTTGTTATGTTGTTTATTAACATGACGTTGTTTGCTCAATGATCAAGAGTAATATTTTCATTAAGGTTATATGTAGTGGCGTAGGAATTAGTGAAGAAGTTTACACATATAAATTAACAAGAACAACTTCGTGTGTGTGAGTTTTTGCCACATGATTACATCAATTTTTTTGCCATTAAAAGCGCTATTTTTTTTTTTTTTTAACTTTATACAGAAAGCGTTTTTCTTCTTATTACACGTTTGTTTATTTAGTATTCTCAAACGAGAAAATGTTCCACGTCTAAATATAGTCGGCGTATTAATTAGTAATTGCTTATTTGAATTTTTCATGTAAAGTCTTGTGTCGACCGCAGGATGTTTGTGTATTGGGTTCTGTTAACGGATTTTTTTTTTTTCTTTGTGCGTTTCTGTTTTCAGTTTAGTTATAAAACTCTGTTGTGTATCATGATCAGTCGGATGAATACTATGTTTTCTCAGTAATATGAGATCAGTTTTTTTCTCTATATTTTTCTGTATCTTCTGATATCCTGATATCGTGTTAGAATGAAGAATATCAGAAACAAAAAACTTTTTGTGACATTGAAAGAAGACATTTATGCGAACCAGTGTATAAGCCTAAGTTTGATTTTACATTTTAAAATTACAAAATATTAGGTTTTCTAATAAGTTAAGTTAACGTTAGTTTGGGTAAATATCTTTATTTCAATATCATTCAGCTTGTGAATTAACAAACCGAAGTTTTATCTTTTCAATACAGAAAATTCCCTCCAAAAAGGAAAGAGGGAGATCAAAACAAACGCGCACAAGTTCCATTCTTTATTCTTAGAGAAGAAACAATAACGAGAGGATATCAAGCTATCTCCAACCATTCAATTCAAACTTCAATCTCAATATAAAAATTGAAAAATTTTGTACCTTCACTTGATTGATTCAACATTAGAAATAATTAGGTGATACTTTATTGTGCACCTTTCCCTTCGCAATGGGCCCGTAGTGTTCCTCCACAACTTGCTTTATCCTTTTTATACAAAGGAATTGATTATTGATCATTGTGCTTATCTATATCCCTCTGACATTACAGGCATAGTAGGGCATTTTCATGTCCTTACCTGTGTCACGCATCACTTTTCATATTTCTTCACCAAACTCAGTGTCTAAAGTCTAAACCATTCCTCTACAAGTCCACCACTTGATGACCTTCATTCACTTCGCTGTTGCATAAGATTCTCTTTGGCCTCTAACAAAGACCTTCTTATTTCCTCATCCTCCGGTGTCTCTTTTAGCAATATTTCATAGTCTTCAATTGAAGCTTCCCATCTTTTCAACTACAATTGCATAGTAAACATAACACAAAGCACATAAAAATGTTAAAAAGACACTGCATTATGTTAACAAACAAAGGAAACTTGAGTACTTTATTTTTTATTTTTTACCTTGGCATTGCAATCTGCCCTTCTTAGCCTAGCCTTGCTGTAAGATGGTCGCAAGTTAAGAGCAGCATTGCAATCTTCCACAGCCTTCTCAAATTGGCCTAATTTTGATCTACACGCAGCTCGGTTGCATAGCAAAACTGAGTTATATGGATCATTTTCTAACCCCTCTCCATAGGCAACACAAGCTTCTGAGAATTTTGATGCCTTGAAAAGCTCGTTTCCATTTGATCGAGCAGTGGCCACAGCTCTAGCCTTCATCATCACCTTCTTCGCATCCTTATTATTTGAATCTAGCTTACATGCTTGATGAATCACAGCTAGAGCATCTTCAAATCTGGTACAACAATGAGTGCATATATGAAGATTAAGAAGCATATTCTGCTCTTCCTTTATAAATCATACACTAACCTGCCAACGGCCAAATAAACCCGAGCCCGAGTCACCAACAAGTTTGCATTACAAATTTGTCCAAAGAACCTGGTGCACTGATCAACATCAAAATTTGGTCCCTTCAACATTGCTTCCTCTGCTTGTTGATGCCTACGGAGCTTCAAAAACGCCTCGGCTTGCAACGCAAATATCTTCAGGTAAAGCCACAATCAGAGTCATATTAGCATGATTGGAGTGCATGTGTGTATGCATGCAGGCACATGTGTGTGACTGAGGGGGAAAGAGTAAACTATTACATGTTCATGATCACAATTAACTTCCATGTGACATGTAGTTAAAAAAAATAATTTATTTGAAAAGAGTTAATGAAATTCACATACATGTCATGTGGAGATTATCCTAGACTACATAGTAATCCTAGAAAAAAGTGATAATCTTATAGGGTAATAGAAGACATTAGCAAACCTGTGGAGCAGAATCTGCACCAGATGAAATAGCGTAGCTGGACTCCTTAATCAAGTTGTTCCAATCTCCTATCCTACGTGCCTCAGTGCATTTGCTTAAATGGAACTGGATTTTTTTTACTTTAGCAATCTCATCTGGGTCAGCCTCTGGTCCTGCTAGTTTATAATGATAAAGAGCCTTGTCTGTTTCTCCTAATCTGTAGCCAAACATAAACTAACAGTTAGCGACAACACCAATAAGAAAGAAAGACAAGAAAAATGGAAGTATTATATTTCACAATCGCAGTTTATTTCTTGTGCTAGAATACCTCTTGTTCAGGTTCCCCAATCGCTGATGAGCTCTTTGATAATGAGGTTCTATTTGAATGGCTTCTCTGCACTCAAATACAGCCTCCAGAAGCCTCCCAAGAGCCGCTAATGCTGCACTTTTATTGCTCCTATAGGAAGCTTTATTGGGGTCAATCGAAATTGCAGCATCATAAAGAGCCAATGCTTCTTGAAATCTTCCATTCTTGTAATCCTCATTGCCCATTATCTTCAATTGTTCGGGGTCCATTCTAGTAGACACGACCCTGCATAGAGAACCCGGTTGTTCTGTGGTTCCTTTACTTGCATTCTCCACCCTTTGGTTTGTGTATCTTCCATTAGCAACAGGGTCTTCATCCCTTTGCTTGGCACGATAATCCCCAACGTTCTGAGAATAGGTGTTGGCATTCCCTCCGTTCCTGAGGTTGCCTAAATTACTGAACATCATCACGTTGCTAGAAGAAGCACGAACAAGATTCTTGCTTCCCTTTTGGCGATCGGAAAACATGCTTTCGAGTTCACCAGAAATGCCAACTGCATCTTTAGGGACCTTTCTTCCATTGTTGACATAACCCTCGGCTTCTTTAGGGACCCTTCTTCCATTGTTCACATAGCCCTCGGTTTGTAACACTTTGGGATGGTTCCTTTGGTGGGTTTGGTTGACAACAGGGATTGGTTTCTTGTTGGGACCAGGTGAAGCATTTGTGTGTTTATCGGATGAAGCTGTTGCAAAGAAAGTCACATCTTCGCGACTACCCTGTTGTATTTTTGTGTCTGAGGTGTTTGACGCCTTTTCAAAATTGTCGGCATTGTTGTTTTTGGAAGGAGAACGCCAGAATACGGCGGTTATTAAGCCACCACAGCCACATTTACTCTGAGGGGAGTTGTTTCCCATGTTCAAATGATTTGGTTATTGTTTAAGGATGCTTCATTAAGGTGGTGGTGTTGTTGATCATGATGAAAGATTGGTATATTTCTAAGCTAATAGAGACAAGATTGGAGGCTGGTTGCATCTATTGGTCTGACAAGTCCAGAAAATGAAAATTTAAGAATTGCAAAAAATAAAGATTAACGAATCATGATTTCAAACATGTCCAACTAAACCATGTAAAAAAATCGAACATTGAAACAACAAAAGCTTCAATCTTAAAATTGTGAACAGGGTGTGAAATTGCATCCTAGGAGACAAAACTTCTTCCTTTACTGTTTCTTACAGTTGGAAAGGGTATGTGAAATTGCATGATGAAGAGAGGAGGGGAGAAAAATGATGCAGAGATGTGTAAATTTTTGAAAAGCAAATGCAATAGTTGGTTTTCAGTTTTTCTGTTTTTTGTTTTGTTTGATTATGACAGGAACCCAGAGACCCGGTCATGGGTGGATCAAGGATCTCGACAATTTTGGAAATGATGAACTTCCCATTATGCCCTCCTTCATTTCTTACATCTTAACAACTAAGACAAACAAGCATCGCACGTTTGCATGCCAGCTTTAACATATATGTAACCAAATCTCTGACCTTATTTTCGTATCAGAAATTTTACTGGAACAAGCAACGACCCATCAAACTTCGCGCATATAATCTCATAACCAGTCCAAACGAAAGTTCTTAGCTATCTAATTTTTTAAATATTTTATTTGGATCACATTATTTAAATTCATTTAATTTTAATTTTTTAAATAATAATATTTCAATTATCTCCGGTATACAATATTGTTTAAATATCGATAATCATTAATAATTTAAAAATATAAATATTAATAGTTTTTTATTTAATTTGATAAATTGAGTTATTTTCCTATCAAAATTCATCAATATTATTTTAATTGATATTGAAAATGTTCTTTCTTGATTAACATCAATTAAATTATTTTTAATTGATATCAATTACAATTATTTAGAATAACATTAGTTGATGTTATTTTCACAACCTCCTTGGTTAGGGTTTATTATTGTCGAGTATTATCTAAAAAATATTCTAATTGAAATTAATAAAATAAATTCTAATTAATGTTAGTTGAAAGTTTTTCAGTCAAGATAAAAAAAAAAAAAACTTAAGATACTATTGATAAAGAATCACAAATAATTATTATACATATTAACAAGAAAAAAAATAATTACAATAAACGTGAATAGAAAGAAATCTAGTTTATGTCTATCAAATAAAACCTCTTAGACATTACTAAGAAAAAACGCTGACTAATATCAAGTGAAAAATAACAATAGTTAGAACAATAATAAAATAACCCCAATAATTTAAATAAAAATATTTAAATATGTATATATATATATATATATATATATATATATTATGTTTTAAAACAAAATATTATTTTTAGTTTCTATAAAATACAATTTTTGTTTCAACATAAACAAGTATTCTTAGTCTTTAATGGGAGATTAAACCAGATATTTTTGTTAAATATATAACCTAAAATGTATTAATTTTTGTAAAGGCTAAATTCATTTTTAACAACCATTCATCACTTTAGTATTTTGGTTTATGATGCATCAATTTGATCCGCAATGACTATGGCGAAATTGAGAGATGGTTCAAAATTTAAAACTAAATTAACTGCTTTTGGGTGACCAAATTGACTAATAGTATCAATCTTAGGAAACAAATTAATTATAACTTTTTTTTTATCTTAGTTTGTTATGTCTTATGTCTTATAATGTTGTAGAATGAGAGTAAGTTGTCTTTATGTCATTATTATGTGGGCTTGTTGGGTTGATGAGGTCCAAAACAAAAATGTAGGAGTGCCTTCATGTCTTCTTCCTGCACCTGCACCCTGATACATTTGAGAAGTTTAAATTATTCATGTGATTATTTTCTTCAATATGTATGTATGATATAAAGACCTTTATGTTGTTTATAAAATTTGTATCATCATATTCCTAAAATCTGTTTTCAAATATGTATTTCTTCTATGTTACAGAGGAGTTGTAATACATCAATATACCACAAATTAATCAATAGTTGAATTTCCAAAAATTTAATAAGGGGAATCAAAAGCTTTAATCAAATGAAGTTATTTGTTTGTGTGTGTTCTGTAATTATTCTTAGTGAATTATATGTATTAAAACAAAAAGTAAGTTTTCAATTTCTTATTTATGGTTAATAAAAATTGAAATAGTTCAACTAGAAAGAATATAAATCTTAACTATTCCATGTATTTACGTCAACTTTTTTTTTTACGAGAATATATATATATATATATATATATATATATATATATATATATATCTTTCAAAAAAAATTTAATTACCCTTAAATCAGATAAGATTATTATAAAAGACATTTTTTTAATATTAATAAACCAAATACTAATTAAATAAAAAAATGACTGGATGATTAATTTAATTATGTAATACATTATACCGTGTTGGTTCATACAAAAATAATGAAATTAAGATAATAAATTGCATAGATTGCATGTTGATAAATAATTTAGCTAATGTTAAAAAACAGAGACTAATAAAAACATTCAAAAATAAATGTTATCCAATGCAATAATGCGGCAACAAGATATGTTATAGGTGTTCGAGGAAATTTAAAAAGTAAACTTTAGATAGAAAAGTTAAAAAAAAAAAATCATTTTCTTCATAAATTGAATCGATTTCTGCCTAATTTTAAATATATATTTCAAAAAACTAATATAATATAGGCTTTATAAATTAATTTATAGATAAACTAATTTTAATCGATGAGGAAATTGAATTTTTTATTTTATTTCGTAAAATGTGTATAGAATCGATTGACATGCATGTAATAATATTGTTCAAGTGTGTTAGGAAAAAAATGAAATATAACTACTATTTCATCAATTAAGTGCTATTATTAAACTAAAAGTCCATATTTGATATATTTAATAATCTATTAAAATTAATTTAAAAAAATTAAAAAAATCGTTTTCATCACTATTATCTTCCCTTTAAAATAATAAAACAAAACATTATATTATATTAATTTTATTCTTCCTATTTTCTTTCGTCTCATTTCAAATTCTATTAAAAAATAAACAAAAGGACCACTTGTTTGGTCAAATTTCCTACAATCACAATTACTTGTCAAGGTTTGGAATCAAGTGGAGATTGTTGAACCCTAATTAATGAACAATAATGTAGATTGTTGAATCCAATGAACAAAAGTGTGAGTTGTTAAACCCAAAACCATGAACACAAGTCAAATTTGAAATTCTGACTTATTACCATGCTCCCCTATAGCTAGAACCCTTATTTGCATAAAAATGAAAAAAAAAAAGTCAATGTACCAAGGTCCTTTTTGAAAAAAAAAAATCATAAACACTTTTTTTTTTAAATTAGCATCTTCTGTGCTAAAATTAATTTCTATATAGTTCTTTCAGGTTAACTTTTCTAAAAATATTTTTAACTTTTGCATAAATACAATTTATTTTATTTCCTAAATGTATTTAATAGAAAAAAATTATCTGAACAAATTCTAAGTTAATTATTAGACTTATTTTTTAATATAAATTTCACCAATATGTATATATTCGAAAAGTTACTCAAACAATCTTATTATCAGTATAATGTATAAAATATACATTACTTTTTTTTTTAATGAGATCGTCTGTTAATTTAATGTTTCATACTATTAATATTTATACTAATTATTCATTTTTCTTGAAATGAATGTTATACTATTAATAAACCTTGCAATTAACTTTCCCCTCCCCTTAATATATGACATGATGATATATTTATTGTGATGTGTTTATCAAAAAATTGATTCTTTGAAATTGTACATACATTAATAAGGATATATTGATATACTAAAAAAATAATTTGTGCATATTATCGGTGTATCGTACTACTAATGCAAACACATTGTATTAACATCAATTTAAATTACGAAAAACCGCTATATTTTTTTGCAAAAAACAACATTTTACTTAGAAAGGAGGAAAAGAAGACATTTGTTAGTGCTACAAATTAGAACTACCACGACCATACCCAAATGCTTGGACCACAAGACCCCACCACACCCACTACGTAGACTTCTAATGTGTCTTTGACGCACTCCTACCTCCAACCTTTTTTTTTTTTTTTCACTTTTCCCCACTTAATTCTTTTTTATTTTCTCTCGTTTATTAGGAATTTAATTTTAATTTCAAAGTTTAATATTGAATAAATAGGAATCAGATAAATAATATAAAAAGAATATCCTCAAATTTACTCTTAAAATTTTGTTGAAGGTAATATTATGATATGCTATTTAGGTTAACTTATGACTTATTGATAGAACAATTGGTACTCTATTATATGAGTGAGTATTTATAGTTAACAAATACTTCTACTCAAAAGAAAAATGTAATAAAGTAAAAGAAACTCAAATTTAAGATAGATAGGAGATCGTGTTATTATATTTTATATGAATTTTTTCATGATCATTAGTGTTATATCTTCTCGGTATATTCTTAAGAAAACCAACACAATTAACTATCTAGACCCTATTTTTCAAAAATCTCGAGAACCTCCTTAACACAGCAAGGATTTGAATAAAAATAAATTATAATAGTTTAATTAACGTACCCCAAAAGAAAAGGATAATATGGTTAACGGGAAGGGGGAAAATGTAAGAAAAAACGTTAGGTAGCATTGGACTTGTCAAAATGGTGACTGGTATCAACTACTTAAAATTTCAGTCGCATTCCGAAATAGAAAATTATGTATATCTATTCATATCACTATCTTCATATCAAGTCCATAGATGAAGATCAAATCAAGAAAATAGTTGTTGCTTCTCGTGCATCATCATTAAGGTATCTCTTTCATCATCCCCAGCAGAACCCAGAAGGAGAGACTCTAACTTGTACCTCTTATTTTTCCTTATTCTGCTTTCCAATTTTACGACTTTACCAAAACGAATATACCAACACTTTTAAATGCACTTGGTTAGGGACACAAGGACTTAGAGGAATCGCACAAAGTTCAATACTTGTCACTGAAAAAGGGACACTCATTAACATTATCTCTTTATACAATGATTAATCAATTCATGCAAAACACATGCACAAATATATTTCACAACCCAATATATATATTGAATTTTATATAGTACAGTTTTTTTTTAGAGATAATTAAAAACCTTGTAAGTTGACACTTTGCATGGGCACCGTAATTTTGTTTTTCTATGTTCCGAATGACTTATAGCAGGTATGTTGATTATTGGAGTTAGTTTCAAATGTGATTAATGAGTTGTTTTAACTATACCGTGAAAGTATACATAAATAAGAAAAAGATATAGTTAGTGCTGTCTAATCACGTGTTTGAAGTATCTTAAATTTGAAATTGTTTGCGTGGTTAGGTTAGGTAAAAGCATTATTAATAAGGAAATTTGGGTTAAGTATCTGTTGTTGTTGTGTTACAAAGTTTCCTTCTCGGGAACAAAGCGAAAGCAAAATTGAACAAAAGAAAGGAAGAAATAAAGGAAATTGAATAACTATGTTTGACGCATGATGATATGATAATGTATTATTTGTTTTCTTTTATTTGCAATATCATGGACTTATTGTGTGGTTGTTCTACGTACCTTTCTAAATTCGTCCAATTTGGCTGTAGTAGTTTACGTACAGCTTGATCGCACCTCAGAAAACAACACAAAATAAGGAAACCTAAAATATTGACCAATTTTATTTTTTTTCTTTGTTTGTTTGTAGTTATTTTTAAAAATTTCTTAACCATTGATTAGTGTGGTGATGGAGATATCTTTTTCAGCTATTCTGGTATCCATCTATTTACTCGTTTTGATTGATTGTTGACAGATGGTGGAAACTAGTACTGAGCGAGGAAAACCACCAAAAACGGGACGAGAGGCTTCAATTTTTTTCTTTCAAAATAAATCTTTTGCAAATGACAATTACAAAAATATACCCTTTCTCGGTATATTTCTTCGATTCAACTTATTTACTATGCAGGTTTAGAATTTCATTACTAAGAACCTATTTCTAATCACGAATGATCCACTTACGTAGAAAAATTGTTCGGAATTCAAAATTTGGGTTATGATTTTATTTTTAGGTTTGTAAATAATGAGAATATTATCATAAGATAAAATGTTTAAAAGAAATAAATGTTAATTGGTGTTGTGTAAATTAATTTTTCATATAAAGTGTTATTACTAATAATAATTCATATAATAAGTTTTTTTATGTACGTTGTTATTAAAAATTTAATGAAACAGATAAAAGAAGAAGAAAAATTGCATTATGTTTTAATTATTCATCATTAAAATTTAAAATAAAAATAATATTTAATATACAATGTTATTATATTAATATATATATATATATATAAAAAATAAATATATGTGTGGTATGAAACTATAATGAAATTGATATTATACATGTAAATTTTAAATTTGAAACTAATTTTAAGTATTTTATTAAAGTGTTAAATTAAAGTTAAATAAACCTTTTATTTGATTTTTATTTTATGTTTAAATAATAAAGTGTAAAACATATCTTTCTCATAATAAAATTCTATAAAAAATATCATGGTTAGTTTACAAACAAAAATATGATTAAACGTGTACATGTGTTTTTATTTATGTTTTTCTTTTGATAAGTTTTTGTTTAGATTAAGGATAAACATATTTTGTGTGATAGAGGTAAGCTTTGAGGATTTTATGTTACATGTCAAATTTATAAATATTTATTTTATATTTACAAACAATGTTTATTTTATGTTTATAAATAATGTCTATTATTTTGATTATACACAAAGACTATTAGACTATTTGACATGAGACTTAATCACACGAATGGTCTAAAAATCTTTCATCTATCTCAAATCACATATTAGAATCTTCAAATAAATAGTCACATTTAAATAAGTAAATCATATAAAGTATATTGTCATAAAAAATTATTGATGGTTTGCTTGTATTAGATAGTCTAGATGAGCTTTAAAGATTATTCTGTCTAAGGTCTTAACATGTGATATATAAAAAAATATAGATGAAATCAATTATGTATCATTTCATATATTGTTATGTGTGGTATACGGATCCTTGCTACGTCTATTATTTCACATATTGATTCAATTTACATATTTTGTAACTTACTTTTCATAAGCTCACCTCATCATGTGGATTTTGTGTAGCTTATCCAAATTGTTTGACAAATAAAATACTTTTTTGAATTGACAAAACTATAGTTTGACCTTACCAAATTAGTTTTATTCCAAAACCACAAAACAAATTAATATGGTGGACAAATTGTGTATCTCTAAAATGTTTGAATCAATATTGATCTTTTCAAAATTTTGATATAGGGTTCATAAAAAATGCAATAAAATAAATTTTATTAAAAAATATGATACTAAAGACAATAACAAAAAATAATTTGTAATATTATTTCTATATATATTGTAATTTATCCAATTGTTAAATCCAAGAGTTCAAAGTGCTTAATCCTAATGATGGAAAACTGCTTAAAACTTGCATTTTTTTTTCTATAATCTCTATCAATGCTTCATGTCATTCTACGAGTCTTTCAAATGCTCGTTATCCTCTATAGTTACAATGAAAACACCGGTGCAAAGGATGAGATAATACACTTAGTTATGAAACCTTCAAGATTTATGACATATTATTTATATAGTGAGTTCTTATAATGAGAAAGACTATAATTATATCATATCATAGCAAGTAAAAAAAATATAAAGAAAAATTCAGAATTAGAAAAAAAAATATATGGTGAAAATACTCTAGAGGGAGAAGAACAATTCATATGAAACCCGTCTTATTTTCTCCCATATAACTCATGTCCTAACTAAATCACGCAGTTGAAAATTTGGAATCCTCTATCTTGCTACGCTCACCCCCCTCACTTTGGCATTTGTATATTGCTGCTCACAAAATTTTCTGTGTTCATATGCCAATATAGCTTCTCGTTGTCTCATTTTCTAGATCCATGTGATAATCCCCTTCAGCTAATCCCATTATAGAGGATCCACCAATATTGTAGCATAAAATAATTTATTGTTATTTTTATATAAGTATAATATTGATGAGTATTTGGCCTTATTCCTAGTGATTAATCTTTGTTGTTTTTTACCACTGACGTTAGAGTTACGGGTAAAATGAAACAAAAGATTTGAGGGAGCGACGTTGAACTAAGAATTTAAAATTTACTTGAAAAGTGAGTTTTTGAATGGATAAAAATTGAAACGGAAGAAATCATGGGTCATATTTTTTATCTTTTATTTCTCTCTTACGAATAATTTTTTAGCATCTGTCAGGAAATTTGTACTTCCTTACCACTACATTAACTGAAATAAAGATATTAAATAAATGTGAAGGACTAAAAATAATAACAAATCAAAGTTTAAGGCTAAAAGTAGTTTTTTAAAACGAGGAATTAAAATATAATTGATTAAAAAATAATTTACTTGTTCATATCCTATACGTAATTCAAGTGACTTTGATGTTACTACTTAAACTGTATTTTCTAACTTTGAGCATTAAAAACATCAATAAATAAATTTAAATTAAGACCAATGAAAGATTTATTAATTTAAGAACTAAAACAATTTTTATAAAAAGTTGGAAGACATGAACTTATTTTTGTTTATTTTTAAGTATAGTCTAATGTTTGTTTATTTGTTATAAATCAAACATGTTGGATAAGATTTTATCTGTTTGTGAATTGGGATCGGTGTCAACTACATGCAGTAAGTTCAAAGTATAGAGTCATGCATTCGGGAAAGTTCTCATGACAATTTCTCTCTTTTTCTTCTTCTTTACATGAATAGTATTATTTTTCCATCAGAGATATTGTTCTAGCTTGGACTTAACGATTATTCTGTTTAAAGACATCTTAATTAAAATAAAGGATTAACCTACTTGTTAGATATTGACCAAAATCAACAATATTAGTTTGCATTCATTACATGTTGTCATTTATGCTAAAATTACCACTTTAATGTGCTCATGTTCATTTTGCAGATACTAGTCACAAGGCCTCAATCACAACAACAGCAAAAAAGTTCATTACTTGCGTAGCTCACTTCAAATAACATAAAAAAAAAAACACTTCAAACGCAAAAAGATGTATAGAGCATAATCGAATGGGAAAATGAGATAATTTATGTAATTTAATTTTTAATTTTTAATTTTATACAAAGAATTTTTTTCTGCATATTGTATATTGATATTCTAAGACTTTATCTTAATCTAGTCTGATTTAATTGAAAAATAAATAAATTTTAATCAATAATAATTTTCATCAAAAGATCAAAATCAAGCCATGCTCGAAGTATTTGACATTGATTTAAATACATTATATAAATAACCTAAATTAACTTCTTTCATATTTAATACTTTTAATTATTAATTTATAATCTTTTTTTATTTATAATAAAGAATCTATTTTGATGAATTAATCTATACAATAAAAAATTTTAGGGAAGATAAACAAGAAAAATAAATAATTATTTTTGCAAAATTTTGTTTCTTCAAATCTTATTTTAAGTTATACACAGATTAGTTTTTGTTTAAGAAAAAATTCATTATATTTTTCTTATTTTTATCTTTTAGAATTATTTATGAAGAAATTTATCTAACCATGCACACACTCCTGCTAAGTTCTAGAAAGTTTTTTCAAAAGAAAAAAACTACTTCTCCAAAAAGGGAACACTATGTTAAGCGAAGATTACTAAAGCAGATTATGACATCTACAACACTTGATTAATGACCATTGCAATTTTTTACAATAAAAATATATGAAAAATAAACTCTTAGAGATTCTTCGGGTATATATTAGAAAAAAAAGTAATTAGAATGTGGTGAACTCATATAAGAATTTTGATGTTACATTTATCTATTCTAATAATAAATTTGTGGTATTTTTTTTATATACATTATTCATCAAACTTTTACTTAATGTGAGATTTTAAAATTATGTTTTAATTTTTCATGCAGAATTTATACACGTAATTGAAGATTCAGAACTCTATAATTGTTTTATATAATTATAAAACAGAACTCTATAATTGGTATATATAAGTGAAAGTTGGTGTATATTTGTTTTCTGATTCCCTTACATTGTAACATATGGGTGATAAAAATGTGGATGGAAAGATGAAGAAGAGAATGGAAATGCGAACATCATGATGAGAGAAGAATGGGTATGTCCACGGCTCCAATTACTTTCCATTTGACAATAATGTAGATTAGATTAGAGGTCCCATCAATATTATTTCCGAACCTTTCTTTCATTCATCGCTTATTCTTGTAGATCTTTCATATCCAGTAATACAAACTAAAGTACTTTTACATCTTCAAGCAACATACCCCAGACATAATTAGCTCAACAGTTTCGCCAGATTAATGGAAAACCACGTTTGCTTTTTTATTCTTAAACATTGTTCTTCAAACAAAACTGCACACTCACGGTATCAATATTATAACCAAACAGAATAAAGAACAACATAAAATAGAAGTAGCGTAGTATGACCGTATGGCATCTCCTTTATATACTTACGCTTCTTCTTTAATATTCGCCTAATCATACTAATAGAATATAAGATAATCCCAATCACTACAATAAATGTAATAATATTGCGTTTATCTACAAAATTCTTATAAAAATATCGAGATTTAAATTTTAGAAGAAAAAAAGGACCACTAGTGGGCCCTTGTTGTCCCCGTTAAGGAAAACTATATATACACATACACGGTGTCGCACATATTGTACCTCATTACATTACTACGTGTACGTACATCAAAACTGCTACAATGAGTTATCACATATTTTCACTGTAAAAACATGGATAAAATATCTCAATAAAATGAAATTCCAACCTAAGTTTTAGATGATAGGCAAATAATTAGCGCGAAAATTAAAGTTGTTGCAGGCAAGGAAGCAATCGCAATTATATTATATATGTATAGACCTAGAAAACTTGACAAGTAATTGATTATACATGTTTTTCCTAATAGAGATGAGCTATATTTGGATTAAAAATTGAAATATACTTTTGCCAATTTTAATATACAATAATGAATTTTACTGCAGAAAATGAAAAAGAAAATTTGTTACATGTATATATGCTCTTGTAACTTCAATCCAAATATAATTTTGTTATTGTTTCTCGACTATGGTAAAGGGAAAAAAAGGTATAAATATATTACACGTAGATATTATGTGGACAATGTATACGAACCAAAGTTAATTATTTTTAGGATTATTTGATGGTCATTTGATTGTTGAACAGCTTCCCCTTCCCAAACACACATACTAAAGATGGAATGTTTCTGTTGATTCTTGGTTCCCAGTGTCGTTGGTTGGAGCGAACATATGAATTTGTTGAACTGATTCATCCGTCTATCCTTTGGGCACATGGTAATAAAGTTGGATTTTTTTACCCGTGCTTCTTAATTACTAGGTAATATTAGCAATTAACAACATGACCACTCATAAGAAAAAAAAAGAAAGTTAACAGGAAAAAATCGTATAAAAATATAAGATATCAGTAGAGAAAGACTGTGGAAGATTCTCTTAGATTTTATGCAAGATTTTTCACTTAATAATAATTTATAAATCAAGGTTTCTGACTGGGTCAAAGCTATTGGAAACAAATAAGTCACATTTCTTCGTTTTTTAAATATTGGAATATCAATATGCATAAAAGATATAAAGTTTGTTTATTGTGTTACCGTGGAAACAATCTTTACTTAATATTTTGGACAAAAGTTTATATTATACAATAATTATATATGTACGTATATTTTATGGTTTATTGACGCAATTTGGAAAGCTATATATGCAATTCAACAACCATGAGTCTGATCTGGTTGCCTGCACAAATCACTGTTCCGCAACATATAAGATGAACAGTGAGAGTAAGTAAATAACGTTGTGAATAAATAAAGCATTTTGGTTCTTCTATAATATGTCCTTCCCCCATTTCAGTCTCTAAATCGAAACCACAAATCTCTCATACTTTGACCACTGGGAGCCTGCCATCATTTACAAAGCCTGTCTCTCTCTATTTCTTCATTCCTATAGCTACCCCACTCCGATATTTTGCTGGTGAAACCACATATCTACCGGAAGAGGCTCTCTTTTTATAGGAGAAAAAGGCTAGAGAACTATCCTTTTCCTTTTCCTTCTCTCTCCTCCTTTTCTCTTTCACTTCAAACCCTAATACTTGATCCTTTTCGCAATCTGTGTGGTAGCAGTGATCCAAAACCCAGGACAAGAAGCAAAGACTTCCCTCACTCTCCCGAGTCCAAAACAGAGTAAACTTGTATTCCCAACCTCTCTGCAGCAAGTATTAAATGCATGATCATCCGTGGGCTGTTTATTCCTTTGTTTACGTAACACCCTTTTGCACAAACACAGATTAAGTAAAAGCGAACCAAGCACTGTGTGCTAGTTGCAGTCTTGCAGAGCCTTAAAGACGTGGGTGGGAGGAACCACTTTCTCAAGACAACTAGCTTGTCTTTCCACAACCAGAAAAATCTCTCTCTTTTTGTTTTCCTCCTCTCTCCCTCCCATACCTCTTAAATGTACTCTTCTATCTGCAACTAATCAAAATCTCTCCCCACTTCCCTCCCTCACGTCTTTCCATTTTCCGCTCTCATGGATTCCGCCAACACCAGCGGCAGTTTCCAATCGTCAAGCGGCGCCGATGAAGAGTACGATTCACGCGCCCAATCATCCTCACTCTCTGCCTTCTTAAACAACCAACAACCACCCACCCAAGTTGCTTCCTTCAACACTACCAAAAACCTTCACCCACTTATCCCACCACACCACCACCAAAATACCCACATGTTCGACCCTTTATCAGGTTACCTGGATCCAATTAACCAAAGCTCAACATCACTTCTAAACCTTGACGTGATGTGGTCCAAACCAGGTAGATCCGAACCAAACCAAACCACTCTTGCCAACTTGATACCTTGCTCCTCATCATCACCCTCGCCGCATAATAACCAAGCTTTTGTGTCAAGTCAAACGAGGGGCAGCAATAGTGCTGCTTTTCCTACCTTGCTTCCAGAAAGCGGTTCCCGAGGACTAATGCTTTCAGTGTCGGCCGCCAACAATGATCAAATTCAAACCCACAGCACCACCAACAGTACCAACAACGTCGTTCGAAACCCAAAGAAACGCTCCAGAGCTTCAAGGCGTGCACCCACCACTGTGCTAACCACAGACACCACCAATTTCCGAGCCATGGTTCAGGAATTCACTGGCATCCCGGCACCACCCTTCACATCCTCGCCTTTCCCGAGAACCAGGCTGGATCTCTTTGCTTCAGCCGCAACACCAGCTTTGAGATCCAACCTTAACGTTAATGTTAACCCTTTGGACCCTCCAACGCCTCCTCCTTATCTTCTTCGCCCCTTTGCACAAAAACTGCAATTCCGAAGCCTTCACCCATTTCCTCCCTCCCTTTCCAACACCTTATCACCTTCAACTAACTCTACTACTAATTCAACTTCCATTAACTACCAACAGCAGCAACAGCAAAACCTGTCCGAACATTTTGGCCTTATGAAACAGCCTCTCAACTTTAACAACACTCCTACTCTCGAAGCATATCACCATCCCAAGTACCCTCTTGGGAACTCTTCTGTCCTTGTCTCGAGACCACAACAACAACCCTCCTTGGAAATTCCGCCGAGTCTTAAAATGGGGATGTTTGAGGAGCTGGGACTGAGACCCGATGGCCATGTTAACACCGACCTTGGGTGTCTTCATCAGAACATGGTTTCGTCAACATCGGTTGGAGTGGGAGCATTGTCAAGTGGAAACAACAACAACAACAATAACTTGAATAATGCCAATCCTTCAACGGACTGGGTCCAGAGAACGGGCACCATTACCAACGATGATTGCGATCACGGAGGAGGAGGAGGAGGAGGAGCTCTCAGTGGCACTGTCAGCTACAGTGACATTGCAGAGCGAGTCACCAACGGCAAAGTACACTACTCAGCTTCTTCATCAGATTTTCACGGAGAGAAGGGACCAGACTTCAGTGTAACTGCCAGAACCCAAGGTATGGTGGAATCCTGGATTAATTGTTCTTCTGATTAAAGCATGGGCCACCAAACAGAATAAGAAGAAGAAAAAAGGATTGATGTTTGTGATTTCATAAAGTTTAAAGCAACTAATGGTACTATATGCTAGTATAATTCTAATGCATGGAAGAGAGAATCTCGGAATCCTCATCTTAACTATGACCATCAAATTAATTATTAATCAAACACTATTTTTCATTTTTTTTCCTTTTCTTTGCATTGTGCTTTGGTTCACCTCAAATAATGTGTAAATAAGTAGCAGCTAATTAACTTCTCTCTCAATTATTATGTGCTTTTAATCATACACACAAAAGGACCCTGGTTGTTACAAAAGGATCCTGGTGGTGTCAAAGTGTTAATCCCTTTACATATTGTGTCTTTTCTATGTCAATTGGTGTGAGATTATAATATATGATACTGGTTTTGACTTGCTAAGTTTATAAGAGAAATTGTGTTGATTGAAGACGATTAAAAAAAAGAATGTGTAAGAATGTGTGCCCCTCTCTCTTCTTTTTTTTGTAGGCCTTGAATTCATTTGGCATCTAATGTACGTCCTGCAAAGAAAGATCTTCTCTTTTTCTTTATCAGTCTTTAATTTAACGCCGATTATAAAGTTGTGGGTTCTGGGAGTAATTGGTGGCGACATTTGGGGAATGCATAGCCGCCGCATCCTTGTTTTATCGAAATCAAAGACATTTTCATATGTTTCCAACTTTTCAAGATTATGACAATGAGATATAAAACACATTACACATGCCCATGTATCTATCCATGGGTCCATACCGTCTTCTACTTATTGTTGTTTTCTGAAACAAAAGAAATACAATAATTGACGCAAACAATTCACGCCCCTGCATTTTAACGGCTAAATCATTTTCCTTTTCTCATTTTTTTCAGATTTTAGGAATAGTCACACATGGTGATATAGCACATATATGTGTACGTCATCACTCCAAAATTGGCTCACATAGTTTTTACACTGGCAAATGTGTAGCCATGATGAGCAATAATAAGATTTCAATAGTGACCTGTTGAGCCAATTATAATGGTACGCATGTATATATATAAATCATTATACAACGGAATAAATTGGAAAAGGAAAAAGTGTGTGTGTAATTTGCATCACGAAATTATCTCTCCACTACTATTTATTTCAATTTGGCACGATATATAATATTGTTCCTCCGACGATAAAAATGAAGGGGCATGCATGTTCTATTACGCCCTTAAATGAGACTGGTCTTGATGGATTTAACAAAGGTGGGGTCTTGGAAGTCGGTGATGTGGTTGAGAAGTGTTAATGGAAGAAGAAAAACCACAAGATGAAGAAGTGTTACAAGACAATAGTTTGGAGTATCTTAATATCTTGAGGAAGTGTCCGACACCAATACCTAAATTATTTGCAAGTCTTTATGGTTCATTGCACTTTGCTGTGAGTTTTGTTGGCGTGAATAACAACTCCGTACTAATATACAATAGTATAAGAATTTTTGTAGAAAATTAAAATAATGCAAATCTGAAGGAACACGATTGCGGCTAAATGTCCTGGGGTATGGATTAATATATGATCCTCCTATGGCCGTACACCCACCCAGATTAGGACAAGGGAAAATTCCAATTCAAATAATCTGATTTTTTTTTTTATAACAGTGTATTGTTATTGTATCTCTATGAAAAAATAACTCAGTGTTTGTCGTAGAGAACAAAATTTGTTGCTTTTACGTGTACGGTTATTCATGTAGCTGGTCAAGGAAACGCGGGAAAAAGGAAAAGAAAGAAAGCAGAAGAAAACAAGGGGTTAAGAATTATGGTCACTTAGGAACAGTGTTGTCACAGTTGATAGATGAGAGAAGTGCCCCTATCACCATGTGTGGGAGGGAAAAAGGATGCATAATATAGATAAAAATAGACATGTGACATTACCATCATTCTTTAATCTTGAGTGACAGGTTAGCTTTCTAGATTATTAAAGAAAATTTGGTTCTGCTTCTGTTTATTGGATAAACAATATCTGCCCACCAGTATTTTCGGAGAAAGTTAAAAAAAAAGATTTAAATCAAAATTTTTTATAAGCTAAAATTAGCTTAGTAAAAATTTAGATAAGTTATACTACAGAATTTGTATAAATTAACTTGTATAGGCTAATTAGTTTATAGAAAAAAATAATTTCAATTTTTACAGTGTTTATAGAAGAACTTCTCAACTGTATTTTAACTTTTTTTATAAGAATTTTTTTTAAAAAAAATGGGTCAAATTTTGAATAATTCATTTAAAAAAAAAACCTACCATGTCAACTAATTTTAATATAAATAGGATCAAATAAAATTGATTTTTTAAATTTAATAAAATGGATTTTATAAATTTTTTATTAAAATAAAATTTATCAGTCCAACTATAGACTCTAAAGCTTTTATATGGTAGATTGATTTAGAAAATTTCCACATTTATTCCTTTTTTTGGTTTCTCTTTAGTTTAACCTATGAAATATTATTTATGATGTTAAATAACAACTGCTGGATTACAATAATATATCACATGTTTCAATTAATGAATGGATAAAATTTATTTACAATAAAAAGTAATTAAATTGCCAGTTAGTTTGACAGTTGATGCCATTTGATTTTGTCTTAATATAACAATAATACCTTCTTTATTCTTTAAAAATAATAATTTAATTATTATTATAAAATGAATTTTATATTTATTATTTTATTTAACATTTAAATCTCTAACCCACCAAAAAGGCTTAAGACGTATGAAGAGGTAGAATTATTATCCTATTTAAAATTTCCATCAACTGAATGACATTTAAAAACACTTAATAAAGTCAAACAAAATGACATGTTAAATGCACTTTGAAAGTATTGAACCAGACTCTAAATAGAAGAACATATTGATGATGCCTGAATGAAGTAAGGTTGAATATCTAATTATGCGGTTCTATTCTACTTAATAGTTAAACTACTCTCTAGTGGCTTTTGTTATATCTAAAGCAAAAATCGACAATGTAGAATTAACTAGTATATAATGTTTTATTATATCTGAGGCAGAGAAGGTATATTATATATATATATATATATATATATATATATATATATATATATATATATAAAAGGTTCAATTAATTTAATTTCCCTAAAAAATGAATTTACCTCTTTTGTGAAGAAATTGTGGAAAAGGAGAGAGTTGGATTGAAATAGATTATTTGTTGAGTTAGGAATTAAAATTGTGATAACAAAAAGGCAATAATGGAAAGGGAAAGGACATGAGCTTGAAGCACTCCTGAGGTGGAATGGTTATAATTTAATGTGTGAAAGTGGTTTGTCTTTTGCATGAAATGTCCACTCTAAAAGCTAAAAATCTTTTTGATTTCATTCATTGATGGATCATGGTCTTTTATCATCTCTCCTTTGGGTTAAAATTTAGAGGGATGAATTTTAAAATATTTTGAAATTGATTTTGTGTAAAGAAAGGGAAATGAATGATGAAAAGAGCATAGAGGGGTACTTTCCAAAAAGGTAAGGGTTTTCACATTAATTACTTTTACAAACTTGTAAAGATGGAAATAAGGTAGGAATGATTACAGGTGTGGGATTTAGGGAGATTTGTTTGTTAGGAGAAGGGTTATGTGAAAATGGATGGCAACTATGTTTCACATATTTTCATTTGACATGATGATGATGATGATGATGATGCATGGTTGCCCATTGCCACTGAACAAGCCTTCACTTTTGTGCACTTTAACAGTGATGACTTTATGCCTCTCTTTCCCTCTCACCCCATCCCACCCAACACTGCCCTATAATTTTGAGCCTAAACTTGTAAAAGATCAACAACTTTCCCACTCCTCATGGAAAAACTCTCTTCAATTCATTTCTTCACTCTTCAAGCACCTCATACCACAAAAGGACAAAGCTATATGAGTTGAGTTTAATAAAACTTTTACTTTTTGTTAGTCCTCCTTGTACTATTTTTAAAAAGAGAGATTTTTTAGTAAAGACTCAATAAATGGATCATTTTTGTGATTGAAAAACAAATAATAAAACATACAGTTATGAAAGGATAAATTAATATAATTTTCTTTAAGAACAGCAAAAACCATTGATACAAATATTTTGAAAAAATAAATAAAAGTGGTACATTGATAAATCTTTTAAAATTACAGACTAGAAAACAATCAACATGATTATAGTTATACACCTATATTATTTAATACAATATTTACTTTCGCACCTCTTTCACCTTTCTTTTCTATAAATTTTTGTGTGTGAAGTGCATATGTTTTATTTAATGCCTTTATTTTTTTTATTATATTTAAATTAGAACACAGAAACATATTCTCATTTTTAATAAAGAGAGCCTCAAAAGTTACATGTTCATATATTGATTTATAGAGGAGTCATATGTCAACAATTTTAGATATATAGATGCGTTAAATATTTATTTTAAGTTTAAAAACAAATTAAACAAATATATAGATGCATATATACACTTAATTTCAATAATTCACGAGTAAAATATATAAACAAATATGACATCATTTCTAATGTAAAATCTTAACATAATATATTTTAAAAAATTATTTAACTTTCTCATTTTTATATAATATAAAACTTTCAACTTTGAACTCCTAATCTAATAAATTTCTAATTAAAATGAAATCAAGATAATTAGATTAATTAATAAATTTATTTTCTTTCACTTTAACGGATTTTAAGATTTTGAGGTCTAAAGTTAAAATCCAAACCAATTAAAGCACCATTTTCCAATTGTACTTATGTAAGAGAAGTTGATTTTACTCATTTGATAAATTTATTGCATTCAAGCACTTCTCTTGTATTTTGTAAGATAATTTGATTTTACTCATCTTATCTATATAAACTATTCATCAATTTTTTATGATTAATTTGTATAAAAAATGATTTTTTTTTCCTTTTAGTTATGTTTGTTTTCATCTATTAAAATTTAAGAGGAACAAGTGTAGTAACATTTTATTTTGCTTTGGCACATACTTTTTCTAACTAGATGGTACCAATCATGGCCAATGCAGAAGCATGAGTGGGAGCTCTCAAAGGTGGAGGTGGTGATCTTTGAAAACATAGTAGGGCTGAGAAATCATGGCTACTGCTAAAACAGGAAGATCCTAACAAGAAATGACAATACAATGAAGTAAAGAATCAGAAGCAACTGAGAGGGGAGAGGGATGTTTACTTTTTTCCTAATTTAACTTAATCATTTTCATATTAACTCAATGATGAGCATGTCAAAATTTAGATTAATTGAATATTTGTAATTATATGATTTTATATTCAACATTTACTAATATTTTGAAAATATGTTCTACGTTAAATTTGTAACATTCTCATAAAACATCTTTACTATTTACCTAAAAGAAGGTTCATAAAAAAAACTTTTAATAATTCATTTTTTTTTTCTAAACATATGGGTTTGTCAAAATAAACATAAACCATCCAACCAATTCCCAAGTTCAATTAAAGTTTAATATAGCCAAATTTACATAATTAAATAATTCCTAAACCAAGTCCACAATACAATAATATTTATAAAACTAATTCCTCTTACCTAAACAATACTAAAGTATCCACAAACATAACAAATAGCTTATAAACTCCAAGATACTAAAAATCTAAAATTACAAATCAAATATAACCACACTTTAGGTAAAGAAGAAATTAGTTAGAAAAACTACTTTTTCCAACTAACTAGACCAAAGATAGAGCTCAATCATAATAAAAAAAAAAAAAAAAAAAAAAAAAAGAAAGAAATAAATAAAAAAAAAAAAAAAAAAAAAAGAGAGAGAGAGAATGAAAATAGTTTTTAAAATAAAAAACACTTACTTCAAAAGAAAAAACTAGTGGGATAAGAATGATTTTTAATTTACTTAAAGTTGAATTATGATACCGAATAATGGAGTTAGAATCTTAGATATGGCAGAAAAGAAAAATTGAGAAATGGAAAAAAATGTTTGCTTGCCTGAAAAGAAAAAAATGGTAGAAAATAGGTTTTACAAAATTAAAGTTACATAAGTTGAATAATTTTAAAAATTTATAAAAGTTTGCATGCTTAATCGATAAAAAAATTAATTTTTTGATTAATAAAATTTAATTTGTAAAATAATTTACTAAGAGAATAATTCTATCAATATTACTAGAAGGATCAATTGTTTTTTAAATAACTGGGAAATCATTATGTATATTAATTTTTGTAGAAATAAATTTTTATCGATTTAAGACTTAAATATGTTAATATAACAAAGTAATTATGAACATGGAATTTAACAAAACGAATGCAAATATGTAATCTTACTGTCTACATTGTCATGTTTTAAAAAGGTTTATTATATATTTTTGATTGAATTTATTTTTGTGATTAAAATTGTAATTTAATATAATAAAAAGGAATTTTTAATTCAATAATTACATTAATAATGCATGAATATAATTATGTCTATATATATAAATAATTATTAAAGAAACTGTTTTTTCAATAACAAAGAATATTACTTGAATATTTTGATCGTATCTCTCTCATACACACATGACGTGCATGGGCAAGTGAGAAATGATGGCGTAAGATGTCTGAATCTCGATCACATAGTTTAAATGGATGGTTCAGATTTAAGTATTAAAACAATCTTAATAATCCATGTATATAGTGATAATTACAAGAATTATTATTCTCATTATTACCACAATCAACAACTTTATATATACTTATATCTATTACATTATTAAATCATTTTTAATTAAATAACTGTTTCGAAATTTATTGTTGGATATGGATTTTTATTTCCACATATGATATTTCTTAAATTTGATATAAATGTATAATAATCATCATTCCCATACATTTAAATTATCATAATAATACATTTTGTATACAAAAAGTTATCGTATTAGTACTTTAGTGTGTCCTATAAATCATTTTACATTATTGTTATTATTCAATTTTAATAAATTTGATACAGATAATAAAAATAAGTCCAAACAAACTTACCCAATACCTCTTCCCTTTATTTTTATAACAACACAATTAAAAGTTTAATCTGGTCATGTTTATGAGTATGAACTTAAAATGTTTTATGCATTAATTTCATTGATAAAAAAATACACTTTTATTATAATTCAGTTTTAAAAATTTATTATAAGGTAAATGAAATACATTAATATAGACTTCTTATTTACATGAAAACCATTTTCAAATGTTACTTTGACTCTTTATGTTGTAATTACGAGAGACATTAAAATACATAAAAAGAAAATAAAGAATATTAGTTTTAATTAGGTTGTGTTATTCATGGTTAGTGATTTCATGCGATTTACACCTTTTTTTATCCCAACTAGGTGGAATTTTGGCGCGTACAAATTTGGTGTTAAATTCGTTTCTTGCATTATTTTGTTTTTATATATTGTTTTGCCACCATGAAGAATCTTTGTTTACAGATACATACCACATGTCACATGTTCTCCTCTGCCAATTCCTTTTACTCAAACATAATCATTTCCCTAATACACAATTAAACAACAATTATAGAATAATTAGGATCATATAAAATTAATCTCCGCATTGAAATTCAAAAGCAAACTCCCTGACGTGATTCCTGAGTAATGCATACATCAAAACAAGACTTTCAAATTTTGAGTTTTGCTCTCTGTAGAATAGTAGCATTGATTATTCTTATTCTTATTATTATTATTAAGGGCTTCTGTAGAAGCATGAGGTGTTATAATTAGAAAAATGCAATTTTCACATCGAAGTAGTAATCATGATCACCATCATATAATCACTGTTGTTGGTTTTTCAAACTTTATCTTGTAATTGCTTTTCCTTTCAGTGATGGGCCTCTTGGGGCTAATGATTCTTGTAAGAATCTTATTATAATAATAATAATAATAATAATAATAATAATAATAATTATCATTATTATTATTATTATTTATTTTAAGATATGACATGGATGTCCTTGTCAGAGACTGAAGAGTGGGCCATTATCTCCAATCGTCCAAATTGGTCTGGACCCATTGTCCTGTACCCAATTGAAAGCCCATCAACCGTCCATGATGATACACAGATACGTATATGCCAAGTGCCATACTTTTTTTAACTCTCCATTATTTGGAGATTTTTTTTCCTATTTTTGTGATATGTAAATTTCAATACTATATTAATTATTGTTATTAATGATATTTTAATGTATTTTATAATTTTTAAATAATTTACAAGTGGAGAGAAAAATAGAAAATTATACAACTTCTTACTAAAATCATGAAAAAATATTTATTTTTTATTTTTATAAATTAACCTTCAAAAATATGTAAAGAAAAAGAAAAAGAGATGTAATGGTTATTAGTAACCCACACCTCAACTTATTTTATAATTTTTCTCTTTGTTTATTTTTTATATTTTAAAACTTTATTTCATAAGATTGAAAAAACAAAATAAAATTTCTTCTAATAAAATAGTATATATTTTATTATTTTACTTATTTCTCAGATTTAGTAAACTATTTAAAGATAAAAGATACCTAAGCATCAACTGCTTAAAAAAGTAATTAATGTAATACTGATATTTCTATATAATCAATAAGTATTTCTTTTTCAAGAATACGACAGTTAGAAAGAAACTAAGGAACGTTGAAAATTTAGTTTGAATTTGATGAAACTAAGGATAAAAGAATTTTGGTGGACCACTTGATTTATATGATAAAACTTTGCCAAGAATAATTAGTATAACGATTCTAAATTACGTATGAATATATATTTTTTCTACATTTTTCCGATGCATGTGAGTACGATGGAGTTGTTTATTTGTTCCAAAAACATTTTACAATTACTTAAAATTATTCACAGTTAATAGAATGTCATTAATAATGAAATATTTAAGTAATAAATATGATATTATAATTTACTTAGAAGTTGGTAAACATATTTTTTATATAGAACACAAATAAGCAAAGGCCCAAACACCAGGCCCTGTTTTCTGAGACAAAACTGGGCCCAACCCAATCAAGCAAATAGTTTGTTGTATTTTTGAAGAGTCTGAACTTTGAATTTAAAGTTTAAAGTTCCTGAAACTTAAATTATAACTCAATGATACTCCAGTCACTTTTCAATAGTGTTGCATTCATGCTTTCAACTCAAATAGGCATTACGGATTCAAATACTCTATAAAGAGCTCACGTTTTTATGACTAGCTAAAAATTTATCGTAATTGTTTATTTGCTGATGTTTGAGATGATTGCATGTTTTTAGTTTTTAAATTTATATTTGATAAAAAAATTATTTGGATAAAGTAAGATTATAATAAATTTAATATTTGTTTCTATAATTTCAATCTCATATAAAAAAATTTAAATGGAAAGTATAAACGTAAAATACTCTTCATTATCTTCCAATAAACACTTTTTTTTCAAATAAATTTTTAGTTAAACAGTTTTTTACAATTTTCTTCCATTCACTTATCATTATTATTAAAAGTAAATACTGCCTATGCAAAAGGAAAGTAGCTAATAATACTTTATATGATACAGTGATTTTAACTTTAATTTATTCTTATAAATCTATTTAGGATATATTTTGATATTATATTAAAAAATAAATTTAAGTTTATCTTATCATCATAAAATGATCTTATAAGATAAGGATTACTCTTACTCATATAATATAAATTAACCTTATCTCTAATTGTGGTGGGGTTTTCAATATTTTATAATCCATACTAATCTTGATTCATAGTTAACTGATTAGGAATTGATTATGAATATAATTAGTAATGAAAATAGTTTGTGTTTAATAAATATTCACATTCTAATCTTATGTTTGCTTGGGAGTAAATAGAGAGGAACAAAATGAAGAAAAAGAAGAAGAAAATTCCTATTTGTTTATTCCTATGAGATATAAAAAGGAACAGCTGTTTAGTGAGTTCCACCTATAATTCCCTCCAAAAGTGTCGTGAAATAGAAACACGTGAGTTGCAATTATTATTTTTTTTGTTAATTAAGCTTTTTAACTTAAACGTCTAAGTACATTTATGTTTTTTAAGCAATAAGCAGATTTATGTTAAGAAAAATAATATGAAAAAATTTATTACTATTGAGTTAAGTTTTTAATTAGTATAACTTAATATTTCTTATATATATTCTTCAATCCACCCAAACAAATAGATTTGTCTTTTTATCTATTGAAACAATACACTTTCTACTTTATAACTATTATTTTCATACATTTCCTCTACATTTTTTCCTTTCTTTAATTTCTTCGCTTTCTTTTTTTTTTTTTTTAACAGGAAAAAATTTCTTCGCTTTCTATTTTGCTTCTAATAGAAAGATAAGCATTAACGATGACAGCTTCGTGCCATTGGGGTTTTATCCCTTTTTGTCAAAACGAAAAACACATCATTATTGTCTTGATATAATTGCTATACGTATTAATTACCACAATTATGCATATTTATGTAAAGGGGTAAAATGATAAGATACATTTGAAAAAGATCATGATAAAAAAAAAGCATATATATGTAAGTAGCATAACATAATCCTTTCAATGAATGATTTGGACAATATATTTACAGTAAAAAAAAGTTGTAGCAGTGATTTGTACTAACTCTTTTTACTTTAGTAGTTAATACAGACATAAGAGAAATGGTGGACATTATGTTTAGTGATATGATGACATGGCATGTGGTTAGAAAAATACTGAACAAGGTAGCCATTATATAATATGGTAAAAGGCAAAAAGCTTTCATCTAATCGTTATCCTAGATTTTCAAATTGAAGAATATTTATATGATAAAAGCATATTCCATAAAGAAATTATATATTGACAATGCATTTGCCTGTTAAGAATAAAAAACTAAGATTGTGATCCCATTACCATAAAATATGTTCCATCAGATATGGTCACTGCACCATCAACTTTACTGGTGGCAATAATATTGCAAATCAAATACCAATTTCTGCATTATTTTAGTGAGGATTCCTCTTCTATATTCGGTTGCTTTCCATTTTTATTTTTTTTATGTTTTAAGGTATATCATAAGTTTGTAATTAGAAGGTAATATTTTAATATTGAAGCTCTTATAACCATGAAAATTGTTTAGATTAGGTTGGTATTGTAAAATAGGAATTTCATATTTAAACTATAAAGTTGGATGGTATATTCTTGACTTAACCTACTTTAATGTTCTAAATCATTATCCTATGGGTACAAAAATAGTTCATTGTTATGTGTGTGTGTGAGATGGTGGTGTTTGTAGCCTCATTTGATTGTGTATATTTTTCTATTTTGGTGAAATTGTGTTTCTGTGAAGGATTACTGTTATTGAAGATATTAACTGGAAAATTTGTTATATATTAATTTCTGGTTTGTGTATCTATAAAATAACCAAATATATACACACACTTAATTAAATATATATTCAATTATATACACACCAATAATAATAAGTGAAAAAGAAACTCATTCATTAAATGTATATTCAATTTTATGTTTGATAATACCAGGCAACTAAATTCTCTCATTTTACGAACCTAAATGTATTCTTACAAAACTTTGTTCTTATATAATATATTTCCTCTATACTCAAATGTAAATAAACTAACTATTTTTACATTAGTGAAGAATGGTAACTAAGTTGATCTAATATTTTTGTTTTTATATAATAAAGAGATATCTTTAAGAAAATTATCTTAATTATACTTATGAGGAATGTTATTTAGGTTTATAATTTGAAAATTAAGATTAAATTGGTTGAAATTTGTTAATTTTTTAAACTATTAAACATGAACTTTTTGTTATAAATAATTATAGAGAAGGTATTAATTAAATATGTACTATATACTTGAACATTAGGATGTTTTTGGTAGGAGTAATACTAAAGTGAATCTAAGATTTAAAATATAAAGCAGAGTTAGTCTCTTTTTAGGGCAGACCAGTAAACCAAAAAGAAGGTTGGCTTTAATTTAGTTCAATTATTCAAAAAGTTGGACTAATTTTGCAACTTTAATTAAAACAAACCGACTTTGTTCTGGCAAAGGAACCTCCAACATTTTTAATTAGTAATGTGCACCAGTTAGCACAAACACATGGCGATTGTGGAAAACCTCCTTTTTGCTTTCTCTTAGTTGTAATAGGAAACTAACCACAAAACAATGTTTTATTTCTTTTCCCTTCTCATAACTGTTTGACCCTTTTTTGGGTGCATTCTGTTATCTATCTATTCATACATACAAACACATTATTATAACTATTATTGTGATTTCTTTGCTTTCAACTTACCATTCGTGTTCATGAGTTTGGTGTATGTCTAGTGTTCCAATAAATTTAGAAGTCTCGTTAAGATTATGAATTAATGAGTTCAAGTAAAAGTTTGACTCCATGTTCATGGAGAGTAAATGTAAGGGTACATATATAAACTTTTTTTAACCTTTTTTACTGTGAGTTTTAGATTTATGCATATTGTTGTACAAGTTTCACATTAATTGTTAATAATTAGTAATAATATTTACTTTTTTTATAAAAATCAAGAAATTTATCCTACACAATAATCTATAATACTTGTGATTAGATATTGTAAATATCATTTGCATTATCATTATATATATTATTCACTCGTATATAAACTATCTCTATATTATTCTAAAATATAGTAAAATAAATTCAATCTATAATGGGTATAGTCCCCACACACTTTTTAGTATTTTCAAGAATTTTTCTTTTAAAAAGTTTGATGTATTTCACACTATAACCCTGTAAGAAAAAGTCCTTTTTTAATTTCTATTCTTAATCACTTTAATTAACCTTCTTTTATTGCGTATATATTGGATTTCAATAATTTTTAAAAGAAATTAAAATAATTCAAAAGTTAATCTTATTTCATAATTTAAATTATTTACTACAAACTAAATTATAAACTTGACATTTAAAGAATTTATTTAATTATAACGCTTAAAAAATTATTCATATAAAAACAAGCATGTGTAATACATAAACTAAAATCTAATCGATGCATACATAAACATGACCTCACAGCTAAAAATTTCTGGCCGTCACTGTCTATCAATCAGATATGAAATTGGTCGGAGTACAAAACTGATGCCAAGGTGTGTGGCTGAGATATCAATGTGACCACTCACCAAGGTGCCAAAGTATATAAAATGGAGGTGCACAACATTATTATTATTCCATTATAGAGTATGATAATTACACCATGATTCAGAGCAGAAATGCAAAATCTATTATTTGTAAACCACGTTGAATATTTGCTTAATCTATGGAAGATATGGAGTGTGATAAATAAATGATGGAGTGTGATAGCAGAGAAATATTTGATGTGTTTTTGGTGATATAATAAATCTGCAGAAGCTGCGGGTTCATGAACACGTAAGATACGTAAGGGTTTAGGGTTAAAGAAATGTTGTGAAGCACAAGATACAAGGTATGATCCACCACCAATCCCATTGCGGCACATCCTCAAAGACCCCCCAATTAATGTTTGCACTCCCAAACGTGCGTATCAGTATCAGAGAGGTTTCAGAACATGTTAACAGTTCACAACTAGTGACCTATCGACAGAACAGCATCATTGCTATGCTCCCCAATACCAGGGCATCTTTGGGTCACATGGCCACCCATGTGGCCTAGACTCTCCAACAGGTGCATGCTTCGAACCAGTTAACCCACTCCAATGCTTAATTTATTCCTCACAAATACACTACTGCTATAGTGCTATAGTTTATGTACATTTAACATCCTCACTCCACTGCTATTCTATGTATTCCAATCACAGACCACTCCACCAGGCACCAGCAGTCTTATGTGGGCTCGACCCTCTAGGCGGGGACCGATTCCCCAAACTATCACACGTGTAACAACTTTTCATCTCTCCTTTGCCATAGCCTAACACGTGTACTACAGGACCATTAACCACCAGCACAATCTCTGGCACCTTAAAATGCCAATGTTCCTATTTCCCAATCTTCCCCATGCTTTGTTATCACTCTCTCAGCGTACCATCTGGAATCACAATAATTGGTTATGTGTTGGTTTAGTTTATAGTAAATGTTTCAGCCCAATCAGAGAAATAATGTTGACCCAGTTGAATGAAATATTAAAAATCTATGTACTTAACCCCATATTTAGCATATAATATGTTATGGGTCTGATATGATCCACTTGTTAATGGTGTTCCCGTAACTAAAATTCATTTTTTTTTTCTGTTGGCAGTTTTTAACTACTAGGTTGGGTTTGGTGGGAGCAGGAGGAGTATATATAAAAAGGGTGACCGGGGTTGATAACAATGCTGGCTGGTTTGGTTGGTACCTCGAATTAAAATATAGTTTGAAGAAGATTGTTTATTGGTGAAATGGAAGTGTATTTAATAGCAGGTCCTAAGATCACGAGCCACGAGAGGAGAGGGAGAAGGGGAATATATTAGAAAGGTTTGGTTAGTGAAAGAGAGAGAAGACAATTGGCAGAGAAATGGTGTTGGCTTTACATCTCGCCAATAATTGAAACTTTAAAAGTGTTAGTTTAATTCAACTTAGAGATGAAAGATAGATAAATCTGGTGGACTCCATCTTTCCACGTCCGACACAAATTAACAGCTGAGCGTTGTCAAAGGTTGGAGCCATGTTGGTGTCTCTATTCCAAATATCTATGTTATTCCTCCCATCAAACATCTCCTTTTGAGTGGATTCCAACTCTTCATTCAACCATATAGATTCCCTAACCCGGTGCCAAACCAAAAGTTTAACCTTCTTTGTCCTCCTTACCAACTCAATTTTAATTCCAAAGCCTCCCATCTCATTTATTAGATTCCCTTTCACCCTGACTGACTTACTTCATGGCCAAAAAAACAAAAACAAAAAAGAAGAGGGTTCCTTACAACTTAAGCACCAATTATTCCGCCACTCCTGTTTCTCTCTTCTTTTCTTTTCGCTAACTTTGCTATGCGCATAACACGCTAGAATCTAAGCCATAACCTTGCCATCTCGATCATTACATTATGGATTAGCTTTTCTGTGTGTTTCTTGTTTCAAGAACACGGGCAAGCACAAGCTTTATGCATGTGTATAATATCTCTGGTCATTTCACATGATTTGTGATTGTTAGTTTTTTTTATATTAGCTTTACCCATGTCTCATTATTATATATAGCACCAACTCAAATACCTACTTAAACAAAGCAGGCACTTGGTATGTGAGATAGTGAACACCCAAATATAATGCATTTCTCCCAAACCTTTCTTCCCTTTCCTTTACAAAAGATATTGAACATCGGTTTCTGTTATCAATATGTAAAATGAAACACCTTTTCTATATACGGGACACGAAACCTCCTTTCCTACTTTATCGCCATTCTGCATGTGATTCTAGAACCTAATTATCTAACCTAGCACCTCTATATAAATAATTGGTGAAAGCCTGGTTGCTGACACTCAATGTAAGTAAAAAATTATGGTCCAGAATCAACCAAAGGCCTTATTTATTGGTCTTACTACCAAAATTTCTAAACAGTTACTTTTATAATGTATTGCTTCACCAATTATTGATCTAAATCAAACAGGGATGTAGATGTAGTGTACGTACACACATATTGGTAGCTATACTATAGGGCGTTCAATTATTTTTCTCACTACATATATACTTTTGTCCATTTTGTGATGCTTCTGGCCTTATCCCTCTACTGGGTTTATGGTAAGATACCAATTCATGATACAATTGCCAATACTTAGAGGAGTACAAAATTGTCAGTATACTGCATGACAGAGAGAAAGCTATGGGAGTGCATCTGGCATGGACAAGGTACATTGATTCAAACCTTGAATAAGGACATAGCATATAATTGAATTTTTGAGCACCAAAAAAAGTCTAGCCCACAACTACTACTTTTGAGTCAGCTTCAGACACAGGATAGAAATATTCTAATAAGCCAAGTCGAGAAGGGCCCCTCCTATGCTTGTTACCTGAATCTCCAAGCATCCAATCATTGATGGTTATGATGATCTTAACTCCACATTAAGGATATCTTACTGAGATTGGAAGCCCGTTTTTCCTGCAATTGCCTATAAGTTTGAGTTTCTTATGCACGTGCGATCGGTGGTCCTAAACACTATACAAGTGGATGATTGTATGTAGGGATAGACAGGCTTTCTTTTTTGACATGGCTGGGTATAATGCAGCCAACTATGAAGCAAATTTCATAGACTTTTAATCCACAATAAGTTTAGCCAGCACAATCAATTGTTTTCCAAAAGAAGCATGTCCAATAGTGTTTCTGTAACCTTCACTAAGAAACCAATAATTGTCAACAAAGACTTCGTTTTACCTAGGCCCTTTCTCCCTTTATTGTTTTTTTCTTTTCGGTTTTTCAATTAAAAGCAAATGATATGAACTTACCCCTTAATTAACCTATTGCCCCCATTTGCCAAAAGACTGCAACTTCGCGATTCAGGATGTCATAGTCCGTTTTGTTCTTTGCTCATGTAGAGTATCGTAAAAATACAGCCATGTTTTTCCAAAATTCTGTTAGCTGACGGTATTTCCAATGTTCTCTTTTACCATTAAACAACAGACCAATATGTACGATCATGATTGTGAGACTGTGTAAGCATGTCAAGACTAAGAACATGTTTTTCGATACGTAACTCGTAATATATATTATCATATTTGGAAAAGTACAAAATTAATCCATTCAGTATTACATTTGATGCAACAGAGACTTTTCCTCTGTACTACAAACTACGTGGTTAATTACATATCAATGTAAACGTGCTTCAAACTCAGAAAGACACTTTTGTGTTTCCTTTTTTCGTACATTTTTGTTCTTTGTTCTAATCTGAACAAAACAAGAAAAAAGGGTCCTATATGCTACCCTAGCTCAACTCCATTTTTATGGCAGGGTAGGGATGTACATTATCATTCTATTCATTTACACACGGGAACGTGCTCGGAGACGAAGGGATGTTTGTTTCCACTCCACCAATCGTTGAAGGAAATCCATCACCTGCATGAAACAAATATATGAATAAATATATAAACAAACACATATTTTATGCACACGATACCATGGTGCAAAAATAGATGAAATAAGGAAATTAACCATATTATACTTGCCTCGTTAGGTTCTTGTAAAGAGTATGATGCAGTAGTGTCCTTTGGGAATTTCGAGACAAGAATCCCAAAACCTTGTCCTCTGTCTCTTAGTTTCTGATTATCAAAAAGAAATTAACAACCACTAGTTAGTTGACTTAGTTCAGATTATACCAAAAAATCAAGACGAATATAATATATTAAATAGCTAACCAGTGTTCTTTTAGATAAATAAAAAGTAAATAGATTAAGATCATTGGATACCTTGAATGCATCTTCATCGGTTTTATCATCTCCAATGTAAACAGGAAAGACATCGTTACAGTTGGCAAATCCTGTTGAAAACGATTTATTATCATTTAGATATCAATTGACAAATTAAAAAATTACTACATATTTAGAAGCATGTGATTATAAAACAATCTTTCAGTGAATAAACTAATCCCACAGGGCGTGTATGTGTGGTCCTCTAGATTGTTTTCAGTAGTCAAACTCTCGGAAGAATTATCCAACTAGTGGCTTATGAATGACTTTGTGCAATTATTATGTTGGAGAAAATCTATGTATTGGTTGTGAGAAATAAAAGGAAGAACAAAAACGAAATGGATTAAAACCTACCGAGTGACTCTAACAAAAATTCCAGTGCTTTCCCTTTGTCCCATTTAATGGATGGACGAATCTCTAATACCTGCAATAAACAAATGTAATTGAAAGTGAGACATCTTTCATTTCATATTATCTTAATCCTCTTTCAAAGCCACCTTTAAACTAAATCAAATACCCCACCACATAAACAAAGTTGATATCAAGAAAGAGGAAATAAAACCATGGCCCACCTTTCTTCCTTGGTTAAGACGAAGCTTCGGGTACTCTTTTAATACTGTTCTCACTTCCTGTGCCAGTTCACTCCATTTCTGTGTAAGTGATGACACTTAACTCAGCCAAAGTCTAAATCACAATTTTCAGGCAGCAATAACATGGCCGGCTTTAAAGTTTATGTACCTTTTCATCAACGCAGCGAAAATGAACAGAGGCGCAAAACTTGTTGTTCTCCACCCTAGCTCCAGGGATGGATTTCATTTTCTCAACTAATAGATTGTACACCTGAAAATTAATACAAAGAAAAAAAAAACATTTTTTTATTTACTATATTTTAAAATTTCTAGAAAAATATTAAGATGGGGGGCATGTAAAATTGACCAACCTCATCTATCATGGGAAGAAATTCACTGGCGGGTTGAAAAAGAAGTGGCTCTCTTTTGTCCTGCAGATCATAAGAATCAAACTAGAATTAATATTTTGTTTCTTAGAAATGGTCAAAAACCATGACCTTACTGTATTGCACTACTATAAGCAGTTCACTTCACTCACTTTGTTGCTGTATTTGGAGTCTCTTGTTGGCCCTTGGATATCCATGCCATGGCTTCCAGCATAATATAGCTCAGCCAAGCGCACAAAATTGTAAACCTATTTTTTGCAAAACGACACCAAATTACTTCCTTTTTCCCCGGAAAAAAAAAAAGAAGAAAGGAATAAAGACAGAGTTGAAATTAAGCATACCTTGTCTCTGCATCTGCCTGTAACTATAGCAGTGGGAAAACACCTCGCAAGTTTCCTCACCGTTTTCCTCATCTGACAAACGAAAATACCATGTGCACGTTAGCAACCAAATTATGTATATCACATGATATCAATGATATGATATTATGATTTCTTGAATGATAATACTAACCGAATCCGACATGAAAGCACGGTCTGGATCATCAACAATAGGTGACAAAGTACCATCATAGTCCAGGAACATGACGATTTGCTTTCCCCTGGAGGCATCCATAATTTGCTCAAACATGTCTAATGCCGAAGGGTGGCGAAGCTGTTTGACAAAAACACGCGTTACACGCACGTTAGAGAAAGATCAGATCCATAAGTCGTTGAAAAGAGACGTATTTTTATTCAGAAAGAGCGAGTTGTGGGTTCTCACAATCCAAGAGTTGTGTTCTTCAGCGAAGGAAGAGTTCGATTTGGAATTGGTGGGAGAAGAGGCTCTCATGGAATCAACCCATGCATTGATTCTCTGTCCTCCATTGATCTCAAGGTTCTTCAAAACCCTCCTCCTGGGAATGGGAATGTAGCCTCCCGGAGCCGCCGGGGGCTTTTGCGCAACCGTTAGGTCCCTGTTGATCCCGGATTTTGTCTTGGACAGTACCACATTCTGCTGCGTCATTTTCACTGCAGATAGAATAAACTCAAGCAAATTTATTATCAAAGTTTCAAAACTACAGTTGGAGGATTCTTGGGAAAGTTAAGGTTTAGTACCTTAAAGTTCCAGAGGGAGTATACAATGTTTTGTTACAGTTGAGCGGTTTTAGAAGCAAGCGATGTGGGACTAGAGAAGTGACGAAATGAAAAGGCAATTGATGAGAAGAAGAAGAAGAGAAAGAGGTTTTGGGAGAATTGGTGATTGCAATGAGATGCAAGAGAAGAGAAGAGAAGAGAGACAGAGAGAAGAATGAGTGAATGTATGTGTGGGGGAGAAGACGCTGCCCCTAGCTTTAATTTATAGTTGTTACAAACTGAAGGTCCTGAATGGTGGGACCCACTTTGAAAGAGAATGAGGTCCCACACCGTTGCCCCCACCTCGACCCCGATATCCTTGAGGTCCCCGCCACATAGCCTTCCATTTTCACTTCTTCTTTCGTTTTAACAATTTCTCACATTTTGTAAAATAACTGAGTTTTAGATTATCTTGTTGGCGTTTCCATAATTGCAACTGAAATTGTTACTTTCATTCTTCACTGTTCTTTTTCTTTACCAACAATATAAAATAAGATCTCTCCACGTGGCCGACATCCCTTAGCCGACTCTTTCAGAGGGCTTCCTGCCACGTCACATTCGACTCCCCCACTAAACCTCTTTACTTAACTCATTACTATTTTCTTTTTCTATATACTTCGTATAATTCTTTTATGAATTTAAAAAGATAATGCGAATAATAGAATATTTATTATATTTTAAAACGGATTACTCGTTTAATATTTATTAAGTAGTTAGTTTTTTTTTTATGTAAAATATGTTTTAAAAATTACCTGATTCAAACAGTTGATGGATGTTTTTATTATTCATTTTTCTTCAAGTGCTTTGTTCAAAAGCCCATTGGACAAACTTAAAGGACAAAAAAATATAAATGCACTCGGTGGATAAACACTTTCATTTGTATTTGAGAAAGAATAGACAATTGTTTTAATAAACCATAACAAGTAAGGTTTAAGATTCTTAATTACTTCGTTTTCATCCACTCAATTAACTGATTTTTTTTATTTCAGTCTTTAGTTCTTTATTACTGCATAATTTTCATAAAAATGAAGTTATTGCTTATGTGAATACGTTATTATACTTAACTCAAATTTAAAAATTAAATTATATTTAGTTTAGATTATGGTAACAGTTACTTTCAAATTTAAATCAGTTTGTATAAAGATGGTGAGAGAGGTTTTTCGGCAGACAGTGAGATTGTTGTTATTATAAATATGGTATTATCATTAAATTCAAATTAACTCCTTAAGTTTAAACCCTAATAAAAGCCAAAGTACAAAAGCTAATTTCGTTTTACATACACGGAGATTGAAGAGGTGGCTCTTTCTTTTGTACGCGGCGGCGCTATAAATGGGACTTATATTTATGTAGTTAGAAATGAGACATTAAACGTAATGAAATACTACATAATTTTATTTATATTTAAAACATTCATACAATGCACCCCAAAAATAACTCAACACAATTTATTACTTTAAAGTTACAAATGGGGGTTTAAAGGAAACAAGTTAGATTAACTTTTGGAGAAAAAAAATTATAATTGAAAATGTCTAATGTATTGAATGGATTTTTTAATATAAATAAAAATGTATCTATTTTATATTGTTTAAATCTGATTAACCTATGACAAATAATGAAAATAATTTGTTTAAAAGTATGGGTAATTGAAACTTAGACGAGAAAGTGTATTTAGATATAGAAGTTTATATAACATAAATTGAAGAACGTTAAGATTTGAGAAAAAAAAATAATACCAAAAAAATATTAAAAGTTACTTGCAAGTTTATTATTTTAAAAAAATAAATAATCAAAATGTTTAACAAACTAATGGGTTCATATATTATAAGGGAAAAAACTTATAATTCAAATGTTCTCACATCTAGGAAAAAGGGTTTATATATTTATATCATTGATCAATGTTAAAAATATCGATTAAAAAAAGTCTTCATAGAAAAAATTATCTAAGTGCTCGGGTTTTATGAAAAATGTATATTTGAATATAACATGTATGCTTCGAAGTATTTTATTTTATTGGCAATGTGTTAATGTCTCACTTTATTTAATATTTTTGAAATTCTAACTCTTGATTAAAGTGAAGCTATTATTTGAATTATTAAGTTTTCATGGAAAAATATATTTTATGGGAGATAGTATATTCTAGTTCAAAATACTGACAAGATGATGAAACTAAATTTCTTAATGGTAGTTTTATTCGCAAATACAAAATTCCATATACGTTTATTAAAAAGAATAAAGAGCCTAAATACAAATGTAGTGTAAGCGTAACAGATTTTATAGTGTGAGCTAAACTGACCTTATAAGAGGGATTATTTTATTATAAAAATATGTAAAATTTCAGTGTATATATTGTTTTGTCTTAGATTAATTAATTAAATTTTATGAACAGCTTCTTTAAAATAATGTAAATTTGAAATATGATTTAAATGTAATGAGTAGTTTTTGATGCATCCAAAAGAGTACGGAAATCATGAGTTTGAAAAAATTTGTCCGTTTTGTGTGATGACAATTGAATTGAATGTATAGCACTACGTCTCGTCCGTACAAAAGCAGTAGTTTGAAGATTGAAACCTTGGACGGCCTAAATACTATTGGCCCTATACCGCTGTCATATCATAATACCCATTTTCAACTTTTTTTTGTTTTCTTTTTCATATCTTATAACATCACAAGTTATCAATTGTCTCAACAAATGTGAATATATCATAAAATTAACTATTTATGTTTTGAAAACATTATTTAAGCTTTACAAATATCACTTGTCTGATTTTAATTTCTACATAAAATATTAGTTGGTTTAAATTTCTTACATTTTTCTTATAGCTTTTTTAGTGTAACTAGTTTAACGATAAATATAGAAAGTATTAACAAATATAATTAAGATAATATTTTAAATTAAGATAGTGAATTTTTATAATTTTATACATATTTTTTAACTAATAAAATTCAATTAAATAATATATTAACAATATAAAATATATATGTATATATATATATTCAATAATTTACTTTTAAGATTGTATTTTCACTAAAAATAAGTATAATTTATTTCTATGTTTAATATTAATTTTCTATGTATTAACTTTTTTTAGTATTATAATTTTAAATGATTTGTAAAATTATTTACTTTTAATAATCATAAATATATAACCTTTAGAAAATTATATTAAGTTATTTATGCATTATTCTCGTACAAACTTTCACAAAAGTTTTAAACAAATTTGACTATATATTCTTCCAAAATACATATAAATCATTAAGTTGATTTATTTTATGATCCAATATAGTACCTGCACTAACATGGCTTATATACATCAAATGACCACAATTTTTTAACATAAAGAAAAAATGTAAGCTCTCTAAAATTTAAGATAATAATATTATAAAATAGTTTTATTTAATTATTCATTTATCGTATATGTACATGAATACACCTTTATATATCACAAATAGGATTATAGAAAAAAAAACATATTATTTATTATTTGAAAGATTATCATATTAAGAAAATCTTATCATACACTAACATTTTTACATTTAAGTATATTTGAATTTCATGGGTCCAGAATCAATTTAAAACATTTAAAATTTGGAAAGCATAGTGTTTCAAGTGTGCAATAATTTTATTTTTTCAATTTCTTATCGCTTAAGTTTAATTTATGTCAATTATATATTTAGTGAAATTAGTATATCTTTATTTCAAGTTTCACTACTTAATATATAAATTTAATCAATATTTCAAATATTATGTGATTTCAAATGTCATATATTTCATAAATGTATATAATTTATCATATTTATTCATAATATTAGTTCATTCTCGCGGATTATTTAGTTTCAAGCATTAAAGAAAAATATGCAAAATATACTCATTATATTCAATAATATAATGCTGTGCCTTTTTATTTTATATTACATCAATGTAAAATAAAAATCTCAAAAACAAATAATTCTACAACAATGGTTAACAATAATAAATCATACGAAATTTCACTCATCATGCTCAAATATATCTCACAAGAAAGTTAAGAAAATAAGTTACAATCTTTATAAAGACTTCAAATTCTAAAAAATGCCCAGCTTAAAAATTCAAAAATTACAATATTTAGTATCTTCATTATGAACTAAATTTATCTTCATTATGAACTAAAATTGAGAATTTGAATTTACTTTAGACAGACGTAACTAGAGTCATATACCTCATTTTTAAATGATTCCAAAGATATGGTGAAACTAACATTTAATACGACAACTTTCATGCATACTACTAATCCTAATTCAAAAATTATTGAACCGTGCAATGCCTACAAAACTATTTAACAAGATTAACAATTTTTTTTTTCAATTACATTTAGTTTAAATTTGATGAACGAGTTTTGATTCGCTGAACAAATTTTGATTCCCTAAATGAACTTATACCATTCCACTAAACGAATTATGATATGATGTCTGAATTACAATTCGTTAAACACATTCATACTCAAGAATAATGATGGTTTTGTGGATAAAATTTGTTAAGTGAAATTTTATTTACTAAATAAATTTTTTTATATAAAATTTGTTATTCTGAAAAACTTTTAAAATTAACTCTAACCAAACAGTTCAACTTAAAATGATCATTCAAAACTCAATAGTACATTGACGGTCAATAAATCTATATTTTAATACATAATATAATTTTGTCAACTACCATCTAATTATTTATTTAATGTATTATATAAAGTATTCCTCGGAGTCTGAATTAAAAACGAAACATTTCCTAAAACAGAAGTGAATGTTTTGTATATAAGTAGAATGTAGGACGCCCATTGAAATGTGTTGGTGAAAACAAGGAGCTAGCACCGAAAACCAACCTTCAATGGTATTCCACAATACCAGCTGCCGTACGCACCAGTTTAAGATTCATGCATACGACACCGTTAAAGACAACACCAATTCACAAATTTAAATCATCTATTACTGTAAGACACTAAATAAAATTATTATTTTTCAATAAATAATAGGATAAATTTTGGATCTATTTGACTGAGAATAACTTAATCCTCCTCTAGACTGAATCCTAATGAGTATACAATAAACCTTGCCCACACAACATATGAGTGAATGGGTGTCTGAAAGGTTTGGCCCAAACTTTCAATTTTAGAAGGAATTTTAACATGTATTAATTTTAAATTTGTTAAACTACTAAAGAAATGACACTATAAAATAATTTTATCCAATTGTGAAAACTACTATAAAGATGGTTGAATTAGTTAGTCTTAATTAATAATCTAATAAATTTAAATTTTACTTTAATTAATAATCTAATAAATTTAAGTTTGAGTGTTAAATATATTTAATGACACCAATCATACTTCAATAAATAGTTTTTCAGTAAATAACAATGGCCTATAGTGGTCCAATAATGCACGACTTTTATGAGAAACGAGTGAATGTTTTATTAATATACTTCACAATTAATGGTGAAAAAGAAGTAAACAATTACAAAATTTAAAAGCAGTTATATAATTCTTATATTTAGTAAAAAAAGTTGCTTTAATTTGTTTCTTATAAAGTCTTAAGGTAATATACTTTAATTTTTTCTAAACTTAATTTTTGAAAATAAAAATTTCATTATAAATAAATGGGATAAATTTTGTTCCACTAAATATTAATTAAAAGATTCATTGAATTTTGAAAAGTATTCCATAAAGCAAATCAAGGGTGACATTAAGGGACAATAATGACATCTATGAATTTATTAAACAATACTGATGGTATACATAACACGTATTTTCTGAAAATTTCCTCGAAGAGATTTTTTATAAAAAAAAATATAAAATGTAATAAATGATTTTGAACAAAATATTTTCATTTGTAATTACTTAAATTAGCGCTCAATTATTAATCTCAGTAAAATCAATGAGAACTTAATAACTACATATGTTAAAACCTAAAAGATACACGGTTTATATTTACATGTTTACAAAATATAGGGTGGCATAGGTTTATAACTTAAATATCTTTTTAATCGAGCCATACTAAAATTATCTTTTATATCTACAATATTATTTTAAAAAATAATTTTTGTTTGTTTCTTTTTAAATACTCCGTATAATAGTTATTCAAACGTATTTTCAAATTTTATTTTCTTTTCCATTTAATTTTAATGAGTAAAATTATTAAAAATGACAATTGGTCTTATTATGATCCCCAATGCTCATGTGTATCAATTTGTTCTAGGTTTTGTTAGACATTATATAAGAGAAAAATAAGTGACACCATATATATTCCTCTATTAGTAAAATTATTCCTTGTTGCTCCTTTACTGAATAATACTTTTCAAGCAAAGGTTATTCCTTTATTAGTAAAATTATCTTTTGTTGTTATTTTATTTAATAATATTCTTTAACTAAAGATTTTTTTATTAATAATAACAAATATAATAAATAAAAACATGTTAAGAGTGTTTTAACCTTTATACAAAAATAATTATTTTTTATTATACTTAAATTTTATGAAAACATTACAAATTTTTATCAAAATCAGTTAGACTTTTTTTATTCTCATATATCTGGTTGTCCCATATTCTTTCTTGATGATATAGTGGTAAAACTTCTTCAATCTTTGAATTTTCTCATTTGAAGCTTATAATTCATCTATTATATATTTTTTTATCTTGATCTCCGTTTCTTGAAACTTTATCTATAGTGTATATAGATGTTGTTTGCCCATCTATCATTAATACCTTACTCCTTCAATTCATGATGCTACTATTCTTAAAATAATTTTGATATTAGTCTATTATGGTTCTCTTACTCTCCAGTATTATTCTACATAAAGTCAACAAAAATCTTCAATCTTCCAAATTATATTGTTGTTTTATATTGTTTTTCAAACTTACGCATCAGTATAGTAATTGAAGGATAGGACATTTATCTTTAAAACAGTTCGAATACATCTAAATTCTCTCATATAGTATTGATAGTCAGTCATTTTTTTATAAGTTGATCTCACTATATATTGGTCATCTTCTTCACTCTTCCAGTTCTAAATAATCCTTTATATACTTTTTATGTTTATCTGAATTATTTATTTTATAAATTCATTTATACGGTATGTTTCTCACTTAAACAAGTGTCTTCTTTGTCAGCATTTTACAATATAATTTACATGTACGTTGATATCTAGACTTCCCGAATCCATCTATCTTTCTAAAATATATAATTTTTTCCATTACTCTACTTTCCTTTCTACATATACTCATACAATACAATGTTAAAAGTAAAGATATTTTGTTATATATCTAAAATATGAAAATATTGAATAATTATAATTTAAATTATTTAATATTTAGTAAGACATGTTTTTTTAATCATGTTCGTAAACATACAATACAAATTTATTTTAGAAATTATTCAAATGCATTGCAGTATAATATTTGTTACGATAAATTATTATTAGTTATAAAGTATAACTATATTGTATCTAGTGTATAAACGAAATTTAAAATAAAAAAAATTAGATAATGAAGCATATAATTAGAGAAAGTATATATATATATATATATATATATATATATATATATATATATGTGTGTGT
>Ga0209700_100759_pt1 | contig 64336 bp, 33 predicted proteins | sample SiratroredBW_FD_187528 | JGI IMG/M metagenome (GOLD analysis project Ga0209700, IMG submission 187528) | Root nodule microbial communities of legume samples collected from California, USA - Siratro red BW (SPAdes) (version 2) | ecosystem: Host-associated > Plants > Roots > Nodule | place: USA...
TTTTTAAAAAAAAAAAAAAAAATAATAAAAAAATGAAAAAAAAAAAAAAAACGAATTTGAGTGATAAAATCTATAAATGATGATAACTCAATATACAACAAAATTTTAATGAAAAAAAAATATAAACAATAGTATATTAAGTGTCAAATTAGTAAATAGGATGAATGATACAGTAAATAGTTTCAATATAAATCGAGAAGGTTAATTACTTATAAGAATAAGATGTTATAACTAAGAGTGTTAAAAAAATGAATTGAATCAAATTCATGCCAAATTGAAATGCATTCTATTATAAAAAAAAATGAAACTGTTTAAAGAAATTAAACTAAACTTTTGTTTTAATTTAATTTTAAAAAACTGAATTGTTTCTAATCTAAAAGTTTGAAATAATTGAGTATATATGATTCAGTTTCCACTCAAGTTGCAACATATATAGTTTAATTCTGTTTATCTTTTACCATTTAGTTGGGTTACCTTTAAAGTACAATTTAATTTTAAAAATATTTCATTTTTGTTCATGTAATTTGTGCAATTTTAATTATGACTTCAAACAACATATATAAGAAATGAAAAAAGGTGTGTACCTGCATTCTTGAGGATCTGAAGGAGGTTTACTTTCTGCTTGAGTTTGAGAGCTGCTTCAAAGTACTCACTTTGATCAAGCTCAGATTGTGCACAAGTGCCATGCTTTTCCCATTCGTGTGACCAGAACCTCATTCCATTGCTACTCGGGCAGCTCAGGGATGGCCAATTCTTCTCCATGCTGCTTATAAGGTCTGAGATCTGCATCAAGTTTAATCAGTGTTTCAGTTCAGAAATATTCCCTAATATCATAATCACACACCAATCAGTAACATTATCAAATGTATTCTTAGATATAATAATTATTGATTTGGTATATTCTTCCCTCCTTTTTTTCATTTTTATAAGTTGAATCTTGTTTAACTTTTTACTCTAGTTAAAATCCAAGATCTGGATCCATTCTTTAGCTGTCTAGGTGTTCAATTTCAATCACACTAATGAAAAGTTGGTTATGTAAATGAATGTCGTAACTACTTATAAGGGTCATCATCACATGACATGTATATAAACAATGTGGATAGCTCTTGTCATGTCTTTTCCAACACCAATAATGTTTCAGATTTATAACACTATTAAAAAAAAATAATTTATTCTTTGGTTCTGAAAAATTTTTATCCTCACGTCCCGAATCAATTGGAGACGTTGAAAATAACGTCGGTTAAACAATCGACGTCACGTAATTCACCATTACGTCGGGTTGGATAAAAAACCGATGTAGTGCTTTACTGAAATTCACAACACCACGTTGATTATTGGACTAAAACCGACATAGTGGAGTTTGGCTAAAACCGACATGGTGGACAACACACCACGTCAGTTTTAACTAAACAACTGAAGTGGTGGAAACACCATATTGATTTTAGCTAAACAATCGACGTGGTGACGTCATTTTAAAAAATATATATATATATATAAATTAATAAATCACAGTTTTTAATTAATTAATTTATTAAAAGTTCTAAACTTTTAGATAAAAAAACTTTATAAAACTTTATGATTTCATTTCACCTAATAAGCAGACATGCCAACTAACTAAATTCATTTTTTACCTTCAAGCTTGCTATCACATATATTTTTGAAAGTACCTGAGATTTATCAAAGACACTGTCAGGGTCACAGTTTGAGGGCCATGAGCCATCATTGTAGTTTGGCCAAAGTCCATGAATGCTGAAATCTGCTGCAGGTTTCCCAGTCTTAGGATAACAGCAGCTCTGCTTTGTGTCACAGTATGCTCCTGGCCACTGCATGCATCATAAGTCAAGAATCATATATAATACACAAAATGTCAACATTAATATAAATAATGACTCCAAGTAAAAAAAATAAATTATATTGCAGAATTCATGACTTACCTGCTGAACAAAGTAGAAGAAATCAAACTCCTGAGAAAGGCATGCAACTGATAGACATTGCAGTATCAAAAGCTTGATAGAAAAGTTGAGTTTCATCTTTGATGCTTCCTAGTTTTTGGTACTTCACAAGCAAACAAAGTAATGATTTTATAGGCCAGAAAATATTATATGCTTACCATAAATAAAATGATGCTTGAGCTTGCAAGGCATGTTATGGAATATGCGAATCATATCCCACTCTTTCTCTATAACTTCAAGTACTTGTATAGTGGAAAGTGTACAAGGGTTTTCTAGCAAATCGTGCCCACTAAGCTGTCATTAGTTAGTTAATCAATCAATTCATTAATTAATTAACTAATAATGTGGTTAAGTTGATCTAATAAAAATATATGTCCACTACTATTTCACCACCTATATCAATAAGTTATATCAAATGTATTTATTAACAAACTTCCAAACCTAATAAATATTTGATAATTCACTTTGAACAATATTCATTGGTTTATTTTTATATCTAATATTTCACCTTTTACATGTACTTTCTGAAATCACAAAAGGACTATTTTATAATTTATGAAATTTCCAAATGTGAATCATTAAAATAATATTTTTATTACTTTAATATTAAATTGACCAATATCTAGAGCCAATAGTCTTTAACTTATCTACAATAACATATCCATCAATTTTATTTACTTTTTCAGCCTCAACAACACGGCAAGTTTCCTAGGACTAGAATTTATTATATGTGCAAGAAACCATGTTTGAAATTTTAGCAACAAGCTTAAACTAAGAAGAATTTAGTTATGGATGTAAATTTTAATGTTGTTTGGTTGTAATGTTAAAGACGTAAAGTCAAGTTTAAAAGGTTTGTTCATACAAAGCTTTGTGGCAAGGGAAGTTTGGTGGTCTTGCTTGCAAGTAAGTCAATTTGAGGGGCTTCTTGATTGTGATTTTAGCAACAGTGGCTCAAACCCTTTTACATTGCAATTTCTTATCAGTCCCTATCACTCACAACTTCTTAGAAATTATTATTTCCTTGTCCAAAGAGATTTTAGATTATGTTTTAAATATTTTTCTTTTTTTTTTCAATTCTTCATGTTTTAGATTAATCTGATCATTTCGAACTAGTTGATGAAAAAAATAAAAATACAAATTATGAAAGTAGCACACTTAATTTTTTATTTTTATTTTTGCATAGTTGATTGCATAATAGACTACTCAATTTGTTAATTGATCGTTGAAACCAGAAAATAATAAAGAAAAACTTGAAAAGTTTTGACCAGATCAAATTTAGATTAGAGACTAAAAAGTTTAGAGATGAAAAAGTATTAAACCCTAAAATAAGTTATATGCTTTCAGACGTACACATTAATAAGATTTAGAGATAAAAATTCAGTTTATTAGACGGACTTTGACGTGTTCCAATTGAATGGTTCTTTGTTTATATGCTGGTTATGGATCCAGATCTAGAACTTCTGAGAGAAAGCAACAAAATTTGTTTTCAACCCTAACTATAAGTGATAATAATAAACTAATGATCGGAAAAATCATCTTATTAATCGGCAAATTTTCACCTAAATAAATACAACTACTTACTTTTATCCAAATTGGAGGAAATCAAACTCATATATACTACACTAAACTTAAATATAAGAAAATGGTAACTAATTAAATGTATTTGATTATTTAAAAAAAAAATCCTTATCTTTAAACGTCCATATCAGATCTAATAAATATGATTAAAAATAGTTCAGAAAACTATATTTTTATATAAAGTTTTGAATGAACTTTTTAAAAAAATTCTTAATTAAAATAAAGTTAGATACCTTTACTTAATTTTGAATCAAGAGATAATTACATATTAGTTGATTTCAAGAAAAAAAATCATAAACACTTTTAATAGAAATGCAAAATAAAAAGAATTACTTTTATATAAAATAAAATTAGCTTATAAGTGAGTTAAAAAACAAAATTTTGGAAAAGCTAATAAAAAGTAATTTTTATAAATTAACTCATAAATAAATTACTGAGTTTATAAAAAAGAAAACTAATTTCACTTTTTTAATCTCTTTTTTACTTTTACAAATATTTACGACGAATTTTCTCAGACGAGTTAAACAAAGTTAAAAAGTTATAATAAAATAATTTGTATCCACAATAACTTTTTTTTTTTGCGAATTGTTGCTGCAATTATCAATCTTAATAATCTAACATTTAATCAACAAATATTTTACTAGTCACTTATATTGTTGTCTACAAATTAATCAATTAATAATCTTAAAAAAACTATATTGGGTACAATGATCCTTGTTTTGTAACTAGTTCTAACTAGGATAGTTATCTAACTTTTAATTTATTTTTCCATCATTAACTGTATTTGAAAGCATTGAACTAGTGAATCTTCAAAGTTTTTAATCGTTTCGAAAGTACTCCATAAGTATTGTTATTTTTATTTATTTTTATCAGCTATAAGTATTGTTATTTAAAAAAGAGTTACATAGCTTTATTTTAAATCAGGAAACTGAAATTGTTTTTTAGTGAATATTATGATAACTCTTTGAGTAATATTTTTATTAGGAGAATCAAATTTGGGATTATTATTGGCAAAATCTTCATAATGAAGTTTTGATTGCCGTTACACTAGACTTATGTTTGGCCATCTAATGTTTATTTTTTTTTTCTTATTATAAAAAAGGATACATTTGTTTCTTTAGGTGTCTGATTTCAAAAACTTTTCTTTAGTTTTCACTTGATTTTACATTTTACATTTTTAATTCTTGATAAAGATATAATGTGAACGCATATCGGATTAAAATAGTGCTATATTTAATTATTGGCATCTAACTTAAAACGTTTAAAAAATAATTAAAATTAAAAAATGACTACGAATAATTATTTTTGTAAATTTTTTGACAGTTTGTTCACTTTTATAATATAACCCTTCATTCTTCAGTTTTAAACAGCCAGTTCATTTTACATGAATGACAATTTTAAACAAACAAAAAATAAAGGTGATTAATATATTATATTTAAGTTCAATTTACTAAAAAAATGTGTGTTTTCAACCATTTTTCATTAATATCACAGATTCTCATCTGCACATTGAAAAAAAAAAAAGTTGCACAACTGTTGGCTATAATTGGATACACCAATTTATTGAACTAAGCACTTTCATATGAAAAAGACAACAAGTATTCAAATTTATGGTAGATTAACTTAGAGAGTAGGAAGATTTTGTATAAAGTTCTACTCATTCTTAGAAACTAAAAAGATGGGAACTGAATTTCTGAGCCACATCTTCCCCTGGGGAACACAGAGCAGTCAATGAAATCTGAGGCAGAAGTGTTAACACACAAGTAAACTTGGTATAGCTGGCTGTTCCCAGATGAGTCCTCATTGCACTGAATGTATGGAGTGAACCCAATTGCATCCTTTATAGCCCCTTTTATGCTCCTCAAGCTGTAGGATCCCCCATTTGGTTTAATTCCTGACAATATACAAAGTCCAATATCAAGTTTGGATACTTTTTTTAAGTGACATATCCTCCCATATCTGATATTTATCGGATACTGACACATTACACTCATACTATACTCGTATTATATTTATCGGTGAAGTGTTCCATTCAAAAGACATCCGTATTTTATATTTTAACGATTATACATATCTATATATCTTTCTGTGTATCGTATTCGTGTTTTATATTTTAAAGATTATACGTGTCTATATATTTGTCGTATTCATATCCGTGTCAATATTCGTACAAAATAACAATTTCTGATTAGAATATAAGCTATGTTATTTATTGACATGTACCTGCAGTTGTAAGAGCTTGGAGGAGGTTGGCCTTTTTTCTAAGGCTAAGAGCTGCTTCAAAATAGTCATGTTGTTTGAGGACTGACTCTGAACAAGTCCCATGTTTGCTCCATTCATGGCTCCAGAATGTCATCCCATCCCCACTTGGACATGCAAGTGTGGGCCAATTACTTTGCAAGCTACTGGTCAGATCAGATATCTGTCATCACAATAAAGACAAATTTTGTGTCAAATTAATCATCATTCAAACAAAATACTTCAGGAATAAAATATTTTGAGATTCTGATTTGAGGGTTAGAAGAAGTGTTTTTTTATTTAAGCTTTTCTCAACGTAGCAGTTATGGTATGACCATGTAAACTTTACAATAAACTTGGAAAAGGTTCCATCACGACACGTTCATATGACATAGGCTTTTAACAATAGTACAATGCACTATCTTCTTAAGAAAACATTTGTTATTTGGTGGGTTCCACCAAAGAAAACATTTGTTATTTGGTGGGTTTCACCAACATAAAGTTGAACACGTTTGGATTGTGAGGGACAAAAGGCAAAACATCTTCTATGGCTTTTGAATTGGACACAATAATTGTGGGCCAAAAGCCCTTTTGATTTCAAATGGAATAAACAGAAGAGGGGCAGGTAAACAGTGCTTACAACTTACATATTATATTATGAAAAGAGAAAACTTGGATAACATCAGAGATGTTATTTGGGTTATTTATAGATTAGGATTGAAGTATCATATCATATCTCAATTTTTTTGGTTAACAAATTATGAGATATGATAATGAAGTACCTGAGATGGGTTGAAAGGGTTGTTAGGATCACAGTTAGAAGGGTATGAGCCATCATTGAAATTAGGCCACAGACCATGAATCCCAAAATCTGCATCAGGCTTTCCACTTGAGGGGTAGCAGCACCTCCTCTGTGTGTCACAGTATGATCCAGGCCACTGAAAAAGCAAAACATGAAAGAATGATTCAATGAAAAAGAAATTCCTTGTAACACAAAGCATGAATGCATGATTTTCCAATGAAATTCTACATTACCTGTTGAACAAAGTAGAAGAAGTCAAAATCCTTAGAAGCACAGAAAAGGGACAGATAGTGCAGCAACAGCAGAACCAAAATGGATTTTTTAGACTCCATTTTCACCTCTCTATTCTTCTTCAAAGAATTGGTGGGATAGGAAAGGAGTGTGATTTTTGTGGTTTTGATTTTGGGTGAATGCTTCAATTATACGTTATATCAAAGATTGATGAGAATGAAAGGTAACATGAAACCAAAAAGCTGAGTATCAGAACAATTTCTATATTCATTATCTTGTCTTATTTGTCTGATATGGTTTACGTTTGTAACTGTTGCATAATACCATTAACATGTCTTTTCTTTTTTTAATTTTATTAATATCATATATCAACTTTCCAAATCTAAATTATTAAATGTGAGAAATATTTTATGGAAGCTTAACTTTATTAATTATTTTAAGTAACTTATATATTTTTGGTTGACTTTACAGTTTTGTTAATTATTATTATTTAATTATTAAACGTAATTAATATAGTATTAAATAATTAAAAAATAGTCGTCCAAAAATGAATTTAGTAAAAAATAAGATTTTAATTAACTTTTAAAATACACTAAAATGAAAAAAAAAACTTAATTTTTACCATTTTCTTAAATATCATCTTCAATTACTTTTAGTTTTTTATTTTATTTTAAAAGTTCCTTATACTCTCTTTTCTTATACAATATTGTAGTTTTCTTATGTTGCGACATGTATATATTTCCACATTAAATCAAACCAAATTTAAATTAATTCATTTATTAATTAGCTATTTAAGTATATTCTTAATTTCTATAACTTCAGTAGCGAAATGTAATTTTCTTTCATCAACGTTAAATACAACATGATATTTGCTATTCGTTATTGATTGGAATTTATTTTCAAATTATATATATGTACCTGTTATATCTATTTTCCCTAAAATACTTATTCGTCAATTAAATTAATTCGTATAGTAATTTTAATTTATTTTTCTGATTTTTATAGTATGTTCATAAAGATGTTAAAACGGGAAAATTCAACTAATTGCCCCATCAAAATAACAAAAGCACATATAATAAGACAATTGCTAATTATTTGCTAATTTGCATAAACACACATTTTAACGTTCACATTTATATTATAATATTTTATTTTTGGGTTAAAATTTAATTTTTGCAATAATATAATTATGTGACATATTAATTTTAATATGCTTTTAATTAATATTTATTTATATCATTTATTATTTTTATGTGACTTCTTTAAATTTAAGATATAGTTCGAAAGATTTAAATTTAAGATGAAATGTAATTAAAATTTTCTTTTTTGTTTCCTTTGCTTTTTTATTACTGGTTTACGTATACGGATTCACAGTGAAGAAATAAAAAAAAAGTGCAAAAATTAATACACATGAAATTAATTTAAAATTAAAAGTAGAATGAAACTTTTCAAACATAATTTTTCTTTACAATGTTAAAGATTTAAAAAAAAGTGACATTTTTTGTTATATTTATCAATATCCAATTTCGTTCTAATAAAAAATAAATATTTTTAATTAATTTTAAAAAAATAAAAAAAATCATCTTTTAATTTAGATTTATTATTTTCTTTTAGTTAAAAAAACATAAAAAATATATAATTTACATTTTTTTTTATTGTCTTTATCTTTTTATTTTAAGAAAAATACAAAAAAATCATTTTCATCTTTCTTTATTAAAAAAAATTATTAGAGTTAAGATTAATTACGATACTTACAATACACACTTCCTTAAGTGTCTTGGTCTCATTCAAACCACTTCCAAAATTTCCTCCCATACTCCTTTTAATGTTGCACTCAATGTTGCAGTACAGTCACTTTAATCATTTAATCATTTTCTGATCTGCTACCCTCCATCAACCCACTTTAATCATCCCCTACTTCTCCTGCACCCTCTCCAATGCTTCCCCCTGCATCCTCTGCAATGCTTTCCCCTGCAATGTAGCAACATTACCTCTTTCTACAAAAAATTGCTCTGTTTTCTTTACAATACTTTTCTCTATAACTAACATTATCTCTTTTTCTTAGCAAAATTGCTTTGTTTCCTTTACAATACTTTTCTCTATAACTAACATTATCTCTTTTTCTTAGCAAAGTGCTCTGTTCCTGCAAACCCGCGACCTAGTCAACCCTCCAGCGTATATATGCATGACTAATTTTCTTTTTAAAGAGGATTCAAGCAGAACCTACGAGGATTTCTCACACACATCACTACTCATCCATTCCTCCTCTTTCTCTCAAATCACATAATACAACTTGCTCACTTGAGTTCTCGGTGAAAAAACAGATTGTTGAATTAAAAGAAGAAAAGCAAAAAAAGAGAACTTTGGAGTGAAGAACAAAGTCGCAAGAGGTTATTATTATTCTGCTGGTTCTTTTTGTTAAGTTTCCAGTCAAGCACTTTTGATATGCGTTATATATCACATAGTATGCATTCATTTTGCCTGTAATCTAAAAAAGGGCTCAAACAGATTTTGCCTCATACATTATGTACTATACGGTTGACCAATGCACAATCAGATTATAATAACAGTAGGATATCTCATAACTAATTTTGTTATAGAATCATAACAGAGTAACAAAATACAACAAAATGGGCCCAAACTCATTAAGCTCACTACTACGCCTATAAATACAGGTTTGATCACAACACAAGAGGTATTTCTAAACTCTGATTTATATCCCTGCACACTCTAACCCTAAACTGACTTGAGAATCGGAGTGCCTGCAGGACCCCCCTCCCGGGACGGTGGAATTTGGAGCGTTTGGAACATAAAGAAAGGAGCAACACCAGGAGCGATCAAAGAGCAACTTTAGAAGACATTGTTGTTGCTGGAGCTAACCAGTCCCTTGCGATAACATTTTGGTGCCCACCGTGGGGCCGAGATGGACCTAGCAGCAATGGTGACAACCAAGAATCATTAAAGCCAACTGAAGAAGAAAACTCAACAACAGGCACAATAAAATATGACAGAAGATGCTGCTTAAGAGGTGGTTGTGCTGAGAAGCCTATCGTCCGTACAGGTGATGATGACGCCAGATTCCATCGCCGGCAACTTAATAGCTGCGACGCCGTAACAGCGAGAGACACTCCAAATTGTCAAAACCAAAAGAATCTCCAAAACCCCCTCCAAATTGTCAAAACCAAAAGAATCTCCAAAACCCTCAAGAGAGCAACCAATGCACCTCTGTTGCACCCTCATGCCAATGCGTGCCATGCACCCCCACAAGCACTCCTACTTAACCTCCTACCTTGCAAACCAGGTTAGCCGCAAGTTTTGCAAGCTTGGCCTAGTGCAGTCACGCATCCCCAATACGCTTCTCTACATCAACACCATTATGGAGTGCGCAAGTGCCCTGAAAGGTGTTTATCACACCCTTAAAAACCTCTCCCATTACTCATCGCCTAATTGCCCTTAGAATGAACCTCTACCAAATCCTTACCGTTGTCGTCCACTTGCCGCCACGTCTCTCGGCATCGTTGGCGCCCTCGTCTCTAAGGGCTCTTACCATGGTGCACCACAAGCAGCACGGTTCAAGGCTTGGCAGAAGCATCCCATGCACCTTCTACCTGCACAAATCTCTAGCATGCAATTCCACCATACACCTTCCCTCATGGTGCCTCCCACCATGCAATCCGTCGAGTCACCATGACGCCATGCTCCTCCACCAGCCACTACCAAGCCATGTACCTCCATAATAGTTGCACCAAACGAACCAAATTGCATGACATGTCTTTCATGCCGGAAAAGATCTCCCAAAGTTAAAGCAGAAAGAAGATTACCAAACTGTGATCTGGTTTCTGGATACAAGAGATACTAAGACAAAGCTTCCATCATCTGCTCAACACTTGAAGCATCACTTCTGTCACGAACCATTAAAGCATTAAGGGCTACTCTCAAGTTGAGTGCAAAAATTTTACGAGAACTAGCACAAGAACTTTGGAGCAGTAATCGGCATTGGAATGTAATGCATTTGAAAGAACTAAAGCAACTGATTCCTAGAGTGCATGCGGTGGCTGGGATCTTCTTGAATAATTACCTTTGCAAGCTCAAAAATACCTCCTGCATCAGCAATAGCCTTTGGCCAACTAGTGGAAATTTTTCCAATGCTTTCATAGCTGTTTGCTACCCTGGCAATGAAAGGTTTACGAACTACATGGCCCTGGTGCATTCTCGATGTTCAACGAATACTTTTTCTATTTGAGATCATGCTCAACCTATGCGTGCATTGGGGCACAACGGAGAAATCAGCACACTTAGAAGGAATGAAAACTGAATATAGGCAACAATGTTGTTATGGGGTGTCGTATACACTTCAAATTTGTCCCACCAAGAAACTAATATCAGCCATTCAAGCTATGATGACACTCCTTATGATTTTAGATTTATTGTTTATGCAAGGTTTTTATCAACAAATGGGTGTGCCAGACTCGTTCTACATGGTGATTTTCGCAGGGTTCTTGGAGGTTCTATTTTTCTTCAAGATTCTCCCTTTCAGTGTTCTAATAGCACATAAGTATCCTCCAGGCTTCCCATTTGGTCTTCGAATACGAGTTGTATGCACTCTGCTACCAACTTTTTGGTCAAGTAGAACCAAAAGAACAGATTGAAGCTAAGTTCCTAGGCAAGTACGAAGCTGCTATGAGGAGAGAAAAAGCATTGGCTTATACATTCACTCATCATCAGCAAAACTGGAAGTACCTAGATCTTTGAATCCAACGTTCTTATATCTAACAAATTCTGCCTGGAAAGCACGGGAGACAATCACTCAAATAATTTCTATAAGCTTTTTTATTTTTGAAATATGACTTATCTTATTTCAATAGTTGGCTGTTAGAAGCTTGTTATTATTATAACACATTTAGTCTCTACAGTCTCTTCTTAATTTGATTTTCATAGGTGACTTAGATGTACCACGCATCTCCTTTACCTGTTGAAACTATGGAGCTCATGCATCATCATATCCATGACTGATTTGCCCACATGGCTAGTTCACCAGGAGTAGACTTACACCAAGAGGTGTATAAACATCTCAGCTTCACAGCTTATCAGCTTCTCAGCTGGCTCATCAGAGCTTTATTCACAGCTAGCTCATCAGAGCCTCATTCTCAACTCATCAGAGCCTCATTCTCAGCTTCTATTAGCTTCAGGTCCTCATGGCTCACCATGATACCTCACGATCCGAGATCATTACGACCGACTGAAAGGCAGCTTCAAGTTAAGGTCCTCATGGCTCACCATGAGACCTCACGATCCGTGATCATTATGGCCAACCGAAAAGTGGCTTCAGCTTCAAGTCCTCATGGCTCACCATGAGACCTCACGATCCGTGATCATTATGACTGACCGAAAGGAGGCTTCAAGTTCAGGTCCTCATGGCTCATCATGAGACCTCACGATCCGTGATCATTATGGTCGACTGAAATGTGGCTTCAGCTTCAGGTCCTCATGGCTCACCATGAGACCTCACGATCCGTCATCATTACGACCGACCAAAAGGAGACTTCAAGTTAAGGTCCTCATGGCTCACTATGAGACCTCACGATTCGTGATCATTATGGCCAACCGAAAGGTGGTTTCAGCTTCAGGTCCTCATGGCTCACCATGAGACCTCACGATCCGTGATCATTACGATCGACTGAAAGTAGGCTTTAAGTCCAGATCCTCATGGCTCACCATGAGACCTCTCGACTCTCGATCCCCATCTCACCGTGAGTAGACTTATCGACTTTCGGTCCTCATGACTCACCATGAGACCTCTTGACTCTCGATCCTCATGACAGCATCTTAGCTTATCAGTTTATCTTTTTATATCAGCCTCTCGGATTTTCAGTTTCACACCCACAGACTGTGAGGTGTATTATTACAACTTTTAACAATTCAGATGAAGGGAGTTGTCACATCACACTCGAAAAATGAGACACACACAAATCAAGAAATGGCGTGTGTAAATCCACCTTTATCACTTGTTTTTGGACGACAAACGCGACAAATCTAATCATTACCTACTCAATACTAAATCCTCTTCGATCGTTACTCGCCCTCGAGGACTTGGTGAGCCTATATACTATACGGTTGACCAAGGCACAACCAGATTATAATAACAGCTGAATATCTCATAACTAATTCTGTTATAGAATCATAACAGAGTAACAAAATCCAACAGAATGGGCTCAAACTCATTAAGCCCACAACTACACCTATAAATACAGGTTTGATCACAACACAAGATGTACTTTTAAACTCTGATTTATATCGCTGCACACTCTAACCCTAAACTGACTTGAGCATCGGAGTGCTTGTAGGACCCCCTTCCGGGACGGTGGAATTTGGAGCGTTTGGAACATCAAGAAAGAAGCAACACCAGGAGCGATCAAAGAACAACTCTAAAAGACACTGTTGTTGCTAGAGCCAACCGGTCCCTTGCAATAACACATTACATGAAAGTTTTTTTTTTTTCATAATCAAGCCAAAATCGAACAGATACCCTGTTGAACCATTTTAATCAAAACATGAATAAGCTTATAAGTGTGAAAAAAATGGAAGTCAGTGCAGTATAACAAGATTGCTTCCTTCCATTCCTCTAAATATAAAACAAAGCCAAAAAATTAGAGCCTTAACCTCTCTTTTTTCGTCGCTTCCGTGAAGGGGGCTCACTGCCGTTGTTAAAGAGCATGCCACCCTCCAAATGTCGTTTCGTTTCCACTCCTTCATTACCGCCAATGCACCATCGCGTCCTTCCATCTTCATCGCGTTTCCATACTCGGGTTCGCTCGCCAAGCCGTTGTAAGCCACCCTCCATCTCTGTCAAGCAACCACCGCAAGCCAATCTCACATGCTTTTCTCTTAACCACACTCTCGACACCGTCACGCTCAAAACCCCTCGCCGCCATCTCCGCTCGTCGTGGCCATGTTCCCGACGCTGATGAACCTTTGCCAAGCCTCGCCGTTGTCGCCAGTCTTCGTTGGCAACCTTAGGTTATTAAGTCGCTCCCACCATGTCCTATCTTGTTAGGTTTACGGAGAAGTAATGTGTGAGGTGGGTCTGTTTACACAAGCCCACTACTTTTCTTTTTTTGCTTATTGTGCCTCCCTGTTTTACGTTCTTACCCTCACAATTATGAAGAATAAGCTATTCATTTAGTTATTAGCGCCCCTTGTTTTCAAATTGACACCACAGTTTTTTTAAAATTTGTCTTTTTATTGTTTGCACCACCTCATTTTACTATTTTTTGCACTTCCATAGTTTTTTTTAATAATAAAAAAAAGTCATTTTACTATATGAAATAAAAATTTGATTAAATATCCAAATAACTACATGTGTTATGTGAAATTTAATTTGAAAAACTTTCGTTATTTCGTTTGGATAATTAAAAGATCGTATACGTCAAGCGATATCTAACACGAAATTTTCTCTTCAAAATTCACGAAAATGTCAAAAATTATCAAGTTTTCAAATATCAAAATTTTCTAAAATTGTAAAAATATATAACATTTCAAAATTATAAAAAATACAAAATTTTCAAAAATTAAAAAATATACCAAATTTTCAAAATTAAAAAATATCAACAACAAACAATCAATTTTCTACCAAAGAACTACGTAACCCTGATTTTCCATCCTTGATAGAAATACGTAAGAGCAAGGTCAAACTTTTCGGGCCCTCCAAAAAAAAAATTTTGTTTGTTTTTATCTGCATTTTTGTCTCTTTTTGAAAAAATAAACATTTTGAAAATCACACTTGTTTTTACTCATTTAATTCAAGGTACTGTCTTAGGACGGGCGTTGTGGGGGTGTTGATACCTTTCCTACACGTAACCAACTCCCAAATCTAGATCCGTTTTCGCAAACTAGCCTTATCTTCATTTTTTTTTGTTTTCCATAAAAATCATGGTGACGACTCCTCTGTTTTGAAAACCTATTTTCTCTTTTCGGATCATCGTTCCCCGTCGTGATTCCGATTGCGACAATATTTATTATATAATTAATTTTTATTTCTAATTTATTAATATTTATATTTATATTAAAATAAAACAAATATAATTAGTTATATAATATAACATAATAAAGACAATAATAATAATAATAATATTATTAATTATTTTATTAAAATAATAAGAAATTCAATAAAATCACAAAATAATATATTAATGTTAAAATTACAAATAATAATATTATAAATAATTATTATAATAATAATATTATAAAATAATAATAATAATAATAATAATAAAAGTGATAATAAAATTAAAATTTATAATAATAATCAAAATAAATTTTTTAAGTAATAATAATATTAACAATAATAATTTTATTTTATTTTACCTATTATATTAATAAAAAAATTTCATAAACTTTTTCTTCATTTTTTTTATTTTTTATTAATCTAAATTTATATATTTTCCATTCACTTTAATCTCAAATTTATATTTTTTTATTCCATCAAATTTATTCTCTAATTTAAAGAGGTCTAAGAGAGAGAAAAAAAAAAAAAAAAGGAAAGAATGTTTAAAGGCTACAACTTAGGAAAGGCGAGAAAAAAGTTTGAACCTGGCTTGCCTGTTTTTAAAATTTAGTTTACTTATTTACAGATAAAAAGTTATTGGTTTTTCTTTTATCCTTAAAAAAAAACTCTAATTATCAAACAAAATAGTTGACAACAATGAATTTGTTCTAAACTTATTCTTACATAAATATTATTTTCTCACTTGTTTGTTGGTATAACCTCTTTATCTTTTAGTTAAGAATATTTTAGTTTAAAAATAATCAATATAAGGAATATTATAGATTGAATAGAAACTATAGAACAGAAATCAACATTTTAATGCAGCATTCACAAAATAATCACTACTTACAGTAAAAATCTGCAACAACATCAGAATATTAGTATTACAAAGTTAAATGTACATTTTTTTATTATTTACAAAAACAAACTTTCTTGTCAAAATAACGGAAATACATGTGTTATATTACATGAAAATGAACCTAAGCTTCCAAGGTAATGATTTATACAAACATATGTAACTCTGCTAACTAATCATCCCAATTTGACAATCACGACAATTACCAATTCCCAACATTTCAGAACAGGCCTTACTTTGTTTTTCTTCCTCGTTGCATACAGTGGCTATTCCTTCCAAGCACAAATAGTAGCACTTAATTCTGTGGAATGAATAGACCAGTTTTTTTCTTAATCTTGATAAAAAAACTGAGTATTGGCTCAACAAACTCCACTACCAGTAATCCCCACAGGAGCATTTCCCATCTTTAAAATGATGAAATCGCTGGACATCTCTTAGAATAATTTGCCTACCAAAGATCAATGATATAAATTTAGCAGCGTTGTGGCAATCCCCACAAACTCTAAGATTCTTGACCACACGAATTGTTGTTCCTGGGGGAGTATTCAGAAGACCATAAGTTATGGCCAGTTTCTCACTGTGATATCTAAGAACAATTTCTTTCTCTTCATCTTCTATGTCTGCATAAAAGACCAGAGATGTGTCAGGTACATACCCAGCCAGCTTCAATTCCTTTACCAATTCATCGAGTGCATGGTGCAGTACGGTTGAAGTGGAATGAACTCCATCCCCAGAGAAGAACTCATGCACTACATTGTTGACCTCTATTGAGCTACAACCAGGGACTTTCACAGCTCCTTTGTCTACCATCCTTTTCCTTAGGTAATTCACATCATCCCATCTTCCATTTCTTGCACACAAGTTTGACAAAATGACATAGTCCCCACCATGGGAATCATCCAGCTCAAAGATTCTCTGAATTACTAGCTTTGCCATTTCAACATTACCATGACTGCTGCAAGAAGATAGCAATGTCCGCCACAGGATTGGCGTCGGCTTGATCGGTAACTCATCTATGAACTTATAGGCCTCTTCCAAGCGTCCTGCTCGACCAAGCAAATCCACCATACACCCATAATGCTTGATACTTGGAACAATCCCATACTCATGAGTCATACTATGGAAATGATCATAACCTTCATCTACCAATCCATTGTGACTGCAAGCATACAGTATTCCTAAAAAGCTTATCTCATCAGGCTGCACTTTCGCCCTCTTCATTTCCTCCAACATTGATAAGGCTAGAGATCCATGCCCATGTGTTGCATAGCCAACAATCATCGCCGACCACGCTTGTGTGTCTCTCCTAGGCATCTCCCTGAACACAGAAACAGCATCCTCCAAACTCCCACATTTAGCATACATATCTATAAGAGCAGTATTCACCTTGACATATTTATCAAACCCATTCTTCTTGATATACTCATGGATCCACTTCCCTAAGTCCAACGACCCAAGCAAAGCACACGAGGAAAGAGCAACAAGCATGGTGACATCAGTAGGCTTGAGGCCACTCTCCTGCAACTCTCTGAACAAAGCCAAGGCCTCATTGGGCTGGCTATTCCGAGCACAGCTCGTGATGATCGCATTATACGCGACGACACACGGTTCATCGATCTTGTCAAAGACCCTCCTAGCAGCATCCATGTCATTGCAGGCAGTGTACATGTTAATAAGAGTTGGGCAAACATACATATTAGCACTGACCCCAAGTTTAGCAGCAAGGCAATGCAGCTGTTTACCTTCCTGAAGCGCTTTGAGTCTTGCACAGGCCTTGAAAAGAGAGGAAAAAGTGTAGTCATCTGGAAGGAGGCCAGAGAACAACACCTGAGAAAAAAGAAGAATTGCTCTGAGAGGGTCATCAAATCGCGCGTACCCACGTGCCATGGTGTTGAAAAGAACTAAGTCTGGTTGGGGAATTTGATCGAACATTTGGTGGGCATAGTCCATGGAAGCGGTTGTGGGGTCGAAAGTGCAGAAATTTATGAGCTTTGTGAGGACGGTGGGGCTGTTGTGGAGGTGGGTTTTGATGGTGTAGGCATGGATTTGCTTGAGCTCTCTGAGAGAGGTGCATTTGGGTATGAGAGAAAGAAGGGAGGGTGAAGGTTCAAGTGCAACATCTGTGTTGAGTTTTGTGGGAGAATGTGAAATGCATTGAAGAATGGACACTGCCATTGTTGAGACGTTAATTGCTTACTAAGCATGAACTGTGTCTGAAAGTTTACGCATGACATGAAACAGAGGACATCGAAAACACGAATGGATAGAGATAACGGATTGAACCGGTGGTTCAATAAACTCATTCTTATTTGGATAAATATGATTTGACAACCAATTTTTAAAATACATCTACCTTATAACTATTTTTAATGATAAAATATTATATTTAAATAATATAATATATATAAATGAAGTATTAGAATAAAATAATAGTTGTAACGTAGTTGTTGAAAAATATATGAATGTGAAATCATCGTGACTCTACTTTGAAACCATATTGGAAAAATATTTTAAGTTTGTTTTGTGAGTTTCAAAGAAATTGTTGAATTTAGATTTGATTTTTTTAAATTATATTATTTATATTTTTTTGATTTGTCTCCTCTCTTCATTTTCTTACATGAATTTTTCTATTATGATTTTTTTTCTTTTGAGTTGGTCATTTAGTTATCGTTATTTTTTAAAATTTCATGGTTTGAAACTGTGATTCTCCCTTGTTTGGGAGAAGACATTATGTTAAGTAGATAATTAGAAAGAATATTTAAATGAAGTTAAGCAATTTATATATTAGAAATGAATAATATAAAAAAAAAGTAGTGTTGTATTTTGCAGTATAAAAACATAGTTTTGATATGATAATAAATGATAAAAAGACATATATGATAAAGAGACAAAATGGAAATAGTTTACCAGACTACTATAGAAGGGTTATTAGACGATCATACCGACAAATAAGGCGGAAACATAGTCCAAAGACAAAGATGATTTTGCTTTAATAGAAAAAAAGTTTATATCTGAAAAGGGAAAGATAGTTCATATCATATGTATGGTCTTAGTGAAAAAAAAAATTATAGTTGGAGAAGTTAATATTTTGATATATGTATTGCAAGTGGCATCAATTTGTTTTGTGGTGAAGGTTTTGTCAGGTCATAATCAAATCGTGGTGTTTAGGCTGTTACGTTTTTAAGTAGAAAGAGTTGCACATTGACTATTGGTTATAGCTTTTGGTCTGGTGGTAAGCGCTCGATCCAACAATTGGTATCAAATCCAAGGTCACATATTCAATTCCCACCAAGTTAATTTGAGTTTTGAAAAGTTTAATTGTTATTGAATATATGTATGTAAGTTGAATATATTTCGATATGTGTTTCAAACTAGGATTAGATATTAGTGGTGAGGTTGTGAGTTTGGAAGAAGATGAGGGAATTACAATAGGTAACATTGTTAAAAAATTAAGTGGAAGTAAAATAAGGAAAAAAAACATGTTGATCAATTTTATAGGTTGTATATTCTACTTTGACTTTGTAATTTTTTATTTCTGTCTCACCTTAAGGACTTTGAAAAGTGTGTCATTTACTTTGTTAGATAAGATAAATGAGTTATACATGTACAATTGGAGAGTTGTTGTACATGGGTTAATAGTTAAAAGTTGAAGTCATGCTTATAAAAACTTTAATCACCAAAAACATGAAATAAGATGATAAATAAATTAAAATTATTGGGTAAGTTGTTGGAAATTCCACATCGACTAAAGATAAGGCCTTTCTATAGTATATAAGTGGGTGAAAACCTCACCTTACGAGTCGGTTTTGTAAGGTTGAGTTAGGCTTAAACCCACTTCTTAATATTGTATCAGAGCCTATCCTAACAAGGTTATTGGGCCTATCGGGTCACCCGCTATTGGGTTGTTATCGAATCACCCTTACATATAAGTTTTCACGCTCGAGTTGAGGAGTCTCGACGTGAGGGAGGGTGTTAGAGATCTCACATCGACTAGAGATGAGGTCTTTCAATAGTTTATAAGTGGCTGCAAATCTCACTTTACAAGCCAGTTTTGTAAGGTTGAATTAAGCTTAAATTCACTTTTTCTTAAACTAGTTAAGAGAATAAGAAGATAAGAAAGTAAAATTAGAGGAATTTTTGTTGAAAATGAACTTATCCATTTTAGTTTTTAAGGAAGATAAAGAATATACTTTTGTAAAAGTAGAAAATGAGAGTCCTTATGAATTTAAAATATAAAGTTATTATATCGTATAACTTTCTGAAAGTATATTTATGTGGGTAGGCACATCGTCTTCAACATCTGTTCAGTATGCTAGAGAATAGGAGTGAAAACATAAAGCGTCCTCTTAAGGCTGTTGAGGAAGAGGTGACATTACAACCCAACACAATAGTCAATTCTTTTATGTTATTTATTATTTACATACATTGGTATAGCATTGACATTTAACCTAGGGTTAGTGTCAAAGCCTTGCAAGTGTTAAAGATTGTGTAGTTCATAGACCTTTAAAAGTGTTGTTTTAGGAGAAACAATGATGTGTGAATATTTTTGTTGGATTATTAAGTCAATTGATGTGATTTTGCTAGAATGTGGGGTCTGTAATGGATAAGACCTATTTTGACGTGCCTTCACCATGTTTGTTTCATGGTACTATTTATTGATTTTGATATATGCAAAAATTTAGTCACTTGAAATCAATTTTTCAAGTTTGGTCTTAGTGGAAAACTGACATCCAAAAATGGTATATGATATATGACATGTGCATATGTCTCTTGAACACCTAAATCGCCTCCTTTTGGTTTATTTGGACCTTAGTGAATAAGCAAAACAACATGAGTGAGTATTACTTGCCATTTCTGGCTCACCTCGAGTATTATTTGTCAAACAACCACTCCTAATTAAGATTTGGAGGTTTGGTATTTAATGATCTACTGATAATTGGGTTTGTTAATTAATTTGTCTGACGATAAATACAATGTTTAGATTTTTTTTCTCCTAGTTAAGATCAGCTTACTCTCTAGGAAGGGTAGTGTCTTTCAATATATACAACGATTTGGCTTACTCACTTAGGTAGCTGGATAAACACTGTAAGTGTTTTCTGATTTCTTAAAATCTTAGTATTTATATTTTCTTTAGCTCGAAGATCTTTCTATGAAGTTATGAGGTGCACTCTATCGACATATTTGTGTGTTCCAACCTTTACTCTGTTGGCTTAGAGGAGTGTTCTTCATTTGAGCAACCTTTTTAGCATTCCATAACCTACTTCTCTTAGTTCTTTCTTTTACTTGATAGATTCCTTTTTACAAACTCGTTGAATAAGGTAGTTGTTTAGTCATTGAGCCTTTTTAGCTTATGTTTGTCTATTATGTATTTGACAAACTTTATCATGATTGGTGCATTTAATGTAGCCTCGATTATTACTCATTTTTTCTTCACAACATTCTTGATAATTGATAATACTTATCTTCATAGATAATATAACCTTTTACACAATAAAAATACATAATATGAATCCCATAAATATTTATTTCTAAGTACGAGATTTGCTTAGCCTATATGTATATGATGTTTAATATATGTTTCGTTTGTTCTTATGTGCTTCTTATTGACTTTGATAAAAGACTGTAGAGTACTATATCATCTATTAGAAAAACCAAACATTTATTTCTTTAGTGATCTATTGTTTTTATGGTCAATATAATTATATTTTACACTTAATTATTTTAGAGCACTAATTAAAACTTTCAGAGATCCTAGAAATTTTGTCATAATAAAAAGATATTTAATAAATGAGAGTAAATATTTTATTTTAATTAAATTTTAAAAGTAGATATTTCAATATTTGAATTATGATAATATCTCTTTGATAGAACAAAATGGTTTTAATTATTTATAAAAATAATTACAAATTATATTGTAATACTTATAACATTATGTTAAATACTTATTTTAACGTTGTTAAATGATTTTTGGGAAGAATGATTAAAGTAAATGATATTACAAAGTACATAAGATGAATAACTTATTTTTTAAATTATGTTCCGTAAATATTTTCACAAAATTATTTTCTAAGTAAAAAAATAAATGATCTAATTTTGTACAAATTACAGTTGAATTTTGTTTTAAAAAATTAAAAACAATTACTAAAAGCAGTAAAATTATAAAGTTAATAAATTGCAAAGGAACCACAGTTTATACAAGTGAGTCAATACCGATTTTCGCTGGGTGTATGAAAAACATTTTGTTCTTTTTTGATATTTAAAGATTTCTCTTCATGTTAATCTAACTTAATCAAAAGATAAATCAAATTGGACAAAGAATAATTTATGCCAATAACTACTAAAAATGTTTTGTTGAAGATATTATATTTACTTTCGTAATTTCTCAATTTATAACTATTACTTAGAATACATTCTTATTAAACACACAAAATATTTGACGCACTAAATCTACCCTAGGTCTCCAAAAACCAAAGAAAGGACAAAAATCTTTTGGCCACTTTCCTAAAAGATTCACATTTAATATTACATCATATTTAAAACAAAAAAAATAAGTGTAAATTTTTTATTATTATATTTATGCCGTCACCATGATTGGGGAAGCTTTCCAAAACCGAAACCGTTGAATCTCAACATTAATAATTATTTTTTATATGTCAAATATTTAATTTTTATTAGGACATTCCCTTTAAACCTGCCCAGTTACCCCACTTCTGTTTTTTGATTCCTCGGAGTCTCCGTTTAGGGTTGTGTCCTTATTTATTTATTTTATTATTTTTAGATATTTATTGTTGTCTTCATCTCACTAACCACCTTCTACCTGTCTTCACTTCACTCCATTTTCCTACCTCAAGAAGACAAGAAGGTAAACACGACAAAAAAAAACATGTACTTGTTTTCCCTGGTACTAAGTGTTACCTTGTCCATATATCCTCTAGGGTTTTTTCTCTTCTCTATTTTTTTTCCTGTCATTTTCATCCGTGTATCTGTCATTTTTAATGCTTTTCAGAACTATGCCAAATTTATGGATGTTGAAGTAGATTAAGTGATGCTAAAATCCACTGTGGCGAGGTTACATTGTGGTATGGTAGTTCAAAAAATGTCACACGAACGTGTTAGCAGTATAAATGTGGATGGTTAGTGATGCTACCTTTATTCAATTTTCTCGTGCTTTGTGCACTTTACCATGCCAATGTTAGAGTAGTTTTGATAGTTGAATCAGTATTGCTTCGTTTATTGATCATAGATTATCAACAGTTTGTAAGAGTGTGGTTTTGTTGTGTAGTTACCAGAACTCGCTTAACTCAAATTCGGAAGCAAGCTAGATGCAAGTACCTTTTATTGGATGAGAAGAGGGGTGACCATAATAAACATTCACAAGGAAAAATAATCCGCCTGAACCAAGTGAAGCATCAAGCTCGGTGTAAAAGTAAGAATGATTTGTCACAGGAAAGAACTATATCCGAGCCTGAAAATGAGCAACCGAAAGGTAGAAGAGTACTTCGCTTGAGCCAGATCAAACGGCAAGCTCGGTCCAAAGGCAATTCAACAGTGATGGATGTAACAGAGAAGCCTATGGATCAGAGCTTGCCTTGCAACAGCTTTAAAGGTGAATAGTAAGGAAACTAATAGCGTGAAGAGAGGGACAATGATTGAACTTTTCACAATTTGATTTTCAATATGTTAGGTGCTTATATTCTTTTAAGAGTTTAGTTTCTATGGAATAAGCATGAGGAACTAATTTGTACTTCCAGTAAAATTAACTGAGTTGGAACAGTGAGCAAGCATGTTTGCCTTTATAATTTTGCAACCTAGCACTAACTGTTTGTTATCACTGTTACAGATAAAGAAAAAGTGGTTGCAGGGGAAGCTGTGAAGAAAATTATCTGTCAAGGGGGTAAGGGATTTCCTTCCATAAATGTCATTAATATATAACGAGACTATGACTCCTAGACTTTGTTCTATCACGGTTACTAATGGAAAGAACATTGGTTGATGCTTCATACTTTGTATTATAGGCTATTTATAGTTCTCTTCAGTCATGTAATTCCTCAATTTAAGCACATGGTGAAATTGTACTGCATAAGTCAGCATCAAAATAATGTATAATGTACACTTATTAGTTATTAGTTTTTTTTATGAGCTTTATTTTGAAGGTGGTAAATAGGTTGAAGCAGCTTCTGGAAATGTCAAGACAGCAACCAGCCTGATGCTGACTTGATTGTTATGTTACTGTAATGATACATCCTTATCTTTCAAAGTAGTATTTGATATTGACTTTCATGCTATCTGGATTCATCTTCCAGATTCCAATCCTTCTGTTGAAGGTGTTCCTGCAAATCACTTATACAGAGGAGCCAGTCAACCATCTGATAGTAAGTTTCACATAGGTTCTGTATAACGTACATGTAAAAAAAAAAAACGTTAGAAATTTGGTTTTAAATGAATTTCATCATAAAGAAATTAGGTTAAGAATTGGAAGAGCTATGTTCTTCTTACCTAATGTACAAAGAGTAAGCTACAATCAATTGCATTTGTACTTTAGTTTCTTATTGTACTTGTCATTATCTTATGTAAAATTGTAGGTTATGAATGTCTGTATGTTTCTAATTCTTAGCTTAGTGTAATTATATATGTAGTAAGATTGACATAGTATTTAGTACTGGCAGTTTTGGGTGGACTACAATACATAAATAATGTTTCATCAATTTGGTGCAGTATGGTGGGATGTTGAAAATCTTAAGGAGCTTCAACGTAGTGCAAGGAGATTAAGGGTATTCAAGACTAAAAGGCTCAGACAACAATTAAGGACCGAGTGTAAAGGAAATCATTCCAGTGCAAGTTTGCATGCAATAACAGGTATGACTAAAGCACAATAGTTGTTTCTGAAACTGGTGGATGTATTATGTTGGTATCTAATTGCAAGGTATGGTACTTGAGTCCAACATTGGAATATAGGATTCTTGTGTGATGTTTATAAGGCCTTGGCTCTCCCACTAGAAAGGATAGCCTTTGTAGTCTGGTTTCACAACTACAAACCGGTAAAGGGTGAAAAATGTGTAGCTCAACCCAGAGAATTTTCACTTCAGTGAAATAGTTAGTAAAATTGAACTCTCCTTGCTTGAGAGATGAGAGTGCCTTGAAGAAAACCTTTCTTCAAGATTTGACCAAGTACTTGAGGTTGTATTGTATCTCTCCATATGACACTTTATGCAATAAAAGAGATCGAATGAGTCATTGTACGACCATCATTTTGGCTCTCTCTCCCAAGTTGGATATAGAGCACTAGTGCAAGGAGAGGCTCAAATCGTGCCATCAGTGAAGCCGAGCTTGTTTTTGGAAACCAGACCCATATGAAAAGATAGTTATCGGTGATGGTAATTTTGTCCATCAAGAACAAGAGAAATAAGAATCAATGATGAGTTTTTTATGGACGAAGGTAGAATATTGAGGTGGGATCTTGAGAAGGATCAATTTATTATTGAATATAGCAACTAGAGCTTTGATATCATAATAAAAAAAGTAGAACGGAGGCAAGAAGAGCTATGTTTATAAAAGTTTTCTAAGTGTGAGTCTAAATTCCACGTTAAGTAAAAATGAGAGAGTTGAGCAACATGTAAGAAAGAAGTCCCACAAATCTAATGTTTTAAAGTTTTGAATTGAAGTTGATGTTGTTCTCTTATATGATTTGGCTCATAGTATTTTTCCTTTCGAATTTTACCAACAATATCAAACGCTTTATTTGTTGAGGTGTCTAATGTAGGAAAACTCCTATTGTCTTTTTGACACCACTACGAGAGATACACAATAATAATTTTTTTATAAGTTAAAAACTCAAAAACTTATTGTGTAAGTTTTTATTATAATTATAAAAATAAAAAGTATAATATTTAGATTATATATGAATTATAAGGATGGTCTTCATCGTTGTATATGAAATTCTTTGAATATGAATCTCAACTAGAGTGTTTTTTCCAACGATGATCGAAAAAAGGGGGAAATGTTTTAAATGAGTTAGATTCTGTTTTCACTTTTTAGACTTGAGATACATTAGATTATGTTTTAATGTCAATGCTGTTGCTGACTCAGATGTAAGTGGTAATCTTCATTCCCTTTCAGGCCAATCACACATGATCTTTTATTCAGATAATTTTAATATGTGGATCAAAATATTTTTTATCCCATAAGTTACAAATTATTCATTCCAGTATGAAATCCATACGTATCTAACAATTTGATTAATGAGCAGCAAACTCAGAAGCAGGAAAGGAATTTATGCCTATGAAAAGATTACGCTTAACTGAATTGAGACGTGAAGCTCGTTTAGGGAATCACTTTCCTTCTATGCAAGGACTGCCACGAAACTAGAGATATATTTACTCCTTCTGGTTGGATCAAAAGTTAGTAACTTAATCTCATGACAGGGAAAACTAGCAAAACATTCTTGATGTTGACTTTTTGAAAAAAGTGGGTCCATGAGGGGTTTCTATCTAGTTGTTGATCATTTGTATTTGTTTCTATAGCTATAGGAAGTATTTGCAATGTATGATGTGTAATTTTCGACAAAATGCTATTTTTAGTAATTAGATGCTACAACTATTTAAGATACAATCATATGCATTTATGTTTATGCATTTATGTTTTATTTCTTCTCTTTAGACGTGCTTAAAATTTACTACTGCATAAACGTGTCTGTAAACATATATAAGCTATGAATCTTACATTTTTTATTAGGTTATGATGTATATGTTTTTGATAGGATGTTGAAAATGTGGAACAAATTGGGGATGGGTTAACAGGCCCACCCGACCCGTTTAAGGTCTCACCCGTGAAGCCTGCGTTTTAATCAGTCCCAGTTCGCAAAATAAAGCATTTTTTTCAAAAGTTTGTAGCCTTTCTGTTGGACATTTCTTCCTCCACCTCCATTCATTTCTTCTGCACCCTTATAAACATACAAATTTTCATTATGTCTTCTTTTAGATTATATAATCTGAAAGTTATTTTTGATTTCTAAATTATATAATTTAAAATGTTATAATTTAGAAATCAAAAATAACTTCTGAATTATGAAATCCAGAAGTTAAATTTGATTTTTGAATTATGCAATTTGAAAGTTTTTGTGTTTTTCTAAAAAAATACTTCTGAATTATATAATCAAGGTTTTTATATTACACAATACAGAAATTAAAGATGACTTTTAAACTATATAATTTAAAAGCTTTTCTAGATTTCATAATTTAAAAAATTCGGATTATACAATTTAAATATTACAAAAAAAATATAATTTTTTTTATATTTATAAATTATTTGACTTTTGGATTTTACAATTTAAAATGTAAAATAAACATAATTTTTTATTAATTTTTTTATACTGTTAAACTAATTTCTTATCAAATGTTGAATAGGTTTTTCAAAATAAGTTTAATCAGTAAAAGAAAGATTCTTAGAACTTTTACATACTCATCATTGGGGTCATCTACCTTGATCTAGTCAGAAGAAATATTTGTATATACTTTAACATCAATACTTTTACCGACATATTCCTAAAGAGTCCATAGTTTAATAACATATCATAAAACTTATAAATTGATAATAAATATTAAATATTTTTATTTGAAAAACAGTCAAAATTAATGTTTTATGTGCCCTTGTTTTATCACGTATGCAGTAGCATATTGTTAAATCCGCAAACGAACGAGAAATTATCGTAATGTTAAAAACTCAAAATTATCCGAGTATCTAACTGTATAATGATTATCTAGTATTTTTAAATCCAAAACCTTTTTAATTATCTATGAGTATCCTTAACGGATCAAAATTCAAATTTAGTTGACCCTGATTGGATATAACGTAAAATAGTGAGTGAATTTTTTTTTTGAACTTTGGTAATAAAATTGAAACATTGTTTTAAAAGTTCTCTTAAAAACAACATTTCTGTTAATGATAACAATGTTCCTGTAAATTTTACTTTTTTTAATTATTTGGTAATTTCTATTTATGAGCAGTCCAGGAATAGTAAAACGAATTTCATATGTAGATTGTCATTCTATTAAAATTTTTATGTCTCTTCATTCTTTCTATTTTAATTTATTCACCATAAGTGTTCCGATATTAGTTAGAAATTATGAAAATCAGTTTTATTAGAAATTATGAAAATCAGTTTTATATCTAAATTGTTCTTACAAATATTAATAATCCACCTATAAACTTCTTAAATATTTAATAATAACTCCTTTCCTAACACAAAATTGGACTTATATTAATTATGATTATTTTTATAATAACTAATAATGAATAGTTAATTCCTACAAAAGTAGTTTAGCAGAAGAAAGAAATCGACCCCAAATTCCGAACCCGAGGCTCAGACCAACCCGAAACAAAATCAGGATCGGCGTAGAAATTATTTGACACAGCGCCTGCACTTCGCACACATCGCAATCACGTTCTCTTCTTCTCTCTCTATCGGCGTCTAGAGAGAGAACCTCGCCGCCGGAAAGTGCTCCGGCGATAACATGACCGCCGCTTCCCTCCGTCTCTCAGACCTTTGATGCGACGATCGACTGCCCGTGCTCGTGCCGGTTCGAATTGCAACCACGAAATGGATCCGATCAAAACACGTTCCACCAACCTCTTCGCTCGAAACCCTAAGTCGGCGTCATCGCGTTCCCTCTCTTCCGTCCTCCTCGTCATTCTCGCACTCTCGTTCCTCTTCCTCCTCTCCTACTACGCGTTTTCCCCCTCGGAGAGTACTTTCCGGTACCGGATCATCGTCGACGGCGGGAGCACTGGCACTCGCGTGCATGTGTTTAAGTACCGGGCGGGCGGGGCGTTGCAGTTCGGGAAGGAGGGTTTGACCTCGATGCGCGTGAACCCGGGGCTGTCGGCGTTCGCGGAGGATCCGGATGGGGCCGGCGGGTCGGTTTCGGAGCTGGTGGAATTCGCGAAAGGGCGGATCCCGAGGGAGAGCTGGGGGGAGACGAGTATTCGGTTGATGGCGACGGCGGGGTTGAGGATGCTGGATGCGGAGGTGCAGGAAAGGATTCTGGAGTCGTGTAGGAAGGTGTTGCGTAACTCTGGGTTCAAGTTTATGGACCATTGGGCTTCTGTTATCACAGGTTCTCTTTCTTACGATCTTTCTTACGATCTCTCTCTGTGTGTTCTGTGTGTTCGAGACCACATTTCAATTTAGTTAAGGCTATTATGAGTGACAATTAAGACTACTGTGAGTGCCTATGTGTATTCAGCTGCATTTTTCTCGTTCTCATTGTGTTAGTGTGTGTGCAAATCAATACTATATACTCTGATTTTTTTTGTTTGTAGTTGTAATATTTTCCTTGGACCCGAGGGGCTGTCCGCTAGTTGCCAGTAGTGAGGATGTGCAGTTGTGTAGCTAATGAGACAGGCCATGATTGCAGTAGTGACGCTATGCTTTTCTTTTGTTTTTACTGTTTCCAGATATTTATATGGGAAATTTTGAAAATGAGTGTGTGCTATTCTGTGCAAATATTTGGAGTTGCGAGATGATGGGAAATGTAAATGGACTTTTACATACTTTGCCTGACTGACAAATTTTACCCTGAATGAAGTAAAAGTGTGGGATTTGGTGTTCTTATTTGTAGTTGGACTGGTGTTGAGTTGTGTTAACTGGAATGTTTTGTGAAAGGGATGGTGATGGAACTTTGCACATGGATCTTTCTTTATGGAATGATTGCTTTCTTATGCTGGTGTCGTTTTTTTCCTTCCTCTCTTGTTTTGTGGATTTTTTAGGCTTTTCAAGTGCAATACTGTTATTCGTCTTTCTCAGTATAGACGGGAAATAATTGTTGGTGATGAGCACACAAGATAGCGGACTTTAGACTTGATGCAATTTTTAAAAGTTTTGGCTTGATGTTTGTTCTGGTGTTGTAGCTTTATGATGAAATCCACCTGGTGTTCATAATATCTGCATGAAATTGAGTGGTGATATGGTGTCTCGAGATTTATTATGTAGTGAACCAATTATCTCATCGTCTCTTTAACTCATTTACTTTTATGTTTTCCAATCATAGTTTGGCTTGCAATCATGCCAATGTGTTCTTGTTATAAAAGTCGTAAAGTAAATGTGATGCTTATTTTTGTTTTATCCATCTCCTTAATTTTGTAATAATGCTTTCTTAGATTTTTGCAGAACCACGGTAATTTCATTACATGTTTGTTGGCTGCTTATGGTATTATTCTGTTTGTAAAGGTTCTGATGAAGGAGTTTATGCTTGGGTTGTTGCTAATTATGCACTCGGTACTCTTGGTGGTGATCCTTTGGATACAACTGGGATTGTTGAACTTGGTGGTGCTTCTGCCCAGGTACAACTTGGTCGTTTCTGATTATTTGATATTAAAAAAATATTATTTGTAGGATCCAAATTATTTTTACTGTCAAATTTATTTATATAATTTGCCTGCAATTACTTTGTGAGTTTTAAAGCCAAACTATTAGAAAGAATGCTCCACCTCTGGTTAGGCTCATACATACTGTTGGAAATATGATAAATGGATTTCTACCTTATTTTAGGTGACCTTTGTATCAAGAGAACTGGTGCTTCCTTCCTTCTCAAGAACTGTTAAATTTGGGAATGTCACTTACAACCTCTACAGCCACAGCTTTCTTCATTTTGGCCTGGTGACTGTTTTATCTCTCTGTCCTGTTATTTAGGCTTGATGCTTGTGTATATCTGTCAATATTCTGCATCCTAAATGACGCACAAATGATTTAATACTGAAAGAAATTGTTAAGCCCAAATTTTGGTACCATTGCTTGACATTTCATTTAGTCCCTTCACGGAAAAGCCTACAGTTCAATGAAACGGTTTCTACTGTTTGAAAAATCTTGCTTTAAATAATGTTTTGATCATTCAAATGTTTGACAAGACAGAAATTTTCTGGGTATGATAATGATAAGGTCTGATTATTAACATATTTTCATGTAGGGAACGAATAATAAAATGATGAATATATAGTATAGAAACCAAATGTTTAATGTAATGAAAAAATCACAAATGAAAATTATGTTTGGACCAAAACTTTATTTTATTAATAGTTTTTATTGGTCCCTTTTAATTCAATGCTTCTCTTTGCCAGTCACATGGCTAATAATGTGCTCTATTTCTATGCACTTGGAATGATACCAGTGCTTTACACATTCTGATAACTTTTCATTCCGCAGAATGCTGCTCATGACTCATGGAAAGAAGCACTTGTATCAGGAGAATTTAACTTGGGTAATTATATGGGTCTAATTATTGTACTTTTATATGGCATCTTGAAACTTAATTACCATACTTTCTTACTGTATGATGGCTGGCAATGATTATGTGGGTTCTTACCATACTTTCTTACTTGTATCAGGAGAATTTAACTTGGGTAATTATATGGGTCTCATGATTTTTTTCTTAGAAAGTAAATTTAGGTCTAACTCAAACCTACAAAACCAATTTGTAAAATGAGGTTGCACTTCACTTATATACTGTATAATGTGCAGTGAATTTTTCCAATATTTTAGGAATGAAAGTTGTTTATGGTTGTTGAACTTTGTATGTAAACTAGGGTAATGATATTTCACCAAATCTAAGTTCATACTGTACTATTTTCTCATCACCTTTTGTTTTTGCAATTCAAATCCTGTATATGAAGTACTCAGTTTCTTTTTATTATTGAACACAACGAAACTTCTTTGAAATGTTAATTTGTCAAATTCTTCTGGCAAGAAAATATTTGAGCTATTTGGTGACTGTTTATATATTCCTTTAGTTTTGCCATTTGTCATGTATTTTTGTTTTTTAGTTGTCAGTTGTTTGACTTGGATTTGGATACCTGTTTCCCTTCCTCTATTTTTAACTACTTTTTACCATCATTCAGTAGAGATAGTTGCTTCAGATGGTTATTTGGTATTGATTCTTTACTCTCCTCAGTGCAGCTTCCCAATCTGTTCAAGAAAGGTCGCGGATAGATCCTTGTACTCCTACTGGATATTCTTACAATGCTGAGTCATTGAAGTTGCCTCCTAGCTCAGTGAGTGGAAAAACCCATTATCATTCCACTGTCCAAACAAGGGGGAACTTTTCAGAATGCAGATCAGCAGCACTTACGTTGCTACAAAAAGGGAAAGGTCATATTTTCAATTATTTTGTACTGTTACATTCCCTTTAGAATGAAATTTTCTTCACTGTTTGTATTAAAGTTAGTTGTTTTATTTTTTATTTATGCAGAATCATGCTCCCATCAACAGTGTGACATAGGATCAACTTTCGTACCAAATCTTCAGGGGAATTTTTTGGCCACAGAAAATTTCTATCACACATCTAAGGTTTTTTGTGCTTATATACTTCATTTACTGTTGTCTAGTATAATTATGCATTGGAGAAAGGAGATAGCAGTAATGTACTGTAACTCCTATTTCTCTGATTTCTGACATGCAGCATAATCTGTTATAGTTTTACTATTTTAATTATCCATAGGTCATTATGAGCACTGATTCTTGAATTTTTGTATGTTCAGTTTTTTGGATTGCGGCCAAGGGCATATCTGTCCAAGTTGATGACTGCTGGGCAAGAATTCTGTGGAGAGGATTGGTCAAGGCTGAAGGAAAAATATGTTTCCCATAATGAGGAAGATTTACTTCGGTATTGCTTCTCTTCAGCTTATATTGTTGCTCTGCTTCACGACAGTCTTGGAATTGCTTTGGATGATGAGAGGTATTCTTCTTGTTCTTCTTTCAAGGTATTTGGGGTTGATAATATTATTGGCATTGAACATTTAGTCCCATTTGTACCTGAAACAAATATTTTAGGGCAAATCCCAATAACTTCCTTTAGTTTGGTGAATTAATACTGCAGACACTGGCCACCCTTAACGTAAATTGTATTAACTTATGGAAATGCCTATTTCATTTTTTTCTTCATATTCTCCTTTTAAAATTGTTCATGAAGAAGTTTCTTCAAACGTGTTCCTTAACATATAATTAGGGGCTTATAGGCTTGACGGAAGTTGGAGTTATTTTGGGTTGGCTCAATGAAGGTTTTCACAAGGTGTTTTGTGGCTATGAATTTCTGATAGAAGTGTTTGCGTACTTTTGGAGTGGACAAAAAAATGGTGATTTTGGTGGTTGAGGCTTGGTTGATTAACTGCAAAATGGAGGTTTTCTGTGCTGTTTTTGGTGGCTGTATGGGGAAGACTTGGTGCAGACCTGTTGGAGGTTTTCACTATTTTTAGTATATAATAAATAGTGTTTTGTGGGTGGCAAAAGTTGACATTACATCACGACTAGTATCTGTCACTTGGATTGATTACTTGATCTTTCATTAACTAGGTAGTTAACTAGTATCATATAAAACTAAAGATAAAAAATAATGATTTTCAATTTGGGAGGTACTGAAAACAATCTTTTTTTTGCAGTGATTAAATAATATATTTAAGCCAAAAGTTTATCTAATCATTTCGTGTAACCTACCTTCATCTAAACATGCAATACACTTAAACAAGTGTATGCAATGATGTTAGAGTACATAAATTAAATGGAATGAAGAGAACGTGCTGGAACTGAGAGTATTGGGTGCAAAACATAGACTAGAAGACATGGAAAACAAAATCGTAACATGTGTCATTAAATCCTACTTGAGACAAACGACTGTATTCAAACAAATATGTCTATATATGTGGATGAGAATGTCACAATTCTTTCGGTTTGCTACCAAAAGAAAAAGGAAAAAACATGTTTGTACAACTTATTGTCAGCTTTTGAGCTACAACCAGCAAAATTTGTAGTTCTAGGGAACCATCAAAGCTGCAAGAAGTAAACGGAGAGAGTGTGACTAAATGTAGAAACAAATCAGCGAGTATTGGTAACTGCCAGCCACAACCAAATTTAAAGGAGATAAGAGTTCAACCACAACAGCAGCTGCAAACAAGTTTGAACCGGCTAGCAGCAACCGATGACCCCTCTCCCCACCATCAAGAAAGATGAACACAAGCCACAGGTTGAATCACAAAACAGAGACGATATAAAAATGACAGAAAGCAAAATAGGACTCAGAGCTGGGTTGGCCCTCAGTTGTTTCAGAAAAAGTTAGTTTTTATCAGCACAGTGGGTATGTCCGATTCCACCAATCCCATGTCAAATTATGATGCTCCCACACAAACTAAATAGATATTGTTTTGATCGGTGGGTGTGGCAAAAGTCAGAATTGTCCGATCTTGGGATTAGGGTTGTGATTTTAACTACCTTGGTAGTAAGTGTAATTTTCCCTAAATTCTTCAATATTTTTTATTGGACTTTGTTGCCCTATTTAACACCTCAAGACTCAGTTACCGCTTGATCTCTGCTGTTATGTCTTGCACCCATTAAATATATTCAATGTGTGTGTGTGTAACGAGTGCTAGCATCATACTCTCCAATGTATTCACACTATTATTCATTAAAATTTCTTTGAAGTTTGAAAATTGAGTTATTCGTTAAAGATTTCCTACGATGGCATTTTTTTTTCGGGACACTTTATTTTTCTGGGTTCAGTTGGTAATTAATTTTTCATTCATGTTTGTGTGCTTGCACTTACCCTTGTCCAGTTTATGTTGGGATTGCATATATTTTGTGTTTCATCATGTCAATGCATTTGTGTTCTAGTTGGCTGCATCTTACTGACTGGAATTGTTGGCCAGGGTCAAGGTTGCTAATCAGGTGGGAAGTATTCCTCTTGATTGGGCTTTGGGAGCTTTTATTCTGCAGACAACGGCTGATGCAGATATACAGAACCGTAACTGGATTGCCACCATTTTCAGTGATGAATCGCCTACTCTCCTCTCAATTATTGGATTTTTTTTAGTGTTGTTAACGGCGTGGTCTATATCTAGGTGGAGGAAACCTCAGTTGAAGACAATTTATGATCTAGAAAAAGGGCGATATATAGTCACGCGCATTGGTAGATAAGGGTTTTGATGGTAGAGCAGATGATGGTTCTTGGTTTACATATGTGGAGGCACTGTTGTGATTATGATGAAAATATTTATCCTTTTCTAACTTGATGGTCAGCTATTGAAGGCCATGCCAGTCGGGGCTCAAATAGTATATGATTGGACTTCGGATGCAGTATATGGAGTTACTCTTGTGAGGAACTAGGGTAGAGTAGCACGTTTCTTTGTTGTTTAGCGGAATTCAGGAATTGTTGTGCCACTCGCTTCACTGGTTACAGACAACAGTAAGGCAAGAAGTGGAGCAGGTCAGCCTAGGAATTGCCAGGAGGAACTAAATGCTGCATCTTCAACTGAAAACACCTTCTTCTGTCGTATATTTGTACAATTGCTACATTGATGTTGGCCAATTGCTACATACAAAAAAAATTCATCATTCCCTACCTGGGAAGCTTATTTGCTACATGATTTTATTGGATTGGCTTCGAAATTTAATGATTAGATTACATAAGATAATATCTCAGTAGTTTGTGGTGTAAGCAACTAAAACATGTTACGTGATATTTTATGATTGGCCTAAAAATTAAAATAATTCTCAAAATTCCATTGAAGATCCAATCCGATGCGACATGGGATCGGCATTCCGAATGAAAATTGTTGAACCAGTTCACTATTTGGAGAATCGCTGATTTTAATTATTAATCGAGGATTCCTCAAGTTCTCACAGGACGCAATTGCACTTATCACTATAATAAAAACGCAAATTATCGATGAAAAAAACACAATAGCTAAATGAGCATCCAAAAACATCTGATGGACCAAGTTTAGTGTATTGAAGAGGATGGTTTTTAGTAAGAGCATGTTTTTTGTTTGACAGTACGAGGAAGCTAACATAAGGTGGAAATATTTTATTTTTTTTTACATTTTTTTCCAATACGTATACTTCATGTGTCAATTTTTAATTTTTATTTTGTAGAGTGCTTCAAGTGTCTTACGTATACTACATGGGATTTGAGAGTAGCAAACGTAGTAACGAATTGAGATCTTGTCTAAGAAAGAAAAATTATAAAGACTTAAAACAAGTATTAAAAAATAAAATAAGTTTATTTAGCAAGTCAAAATCTTTCTATTCACTTCAACATTATAAAAACTCCTTTGTTTATCTTTTAAATAAACATTATTTTAATTTATGCATATATCAATTGTAACTCACAAGAGAAATTTAATTTATTTTACCTTTTCTTGTCCTGTAAAACACTAGTCTAGCTTAAAACTTCAATATTCTAGTGCAAATCTTGTGTGCACAGCTTTTCCCAATCTCATAAAAGAACTTCTAATTTTCTTTTATTTTCTCTACATTCCTATTTATCCTTTAAGAAACATCTGCTAAGTAATCAAAGAAATAGCGAGGCACATGTGGTGTAGGCAAAGAATCCAAAGCAAGTTTGAAATGGGTTAGAGGAAATTTGAGTTAATGACTTTTATAATAACCCTCTTATCAAAGTAATCATATGCATGAAATGCAAGTTCAATTTAACAAAACATGTCTCTTACGGTAGTTAGACAATAAATGTTGCATTTGCCTCAACTCCTACAAGACAGGAATCAACTACTCCAACATTATCATAGATTTTGTAGGAAACGAAGAGGCTATAATTGCATGGTACCCATAGTTTACTTCAAAACACCAACCATTTCGTATGTTAGTGCGATAAACTTTCAAAGAAACCCATTTTTGAAACAAGTCATGCAAATAGAAGCTACACAAGTCAGTGCAACTCCTTGTTACATTGTCCAATTTTATTTCAAGGCACCATGTGTGTGAGTGAGAGTGAAACAAGAACCATATATAAGAGTTTCTTGGTTCCAACATGCTTGAAGTTTTCCCAACACATCACCACAACCATCTTGATTTCCTCACCTTTTAGCTTCTCAAAATTGAAGGCCATGTTGAATGTTGAGGTGATTGGGAACAATAAAAGGAAGAGGTGTGGGAGGGTTTTCAGGTTCAAGAACTTTGCTGAACCTGGATACCCTGTTGTGTTTGGTGGGCCATTTCGTGAGAATGTGAATGCATTGCTTCAACATGCAAATTTGGAGAGTGATTTAAGCATGCCAATGTGGTCTTTTGAACTTGAAGTTCATCACCACCCTCCTTTGCATATCTTGTTGTTTGTGATTGAAGAGGCAGTAGAAGCAGTGCTCAATCGTCATTGCAAGCACTGTCAATACGTTGGTAATGTTCATGTTTGGCTTGGAAAATTGTATATGACATATTTTTTTTTTTATGAAAACTTGAAAAAATTATACATAATACAAATAAGAAATTATCAAGAAACAAATATTTGAATAACATCTAAAATCTGTCAATAAATATAAATTATTGACAGATTAGCGATGATCAAAATTCTGTCGATAATTTGATTATTGTTAAATTTACTAATAGATATATTTAGTTTATAAATTGTTGATCAATTTATTCATAATTTTAATTCGTCAACAATTATCGAATGATAATTTAGCCGTACATTTTTTTTACAGAATTGACCAAAAGTATTTCGTCAATAATAATATTTTTTCAATGAATAAAATTTTGTTGATAATTTTTTATTAATAATTTATATTCTTTTTAGTGATAATATAATATATTTATACGTATGAATTTGACTTGGATTTGAATATATGACAGGCTGGGGAAACCATTTGATCTGCAATAAGAAGTATCACTTTGTGTTACCCTCGAAGGAGGTACTTGGAAGGTGCAGGAACTGTGAAGGGTGCTGTGATGCAATTGCTAGAATGAACAATGGTAAGTCGAAATTAATTGAGTTACAGGGTCATATGATGCATGGTGTTTTTCACTCTAATGGATTCGGCCATTTGCTATGTGTCAATGGATTGGAAATGGGTTCTAATTTGGCTGGATACCAGATCATGGACTTTTGGAACCGTTTGTGCAAGGGATTGCAAGCAAGGTCAATTCAATTTTTCATTTTTATTTATCAACATTTTTCATTTTTCATTTTTTTTCTAAATGTCTATTCAAAATTTTATCCACACAGAACTGTTTCACAGATATAGTTTTCTTTTTGCACTCTTTCCATGGACATAAGGGATATATATATATATATATATATATTCGAGTCTAACTTCAACTATTTTAACCAACTGAAAGTACTTCTTTAAATATATGTAGCTTTTGCTGTTACTGACATACTTTTACAAATTTTTATTTATAATTTTAATAAATTTAAATTGATAAAAAAACAGTGAAATGAGTATCATGCTATTCGTAATTTTTACTAATAGAATCTTAGAAAATTTGCGAACAAGTTATTAATTGGAGTGATATGAATTTGATTTTTGTAAATAACATCTTAAATTTGACATTAATAATAAAAAAAGTTGAAACTTCCCAGAACTTTTTTACTCTCATTTTACAGCTTATTTTATTACTTTTATATTAATAATTTAATTTATATTTTAATTAAATAACTTTTCTTCATATATCCACTTCGTAAGGATGTAGAAACAGCGGTGTCAAAAATCCTTTTACTAGTTTTCATATTTCTCTCTCTGAGATGAAAAAAATATTAAAATTTAAAATTTGACAGTTATATACTTCGACATTTTATAACTTTTAAGAGTTCGATAGCAATGGATTAATCATAATTAGAAATTACAGGTGGCACAATTTTTAAAACATATTATTTTAAAATCAACAAATAATATATATATAGTGAACTAGTTTTTCTAATTTTTTAAAGCAACGTGTCAAAATTTGATGTTTTTAATACACACTTTTATTGAATTATTTTAGAAAACTCAAGTGCACGTATCTAAATTATTCATTGATGAGAACTATAATTTTATTTCAATCACATGAAAATATTTAATGTCAAGAAATGTTGACAATTTATTAAAGTGAAATTCAATTTTTATTAAAAAATTAAAAAAAATATAATACTGTACTTAATTTTTTTGTTTGCTTTTATGTACGTTTGTTGGGAATGTTTAAACTTGTGTGTTACACAAAACTCACGTAGTTAAGTTAAATTCTTAAGCTCAATTCAATTTTTCTTTTTATTCAAATAGATAAAAATGTGAAAGGTTTGTATTCTCTTTATTCTATTGATATGATTTTTCTTGTCCTTACTTCTTATTCTATTTTTTTTTCTCTATTGTTTTTTTTTATAACTTTAAGTTACATTTATGTTTTTCTTTTAAGAGAGAATTTGCCGAGAGTATTTATAATATACTTTTTAATAATTTTTTTAACAAACGTTGTCTAGTTAGTTAAGAAAATATTAAAATTTATAAAATTAAAAGTGAAAGTCGTTATTAAACTCATTGAAATTTGTGATTAAGGGAAAAATACTTCCAAAAACTATGTTACTAACATTTTTCCAATAGATTATATCTTCCTCTAAATGTTCATTTCAATATGTATTATAACTTTCACTCTTTATAACTTCTCTTTACACAATAATATAGATTAATTTGATAAATGAGAAAGTGAAGAGGAATTGAATTTCATTATTTTATTCATGTATTTTATATTCTTTTATATTTATTGTCTCTTTGCAACATTAGTACGCTAAGTTATCTATTTGCTAAGTGAGAGTATTGGATAAGATGATGTAAAAGAAATTATGTGAAAAAATTATTGTATTATGATGCAACACATTTCATAAATAAATTTGTTATAAAAAAGTGACATACATAATTCTTGGTGTAGTAATGAAAGAAAAATGAAAACTAATGAATATATATTTTACATGATAGGAAGGTGAGTTTGAATGACATTTCACATAAAAGGGGAATTGAGCTAAGACTTGTGAATGGAATAGCATATAGTGAGTCATGGTTTAGTCGCTGGGGTTACAAATTTGGTCGAGGAAGCTTTGGTGTAACCCAATCCATGTACCTCAAGGCCATAGAAGCAATAAGAAGCATGCCATTGTACTTGATCACACACCACATCACTAACTCCAATCATGTCATTTCACTCATCTTCTCAAGGTATCAAACACTTTCAGATCAATCCCTTGTTACTCTTGGTGACCTATTTTCTTACATGTTAGACCTCAAGTCACGTCTTTCTAGAGAAATTTGCATTGCTTCTTACACCACAAGTGCCTTGGTTGAGACTAATTGTCGTTGGTCCCCTAAAAGGATTGAGATGGCAACAAGGGTCGTTGTTGAGGCCCTGAAAAAGACTGAGTTTAGATGGGTTTCAAGGCAAGAAGTTAGAGATGCTGCTCGTGCATACATTGGAGACACAGGTTTGCTAGATTTTGTATTGAAGTCACTAGGAAACCATGTTGTAGGAAACTACTTGGTTCGTAGAAGCTTGAACCCTGTGACCAAAGTCTTGGAATATTGCTTGGAAGACATTTCTAAAGTTTACCCTTGTAATGAAAGTTTGGTAATGAGTAACAAAGTGAAGGACAAATACAAGATCACAAGAACTCAATTAATGAAAGACATGTTTTATCTATACAAGTACATTCTCGTGGACCCTAAACCAATCATGGGATCAGAATTTCTCTCAGCTATACCATTAGCAGCAAGGATAATTCTTGACACCAAATATTTTATAAAAGATTACTTTGGAGATATTTCTTATCAAGTTGATTTAGGTTTAGAAGATAAACTCAACCTTTGTTGTACAATTTTGATAAGGAATTATGGTAGTGGTGATGAGTACCTAAACAAGGCCTTTATGCCACCCCATGAATGTATCACACTTAAAACAACTGCTACTGTCAATGACTTAAAGCTAGAGGTTGAAAGAAGCTTTAGAGAAATCTATTGGGGGTTAAGGAGTTTTGTTGTGGAATCAATTGAGAATTTGAGTGTGAATAATGGGACAGATATGGTTTTTGGACTAACCAAAGTGGGTGAAAAAATTGTACTTGAAGGTTGTCACACCAACATGAGAAGGAGCATGATTGAGCAAATATGTGAACGTGATCCAAATAGTGGTATAGTGGATTGTACTTGTGGAACCATAGAAGATGATGGTGAAAGAATGGTCTCATGTGATATTTGTGAAATTTGGCAACACACTAGATGTGTTCGAATTCCCAATGACCAAGATATTCCTCATATTTTTTTATGCAAAAAATGTGAACAAGAAATTGTTTTCTTTCCTTCTTTGCCATAATTATACCATTATCAATTTATTTGATGATGTTCAATTATTGCTTATTCCATTTCAAAGATGTCTTTGAGGTTGACCAATAACAATTATTTTTATTTTTATTTTTTTTACATTTGTTACATAAGGAATAAAGAAATGAACCACACCCGAATTAAATTGGGCTTCCCATTTTCTTAACAAACAACAAAACACTTATGTGGACTCATAATTTATCGTTATGACAAAATTTAAGCAAAAACTTTCTATACCTAATCATGAATGATGAAATGACTAAAATACATTTTGTTTATAATTCTCAAAAAATATTTTCCAGAAATAGATTCTAAAAAATATTTTCCATAATTAAATTATATGTTACAAAGTTTATTGTCTGGAAACATGTTTTAAAAAATATTTTCCAAAATTATATTTCAAAACATATAATTTACATTATGAAAAATATTTTTAAAACTTTTATTTCTAGAAAATGTTTTGCAGAATCTATTTCTGAAAAATATGCTCTTATGAATTTCAAATAAAATATCAAGTATACTTTTAATATTTTTTGAAATTAATGAAGTATAAGTTCAAATCGATGAGGTGCAAGGAAGTTTTTGTCCAAAATTTATCAGTTTAAAGTTTAATCCATCCTTGAATAAAAGAAATCTTGTGACAATTAAGTTTAAGCAATGCAACAATGTCTATGGGTTTCATGTAACAATTAAGAGAAACAACAAAAGCAATAATAGTAATCTTAGAGAGAGAAGGTGAGAGAAGAATCGAAAGATACCCTTCAAATTCTCGCTACTAAGCATAGTCCCTCAACCTTCTATTTGAAGTTGTTTTCCTTTTATTTTTCCTTGATCCCTTGCATTTTGAATCAATTGTCACATGACCTTTGTGATTAACCAACTTCTCGTGCTCACAATCTACCTCCCCTGGTTCCCTTACATTTATGTTATGATAAGCTTTTAATTTAAATAACACACTTCGTTTAATAAGATTTTACTTCGAAAAAATAATAAATATACTTTGTTTAACAAATACAAGTCTTAAGCATTTCATGATACATATCAAACTTATAAATGTTTATTTTATGTTTGCAGGGATGTTTACTTTTTCATTCTTTCAAGAAGATCTCGTAATGTTTTGTCTACATTAAATTTTTTTTGAAGAACGTGTTGAAAAGCTACTTGATGCAAATAACTTGTTTAGAAAAGGCAAAATGTCACTTCTACAAAGTTAGTCAGTTATCTTAGATCTTTTGTTTTTGGCAAGAAATAAGCTACCTGCCAAGGCTTGTTAAATCTTATCATATTTTGTAGGTAAAGAAGTCACATACATTTAATGCTAAGTCAAGAATAAGAATATTTAATACGTCTCTAAGCTCTGACTGTAGTTGGACATAAGTTGAAAAAGAATAACTACAATTTATCTCATAATGATTCTAAAATATTTATAATGACCCTATTCTTTTCAATTCTATATAAAAGGATCTCTATGAAGAATGAAGGTTGACAAAACTCTTGCAACAAGATTGAGAACAAACACTTGTATTATTAAGTAATTCATAGCCTTGTATTTGTAAGGAAGAACATTATTTATGTTTAAAAACAACCTAAAAGATTATTTATCATCTTGTACTTGTCTTAGGATGTTATCCTCTTTTAGTTGGCAACCTAATGATCTTTTAATCACACCTTTATAATAAAGTGTTTTAGCTAGAGTGTCTGAGTTCAAAGAATACTCAATTTTAACCCAACGAATAATCAAGTGGTTTAGCCAATAGTGGTTGTGTTTTAAAGAATATTCAATCTTAGCCGGAAGTGACTATATTCCAAATAATATTTGTGCTTAGCAAAAAGCGACTACAAAATACTTGGTCTTTGTTAGGACTAACTATGCTTCAAAATAATATTCGTATTTAATTAGGAGTGACTGAATTTAAATAATACTCATGTTTAGCTAGAAATGACTAGATCTAGATAATACTTGATGTATATCTTGCCGTGTTAGTTTATCTTAGTAAAACCTTGGTTGTGTTGATAAAAAACTTTACTTATTTTGGGTTATTAGACAAATTAGTGTAAGAATATCTTATGTAAATATGTTCATCTTTTATCCTCTTTATATTACATGTTATTAACTTTTGTCTAACCTAAGGAAGAAAGTTTTATGAAAACAAGTATTGAAAAGAATTCTTTACAATGCATCTTTTAAGAAGCTTTGCGATTTTTTTTTTTAATTTTAATATACAATTTAACTCTTTGTTATTTGATATATTTTTCACAATTAGTGATATATATATATATATATATATATATATATATAATTTTAATTATTGAAATTGTTAAATGTCTTTCAAATAAAAGAAATACACGTTTTGACCTTACCATTCTTTAATCTAACTATTCATTAATTGTTATTCTCTCATATCAAGCACTAATGAACTCCAATCTTATAATTAATTTGAAACTAAAAAAGAATTAATGAACAATTTTTAATTAATACAAAATATTTAAGAATTAATTTAGTTTAAAATATTTTAAAAATTGCAATTTTAAAAGTATTTAGGAGATAATTAAAATCTTAAATTGACTATAATTACAAGGACAATTTTATAACTTCAGCAAAATTGGGGGTGTAGGTTGAATTGTTTTTGGTGCAAGAAGTAATAGTCGAAACATAGATATAAATGGGCCTGTAAGCCCAAAATAACGGGCTGAGCAACCCGACCCACAATTGAGAAGCTAGCAAAACCCTCACTCTCCATTTCTATCTGGCGCCTGGTTCTCTACCCTGTATGTTGTTACTTTGTCGCACACAATCTCGCCTCGCTCACTCTGTTCTCCGTTTTCAAACTTCGGCTGCGCACAGGTCACATCTGAAAACGCCGTTTTAAATTCCGTTGTTTTTTCCATTTCTCCGTTTTGGTTTCGATCTGAAGCTCATTGTTTTCGGTGCTTGCAGCTTGTGTTCCCTGACAGACATGGCGAGCGATGGCGGGAAGAGCTTCGCTCGCAGGGACCGTCTGCGCGAGATCGAGGTGAAAGTTCAGAAATGGTGGGAAGAGAAAGACGTCTTCAGAGCCGAACCGGGCGATGTAAACCCTAAACCGGGTGAGAAATTCTTCGGCACCTTCCCCTTCCCTTACATGAACGGTTACCTTCACCTTGGCCACGCCTTCTCCCTCTCCAAACTCGAGTTCGCCGCCGCCTTCCACCGCCTCCGTGGTGCCAATGTCCTCCTTCCCTTCGCCTTCCACTGCACCGGCATGCCCATCAAAGCCTCCGCCGACAAACTCGCTCGTGAGATCCGCAATTTCGGTGACCCGCCGGTCTTCCCTACCCATGTCGAAGAAGAAGAACAGCAGCAAGAAGATGAACCTTCTGGAGACGGTGCTCCTCCTGATAAATTCAAAGGGAAAAAGTCAAAGGCTGCTGCGAAGTCAACAGGACAGGTTTACCAGTGGGAGATCATGCGGAGTGTAGGGATTTCCGATGCTGAGATATCCAAATTTCAGGATCCTTATAAGTGGCTTTCTTACTTTCCACCTTTGGCTGTTGAAGACCTTAAGGCTTTTGGATTAGGTTGTGATTGGAGAAGGTCGTTTATTACTACCGATATGAACCCTTATTATGATTCCTTTGTGAGGTGGCAGATGAGGAAGTTGAAGTCCACGGGGAAGGTTGTGAAGGATGTGAGGTATACTATTTTTTCTCCATTGGATGGTCAACCTTGTGCTGATCATGATAGAGCTAGTGGTGAGGGAGTTCAGCCTCAAGAGTACACTGTTATCAAGATGGAAGTGCTTGCTCCTTATCCCGAAAAATTTAAGGTGTTGGAGGGAAAGAAGGTGTTTCTTGGGGCTGCAACTTTGAGACCTGAGACTATGTATGGTCAAACCAATGCTTGGGTGTTACCGGATGGGAAGTATGGGGCTTTTGAAATCAATGATAGTGAAGTGTTTGTTCTTGCTCATAGGGCAGCGCTCAACCTTGCCTACCAGAACCATTCGCGGGTTCCGGAGAAACCCTCTTGCTTGCTTGAGCTCACTGGTCGTGACTTGATTGGACTTCCATTGAAGTGCCCACTTGCCTTTAATGAGGTTATTTATGCGCTTCCAATGTTGTCTATTTTGATGGATAAGGGTACTGGGATTGTCACCAGTGTGCCCAGTGATGCTCCTGATGACTACATGGCTTTGCAAGATTTGAAAGCAAAACCTGCGTTCAGAGAGAAGTATGGGGTTAAGGATGAGTGGGTTTTGCCGATTGAGGTTGTGCCCATCATTGAGATTCCACAGTTTGGGAACAAATGTGCAGAGACGGTTTGCTTGCAGATGAAAATCAAAAGCCAGAATGACAAGGAAAAGCTTGCAGAAGCCAAGAAGCAAACTTACTTGAAAGGGTTCACTGAAGGGACGATGATTGTTGGGGAATATGCGGGGAGAAAAGTTCAGGAAGCTAAACCCTTGATTAGGGCCAAGCTTTTGGAAACAGGTCAGCGTTTACTTTCTCTTATTTTTTTTAATATTGTGCAATATTGTTGTTCTTGTATAATATTGTGTAATATTGTGTTGACGTGACCAAATTGGATATCCTACTAATTCTTTTGGCTCCACCTTCCAGGTCAGGCTATTGTCTACAGTGAACCAGAGAAACGGGTGATGTCAAGATCTGGTGATGAATGTGTTGTAGCCCTTACAGATCAGTGGTACCTTACATACGGAGAATCAGAATGGAAGAAGTTAGCAGAGGAGTGCCTTGCAAATATGAGCCTCTATTCTGATGAGACACGACACGGATTTGAGCACACTTTGAGCTGGTTGAACCAGTGGGCCTGTTCACGATCGTTTGGTCTTGGGACACGCATACCCTGGGATGAACAGTACTTAGTTGAGTCTTTATCAGATTCCACCATTTACATGGCGTATTACACTGTTGCACACCATTTGCAGAATGGTGACATGTATGGATCCAGCGAGTCTGCCATTAAACCCCAACAACTTACTGATGATGTATGGGATTATATTTTCTGTGATGGACCATATCCCAAGTCAACTGATATTTCATCATCCCTTTTGAACAGAATGAAGCAGGAGTTTGAGTATTGGTATCCATTTGATCTTCGAGTTTCTGGGAAGGACCTCATCCAGAATCATCTTACCTTCTCCATTTACAACCATACAGCAATTATGGCCAAGCATCACTGGCCTCGTGGGTTTAGATGCAATGGACACATCATGCTCAATTCAGAGAAAATGTCAAAGTCCACAGGAAATTTCAGGACATTGCGTCAGGCAATTGAAGAGTTTTCTGCTGATGCTACACGGTTCTCTTTGGCCGATGCTGGTGATGGTGTTGATGATGCAAATTTTGTCTTTGAGACTGCAAATGCTGCAATTCTACGGCTCACCAAAGAGATTGCGTGGTATGAAGATAATCTGACAGCAGAATCTTCCATGAGAACTGGTCCCCCATCTACTTATGCTGATCGTGTGTTTGCCAATGAGATTAACATTGCTATCAAGACAACTGAGCAAAATTACTCCAACTATATGTTTCGAGAAGCTCTCAAGACTGGTTTTTATGATCTTCAGGCCGCCAGAGATGAGTATAGATTCTCGTGTGGGGTCGGGGGTTACAATCGTGACTTGGTATGGCGCTTTATGGATGTGCAGACACGTCTTTTAGCACCCATCTGTCCGCATTATGCAGAATTTATTTGGAGAGAGCTTTTGAAGAAGGATGGTTTTGTGGTGAATGCTGGCTTGCCGACAGCTGATACTCCTGATCTCACACTGAAGAGTGCTAATAAATATCTGCAGGACTCGATTGTAATGATGAGGAAGTTGCTTCAGAAGCAACTTTCGGGCTCAAAGAAGGGTAATAAGAAAGGTGCTCCGGTTGCATCACTGACAGAAAACAAGGTGACAGGTTTGATATATGTAAATGAACAGTTTGATGGTTGGAAAGCTGAGTGCCTGAACATTCTTCAGAGCAAATTTAATAGAGATACTCGAACTTTTGCACCAGAATCGGACATATTGGAGGCTTTACAACAGAGTGCTGTAGGTCAATCTTCTAATTTTAAACAGACCCAAAAGCTTTGTATGCCTTTCTTGAGGTTTAAGAAAGAGGAAGCAATTTCACTTGGGGCACAAGCCCTGAATTTGAGATTGCCATTTGGTGAAATTGAGGTTCTTAAGGAAAACTTGGACTTGATCAAGAGACAGATAGGTCTAGAAGATGTGGAAATTTTATCTGCGGCAGATGCGGATTCCTTGGCCAAAGCGGGAAAATATACTACTTTACTAAATCAAAATCCTCCATCCCCTGGAAATCCAACTGCCATCTTTTTAACTCAGTAGCTACTGGGTGAGTTTCTAGAAATTTTCCCTTAAACCAATTTCATAGTTTCTCTTTGTTTCTGTAATCTAAACACTAACGTAATTTATTTTTATTTCGAAAATTTAATATTTCAAGTTATAAACCTTTAGAGTGTGTTAAGTAATTCTGTTTGAGTTAGAATTTAAAATTCTTTCTATTAAAAAATATTCTTTAGTGTAATTGCTAGAGAATATTTGTTAGTAATTTAGAATGTTAGCATTGTCATTATATCTGAAAATATAATTGCTTCACTGATATTGTATCAGTTTCCTGTTTTAGAAATTTTAGGCAAAGTGTTGTTATTATTATTGTCTGGGTGCAAGCATGCTCATTCATGTTATTGTCATTTGTAGGTTGCGATAGTATTCAACTCCACCGAGGAACATGTAGTATGATTAACCTGCTCTAAATTGTGCTTTGTTGGTGGTTGGGGAGCTCGAACTTTTTTGTGGATAACAAGATTTTGTTGAGATTGCCGATGTAGAATTCAGTTTTGCTCGTCCTCCAGTCCTTTGTCCTCAAAGATATATCTTCTCAGCTTTTAATTCCATTAGATCTCCTTCATTGTTTGCTCTACATCTTTTTGGCCAAGTTTCAGCTTTCTGATTATTGAGAAAATTACATTTTGTACCATAATGTTCTTATGGTTATGGATTATTTTATTTGATAATAGCATAAAATCATGCCAAAATGTTGATCAAATTATAGTTGTTGCTGGATTTCGGAGTTTATTACCTTACAACATTTTACTTTTGGATTTCAAGATAATTGTATGTCTTCGGACTTAAGATTCATTGCTAGAACACCTTTTTCTTTTTAGTTTATTTTGATAGTGGAGCTAGAATAGATTCCAAAACTTGTAACTGACATACTAATTAAGATTTTATTATTCGAGTTTTGTATTTTCTAGAGACCAGGAAATCAAAGTAATACATACTTTTAATAAATCATATTCTCTTATTGATTGAAATCCACTGAAAATTATAGATTTTGGTGAGACTCTTTAAATGGGATTGGACCCACTATTTGAAAGTTTGAATAAATTTCAACTACTAATAGCCCACTATTTGAATGTTTGAATAAATTTCAACTAGTAGTAATAATGGATGTCTTGAAAAGTTTGTTCCTGGCATTTCTTTGTAGTATGGCTGTGGGTTGGGCATGCTTCTGTTTGTGTCTTATTTTTTTTTTATTGCAATATTAGCTCATATTTTTTTCATTAATGAAAGGTCGGTTTCACATATAAGTATTTGTTATGGATTATCTAATCAGTAATTTATAAGGGTCTTTCTTTTTACTATTAAAAGATCAATTTGGAATTAATGTTCTATATTCTGAATTATGGGCTAAGATTGTTGGGATATCGGTAGAATTAGACTGTTTGGTTCAAATACTCCTGTTACGGCAGCTGGAAGAATGGAGCAACAATGTGAACCAAACAAAATATTCAGTTACTTAAAACAAATATAGATGAATATAATTTTGTGGTGTTCGTATGATAAATTCTACATTACCGGAAGGATTAAAAAAATCGCTCAAATACAAAATTTTAAGAAAATAAATGTAAGTTATACTCAACTAATGGTATCTTAAAATCAACTCATTACTTAAAAACGCTAATAAATAACAGGATTCAAAAATAAAAATAAGAATTTTACAAAATATCAAAATGTGTAATAAATTATTGAAAACTAAATTTAAAATATAACGATTTCTTAGAGATAAAAAAAAAACAAAAAAAAATCATGTAAGCCATACTTAATCACTAATATGTCATTTAATAAACATATTATCAATGTCAGATAATACTAAAAATTAAAAGAAATAAAATTTATAAGATCCAAAATATTTCTTCTATTGAGAATGATATGAAAATATAGAAATGTATGAGAAATCATAAAGTTATTTTAAGTAAATATTATCTTTTATTCAAATATTTGGATTAAAATATAAATGGATTACAGATCCGTGGAAAAGTTTTGTTAGTAGTTATGTTTGAGAATATAGCAACGTTTACCTTGACTGTGTAAAAACAGCACTAGCTTGCAAAAACAAGAGGAGCTTCCAACAAGGCATGTTTCAAAGTCATGTTTTTAACGGTAAGATGCCTCCCACAGCCAATCCTAATGTGACAGTTGGGTTCAAATGGTCACCTGAGATGTTGGCTGCAACAAACACACCTAGTCTATTTAAAACAAACACAACCAACCACGTCATTATTCCTTCTTTCTTCCCTCTCCCAACATCACTATCCTTTTTTAATACATCTCAAATCATGCCGTCACAAATTATACTACATTCCCCCTTCTTTATGGATAGAAATATGTGAGCAAACAAGAGGAGAGGAAAGGAAGAAGCAAGATGTGAGAAGAGGAGAGGACATAAATGCTAATAACCAAGCAATGATCAATTAATCTTGTTGTTCATATTGTAAATATTCAGTAGTAAGGGCATCTTGAGAATCAGCTGAAGACTTTTCATTTTGAGAAATAACAAATTCATCCAAAATATAAGAAAACTTAAGATTGCTTTTGTCAAAGAAGAAAATTTTTATTTTCAACTTTAAGGATAATAGGAGTGGTTAATGTATGAGGAACAAAGGATGAAGAAGAAATTTTTTTCACTTTATAATGCAATGAAAAAGAACGAAGCTATATAGACTCTTGATACCATGTGAGAAAACAATAAACACAGGAAGGAAAAGGAAAAAGCAAGAGGAAGAAGGAAAGAAACAAGAGAAAGAAAGAGAAAGAAAACAAGAAGCAAGAAGGAATAACAAAGTCTAATATTATTCAATCAAAACCTAAAGTACATAATAATCAAGACAATATAAATACAGGAATGTACATATACTGTGTAATATACTATGTAATAGACATATATACACTACATAATAGAATCGTTCACTAACACTTACTTTCCATTAAAACATCTACTAAATTGCAGTTTCTATAAGATAAGTTTCTTATAGACAATTTATTTCTATGTACAATCTAAAATCTATAGATATTAAATAATATATTTTGCACTAAATAATTTATATTTAATTTCTTTTATTTAATTGAATACAAATTTCGTTGTTATACACATATAAATTAATATATAAGTAAAAATGTTTTTTTAATTTTAATATATTTTATATATTTGTCACCTATCAAACTTTTGTATAGCCACAAATTTTTTTAGCACTACTGTGTATTTCTAAACATCAACCAATGCTCTTTAAATATGTATTTCATTATTTAAGGAAAAAATTATAATATATTTATATTTTTTGAAAAAAAAAATATTCTTAACTAAAAAATATATTTTTAACTATTTTTTTTTCATCTTCTTTAATTCTAATAAATTTATATTTGATATGTTCTTAAGTATTTAAAAATTGTCAATTTTATTTATAAATATTAATATAAATATTTACGCAATTTAACGTTATGTCCGTCCTTTTTTATTTTTTTTATTATTTGAATGAATTAAATTTTCATATTTATATTAATTTTAATTTTATATATCTATTTAGATAAAAATATATGTATTATAATTTGTGTGTTTGATGTATAATTTATAATTTAATTGAAAACATCATGAGAAACAATATATAGTAAACATTTGCATTAAAAAAAATATAGTAAACATTTGCATTAAAAAAAAAAAATTACATATGTATTCAGAATAGTCATATGTGTACTTATTTTTATTAGATAAATAATATACTTTTATTATTTTTTTATATTTTTGTATATCGTAACAATAATTTATATTGTTTCTAATGATTTAAGTGGAAATACCAAGAAAGAAATGATGGAGGAGTGAGTGAAGAGATTCATAAGAATCTTCATGAATTGACAATGTTATCCTTGTTTTCTACCTCTACAATAATTTTGCTTTTACCAACTCTTTCATTGTGCATGCATAAACTGTGCATGCAGAGAAACTGAAAATATTGAGAGATTCTATATTAACTTTGATTTTACTACCTTGCTTTAACCTACTTCTTTCCCTGTGCCTTCACCCATATGAAGACTGTGCATTCACTACAGAGAGACTGACTCTGGGAATGTGAATATGGAGATACTCTACATTAACTTTGTTTTTACTACCTCTTTTAGTGTGCATTCACATGTAGAGATACTGAGAATGTGGAGAGACTCTAAAGTTATGGTGGTGGAGATTTTCATGAAAAGCATTCATGAATTTAAATTTCTTATTATAAAGTTGTGTTTATGCTGCTTCAAGTGGGTTGGTCGTTTGGACGTTCTTTTGTGCATGTTGGTGGTGGTTCCTCATACTGTACATGAGGTGAGGTGGGTTTTGGTGTTGAAAAACTCAAGTGAGGTAAACTGCAGTTAATGGATTAGATATATATTTTGTGTTTGATGTTAATAATTAATTATACATGTTTTTTTGTGCCTTAATGGGTTATACATGATTTCATAACCAATTATACCTATATTTTGTATCTTTAATTATGAATCATAAATAATCAATTATACTTTATTTTTGGCCACATAATGCATCCACATGTGTGTTAACAAGTTATATGATCATTTTACACTCATATTTGATTACGTCCATTTGTTCCTGGACTACACTATGTTTTTTTTTTACTTATAATCAATTATGTTATTTTGCATAATTAATTGTATATATTTTTTATATATTTTATTTTTCTAACAATATAATGGGTTAAAGGTTTGTTTTTGGAGTGTTTTATCAGTTTTGTTTTTGTTTCTCTAGTTCTCAGTAGTGTTGTTGTTTTACTCTAGTTTTCAGTGTTGGTTAAGTGGAAGACACTCTAGAAGTTTGATATGGTGTTTTCACAAATATTTTTAAGTAAGTTTCTCCTTCCATGGTTATGATTGTTGGGATGTTATTTTCTGTATATTTATAATACTTTCTTGTGTATAGTGTGTTGTTGAAGGTTATTTTATTTTGGAGATTTGTATATTTTGACTTGGTTATTAAGGTGTTATTTTCTGCACATATGTAAATTTTTTTTGTGTATATCGTGTTGTAAAAGGTTATTTTATTTTTGAGATTGGTTTATTTTGGCTTTGGTGTTATCCACACTTAATTTTATAAATAATTTATGGAGTATTTAACATTTGATACATGAGATTTTTTAAAATTAGAAATAATGTTTTGATTATTCATAATAATGTATTTATTTGAATTTAAAAATTTAAATCAGGTAGTTATTTATCAATATTTATTACGAATAACTGTTTCATTTTACTATATATTATAATTAATTAGGTTTTGAATTAATTTAGTAATTATAAATACAAATTATTATTGTAATTTATTTTGAATTATGAATAAGTCAAAAAAATAGTTGTGTGTATAATTTAATTATATTAAAAATATTTAAAAATTTAGAAACAATCTTTATTTAATTAAATAATTTTTTATATAAATAAATTTAATTTTGTATTAAATTTTATTTAAGTTTGTTATACGTTTAGATTAATATATAGGTATTTTTTTATAATATTTATGTTTGTGAGTATTTTTTTATAAGGTATTTCGGAGTTGTAATAATTTTTTATATGAATGAAATTTAATTTTATATTAAACATTATTTAAGTTTGTTATAGGTTTAGGTTATTATATAGATTGTTTTACTATAATTATGTGTGTGAGTATTTTTTGTATAGGATATTTGGTAATTATAGGTATGTAATTAATTTTGAATATGAATAATTTAAAAAATAGTTGTTTGTATAATTTAATTGATTTAAAAATATTTAAGAAAACGTGTGAATAATATTTTATATAAAAAATTTAGCTTTGTATTAAATATTATTTTAATTTATTTTAGGTTTAGGTTATTATATAGGTTTTTTTATAATATTTATATGTGTGAGTACTTTTTGTATTGAATATTTAAGAATTATAGATGTGTTTTATTATTATAATTAGTTTTGAATTAAAAGTATTTAAAATTTAGAAACAATTTTTATTTAGTTGAGTAATTTTTGCTGAAATGAATTTAATTTTTTGTATTAAATTTTATTTAAGTTAAGTTTAGGTTATTAGATAAGTTTTTTTATAATATTTATGTGTGTGATTATTTTTTTCTGTAGGGTGTCAGGAGTTATAATAATTTTTACATGAATTTAATTTTGTATAAAATATTATTTAAGTTTTTTAAAGATTTAGATTATTATATAGATTTTTTATAGTATTTACTTGTTGCAGTATTTCTTGTATAGGGTAAATAGTAATTATAAGAATTAATTTTGAATAATTTAAAAAATAATTGTGTGTATAATTCAATTGAATTTAAAATATTTAAAAACTTAAAAACAATCTTTATTTATTTAGTTGAATAATATTTTATACGAATTAATTATTCATAATTCAAAAAATTGTATTATGTATAATTTAATTGAATTTAAAATATTTAAGAATTTAGAAACAAGTTTTATTTAATTGAATAATTTTTTATTCATATAAATTGAATTTTGTATTAAATTTTATTTGAGATTGTTGTAAGTTTAAGTTATTATATAATTTTTTTATAATATTTATGTGTATTTCTTCTATCTATAAGGTATTAGGAGTTATAATAATTTGTTATACGAAGGAATTTAATTTTGTATTTTAAATATTGTTTAAGTTTCTTATAGATTTTGGTTATTGTATAGCTTTTTTACAATATTGATGTGTGCCAGTATTTCTTCTATAAGGTAATTAGTAATTATAACTGCGTTTTATTATTGTAATTAATTTTGAATAATTTAAAAAAGGTTATGTGTGTAATGTAATTGAACTAAAAATATTTAAGAACTTATAAGTAATGTTTATTTAATTTAATAATATTTTATATGAATAAATTTAATTTTGTATTAAATATTTTTTAAGATTGTTATAGGTTTGGGTTTTATATAGGTATTTTTATCATATTTATGTGTGTGGGTATTTCTTGTATAGGGTATTTGTGAGTTATAATTTATATTTATAATCATATCGTAATTAACATAAATGATTCATTATGGTCTTTTTTTGTGAAAAGACATTTTTCACATGGATAACAATAAGGAGTGATATGTATTTTTGAAAAAGACAAACATGGGTATCAATGATGGTGTGAACATGAAAATTATTTCATACTTAGAAGAACAATTAAAATTTCAAACTGAAGTGGTTACCATGACGATTCGTACCGTCGTAGTGTGAACAATGAATGTGCTCAATCTGTCCAATAGGAGGACACATAGAATGTCAGAGTTAGTATCTCAAAAAGAGCGTCGTCGACAGGAGTTAATATCATACTTGGTCCATAATGAGTGATGTCGCGACATTATTTGAATGGGTCTCGAAGCATTCATTCATTTGTGTCAATAATTAAGGAAAATTGGGTATGTGAACGATGCATTTTGATCAATAGTGTAGGAACAAGTGACAAAATTTCTTCACATCATTGGACATAATGTGAAGAACCAAATTGGTTTGTTTTTTTTTTTCATCTATTTGGTGAAACAATTTCCCATCATTTTCATAATGTATTGAACGCAATATTGATATTGGAGGAAGAATTCCTAAAGCAACCTTCTAGAAGCGAGGTTCAACCTTATATCTTTAATAACAACAAATTTTACTCATACTTTAAGGTACCCATTTATTATAAACATATCATTATCTAACTTTAATTGGTTGTTAAATTAAATCTTATTGTTCATATTAGGATTGCTTAGGGACTATAGATGGTAACAATTTGTACGTGTTAAAATTCCTTAATCGAATGCTTCTCGTTTTCGTTGCGACTTGTGATTTCGACATGAAATTCACATATGTTCTAGCGGGGTGGGAAGGAACAATATTTGATTTGAGGATTTTGAAGGATGCAGTTATACAAGTTATACGAGAGGATTCGTTGGTGATACCTGAAGGTGAGTTGAAGGTCATTTGGCCAATTGTATGTAAAGTACTAAGTTAGTTGTTGCTTGTAACGAGTACAATTTCAATCATTATAGGAAAATACTGCCTCGGCGATGCTGATTTTATGTTAAAGTTGCAAATCATGACCCCATATCGTGGTGCTAGATACCATCTAAAATAATACTCCAGAAGAGGTCCACAAAATGCACGAGAGTTGTTTAATTATCGTCATTCATCGCTTCGAAATGTAATTAAAAGAACGTTTGGTGTGTTGAAAAAACGTTTATAGGTAGTGGAACGGAACCACATTACTCGTTGGAGATACTGACAAAAATAATTTTAGTATGTTGTATCCTTCACAACTTTCTTCGTGGAGTGGACAACGATCAGGCGATACTTGATAAAGTTGACCGGGAGTTGATGGAACAAGATGTCGAACCATCTATGTCACACTCTCGTGAGGATGACTATAGATTAGGTTCACAAATTAGAGACCGTAAAAGTAATGAAATGTGGATGGATTATCAGAACAATTAAGATGTTGTAACAATTTGTATTTGTAATGATAAATTTTCTTGCTTTATAAATTAATCATGACTTCATGATTCCGTAATCCAATATTTATGTGTTGTGTTATGGTTGGATAAGTTTATTTTGAAACAGGTACATTATAGATCGTGAAAAAGACATTGCTTCTGAGTCTTCTGCCAGTATCCGTGAGTTGACAAAGTGGACCTTAGATGTGGACTTTTGCCTCTTATCTGCTATGATAGACGAGGCACGTCTTGACCTAAAAAGTTTTATGTTTTACTTGTATAGTTATGGTTTCATCTTTTGGAAGCAAAAGACACATAGTTGTCAAGATACGTGGAGGGAAATCTCGACTTGGTGATGATGTTACTTCTCATTCTGAGATGGGTGGTGTTGAGGACTTGCTAAACCAGAAACGATTTGTTAGTCAATGGGACCAGATGATTCAATATGCGACTTAGTTATACGAGAAGAAAATTTATCCATCAAAGGTGATGAATTTGCCTTGGTTTAGAAAAGAAGGGTTTCAATTTCAAAATCATCTCCTATTTCAGCATATGCAAACATTTGTCATGTTCCAAGATGCTTACTATAATGACTTGATTAAGGTTTTTTATTCGAATCTCAAAATGACAACAGAAGGTAACCTCCAGAGTGAGGTTAGTAACAAAAAAACAACTATTGCACCTTCTGATTGATGCCTTTAGCACACCTCCAATACGAAGGCATGGAAGTCTCATATTCAAACATCCCTGAGCACCTTAACTATGACTGTGAATTAGCGTTGAATTCAATGCTTAGACCCGAGTTTTAGAGTCAGGGTCTCAAGAATGTAAGCAACTTGACTGTTGATGATAGGTTACTCCATTACGCCTATGTCCATATATTGAGATTACGGTCAACAAATTTTGCTCAATTGTTGCAAAAAGACATTTTTGTGTTATGGACCATAAAAAATAATATATTGATTAATTGGCCTCATTACATAATACAACACATGCTCAAATGCAAGGATAATAATTGACTCTTCCGTACGCCATGCTCATTTCACGCATTTTCAATGTCTTCATCATCGATTTGTCCCGTGAAACATGTATGCACTTGGATTAAACAAATTATTTTGGCAAAAAAAATGCACAAACTAAATATCTTTCATGTCAATGGTATGTGGCTATGTAGGACGATTGATGAAGATGATGATGATGACGAAAATGGTGAAGAGCCACCACAAGCGGATGACCATGTTCAACAACCTGTATCCCAAGAACCAATCCCCCACCATGGTCAGATGTTTGGTTTTCAAGAGTTGCAAGAAGGATTAAATAGCTTGAGGATTCATATTAATAAAAGATTGGATAATTTGAATATGTACATGGATACCAGGTTGGATCATTTGCAAACACATATAGACGCCATATTCGATCACTCGAAGACTCATATGGATACTACACTCAATCATTTCTAGATGCATATGGAAAGATGAATTGAGGGAGTGGAATAGATAATGAACAAGGTATAGATCAAATTGAACGACTTTCGCAATAACATGTTATGATATATTTATGAACATATCCATTTAATATTAGATTTATTATTATTTTAATGTTATTAAATACTTTTATTTAATTGTGTTATGTTTATTTATTTTATGAAATTTAGAACTTCGTTGATATAGTTTAAAATAATATGTTTTCTTATTTATTTTTATAATACAATTTAAAATTTTTTCATGCATAAACTATCTTTAAAAATTATAATTTTTATATCAAAGTCACTTGACGAACCATATCGGAAATAATTTTCTTGTAACACAATACAATATAAGTATAATTTATTTTTACAATATAATTATAAAAAGTTGTCATGTAGCAATAATATTTGAAAATTATAATTTTTATATCACTTGAAGAACTGTACCAAAATAATTTTCTTGTAACACAAAAGTACCATATACATATAATTAATTAAATTTTATTTCAAATTCATTTTTACCACTTAAACAAAGTTATAATCTTAGAAATTAAAAAAAATCATCAACAAAACCAAAAAAAATTACATAAATTTCATTAATTAATTTTAACTCAAAGAGTAAATACGTAATTGCATATTTTCATTAATAAAAAAAGTCAATTACATCAAACAAATTAATCATATTTTATTTTAAATTATTTTTAAACTCAAGGGTAAATTTTTAATTTTATCATTTTATTTATTTAAAATATTAAAATATATGTAAAAGTGTGTGAAAAGTTTAATTGTTTGAGTTAGAGAAAAAAATAATAAGATTTAAGTACAAAGTTTGTGAGTGATGTGATAGGTGTGATAAATATTTTATTTATTTATAATTTATTTATTTATTTAATATAATTGATAATATTTTAAAAAAGATATGAAATTTTTAAATTACATAATTATTTTTAAAATAAAATTTAATTTATTATAAAATATATTAATTTAACTAAGGTTGATTATTTTTAAAATATAAAATTAAATTTTTTAAAATATTTTTAATATTAAATTTAAATATTGTTATTTTTTATAATAATAAAAGAATTAATATTATATAATTTATTTTCATTTTAAATATTTTTTTATTAAATTATAATTGTATTTATATTATTATTATCTATCCTATTAATAATACTATATAATAGTTTTATTACAAAAAATTATATAATATTTATTAATTTTACTTTTAAATATTATTTATTATTAAATTATATAATATGTATATATATATAAATTATATATATTAATATATTATAATAATTACATATAAAATTACATTTTTTTATAATTTTATTGTTACAACATTTTTATTTTTAGTTAAATATATTTTATTTTTATAATTATTTTATTTTTATAATTATTTTATTTTGTTATTATTTTATAATTTTTTATTATTTAATTGAAAAGAAACTTTGGTTACAAATCTCTTATATGGAAAGTTTATGAAGAATATTATTTTCTTATTTTGCGAAATTCAATCTCGTTTTTCACACTTTACTTACTTTCCTCTACTTGAAAGTTTTCAAGTAATTTAAAACAATCCCTTAGTAATTTAAGACCTAATTTTAAAGTTTAATAAAAACTAGTTAATTTAAAACAACCTGCGAAAAATATAGGTTTGAAATCTTTCCATACTATTCTCTTTGACATTTTCCACAGGCCTATCCTTTAGTCAACATATTCCTTCAACATGGCTATTTATGTTAGTTAATACTTGTTTGAAAATGTTTAAATGGTTCAAACTAATTAAATGTTTTACATTTCATTATGACTTCATTGAATATTTTCCTATTTAACTTTTTCTCTTTTACGAATTTTATCATTTAAATTATTATTTTCACTTTATTTTTCTTCATCATTTATTACGCATTTGACTATAAAAAAATCACATATTTTATCATTATGCTTTTTAATTTATATAATAAATTACTACCATATTAGCTAGTTTTACCATAATTAATAATAAAACTACACTTTTAGTGTACTGTAATATTTTTTTATACATTTAACATACAAAAATTTAAAAATATGATATTAAAATATGCCAAAAGAATTGAATAACAGAATTTGCAAAATGGTCATAATTAAACGCTGCAATTTACAGTTAATCCTATTAAAAGTGGTAAAAAATATATATTTTTTTGAAAAATGGTACGTTAATGTTTATTATACTATCATTGAATATAAACATAAACTTGAATGAGAATAATTAATAATTTTGATATTGACTATTTTGAAAAAAAAATAACAAAGCTTATTTGTAATTAATTAAATGGTAACATCTTTTGACAGCTCATATTCATTAAGGTTTCTCTTATTCGTAGCTTCAAGACATTTGAAATAAACCATGCAATTCAATTAATTTCTTTTATTTCTTTTAACGCTCATTAGGTATAAATAAATTGCAATGAATAAAAAGTTGAGTTACTTCAATAATAAACTCTTCAAAAGTCAAATGTATCTAATATTGCAGTAAAAGACAGTAACCGTAACGGAGCAAACGGTGGTTTAGCGGCAAGACATAAGACGCGTCAATGACGAAAGTGACCCTTCGCACGTGTCGCCATAACGTTGAAATTCTCAAGCGTGGCACTACCATAACACGGTATCTTCATTACTCCTACTTTCCTTTTTCCATTTTTCAAGCAAACTTTTCAAACAAAAAAATTAATATAAAAAAAAAGATAAAATAATAAAAAAAAAAAACAAGAAGAACAAAACGCGCAATCCAACATAATATTCACAACACCGAACACAGTTTCAATTGCATTTCTCTCTCTTTCTCTCAATTTCCATTTTCCGGTAAGATTTTCTCTCGCTTTTTCGGGAAACTTCGAGATCTGCTCTGCCTCGTGCGATTCCGCGATTTCCCCTAACTTTTTCGATTTCGTTTTGTTGTTCGCTCTGAAATTGCGTTTTCTTTTTCTTCCGTTTGTTTCGTTAGGGTTTTGATTTGGGTTTCGTTTTTCCAATGAGCGATCACTTGGTGCTGTTCGTTGACCGTCTCGCGCGCCCTGTCCCCGTTGACCCCGTGGCGCAGCCGGCGCAGCTTCCTTCCGAGCCTTCTCCGCCTCCGGCTGCCGCGGATGCCGCCACAGCCGTCGCCGGGAGTTCCGTCACCGATCCGCCGGATCCCGACGGCGAGGGAGGTGATGAGGAGGAGGCGCTGATCCAGATGGCGGAGTGCCGCATCTGCCAGGAGGAGGACGGCGTTTCCAATTTGGAAACGCCCTGCGCCTGTAGCGGCAGTCTTAAGGTATCAACTTGTGTCTTTGAGGTTTTGTTTTATTGGTTTTTTAATTTTGAATGTTAGGTTGGTTTTGGGGTTAGAAAAGTTAGAAGGATAAGTTTAATTTTATTTTTGTTAGTTATAATGAATTCTGCGTTTTGGATTTCGAAATTATGTTTTATTTTAAATGATCGTTCAATGTGGAAAACTGTTTTTAAATGGTGATATTTGTAACTAGATTTTTTGTGTTGATGGTAGTTACTGAGCAGATGTTTGCTTTGGCTTGGGTAGAAGGTTTTTAGTTTTGTGACTTTGTTGTGTATATCCACTGTTTTTGGTTTCTATATGCTACCCTGGTCCAGATATGTTTATGAGATTTTAAATGGGATATGATTTTTGCGTTCTTAGTGTATGTTTTGATTAAATTTTTCAAAACTCAAGTTTGAAGGCATAATTGAAGCAAAAGTCTGTTTACAAATTGGTCCAAAAAATCAAACAAGAGGATTTTTGAACACTTGTTGGGTAGCTCCTAACCGAAAGACAGGCATGCTCTTCATTTATTACTTTACTGGGTTTGTAGATTAGATCAATGTTTTACTGAGAAATGACAGCTAAGTATTATCATGAGAAATTGCTCTGTGATATTCTTTATTTTCTGGTGAATGCATTAATATGGACAGCTTTTATAGATGAATGAAAAAGAAGGGAGGAGGAATATTGTTATATGTGTCAGGTTGATTTTCATTTCTAACCTCTGTTCAGTATTCTTAATTCTTAGACTGTTTCCTTTTGGTTTTGTGCAGTATGCTCACAGAAAGTGTGTCCAGCATTGGTGTGATGAGAAAGGAGACATTATTTGTGAGATATGTCATCAGGTATGATGATGGGTATGCTTATTTTAAGTGTCTAGCTTTATTAGTTGGACCTATATCAGTTTGTCTGTGTTTTCTTCGTTCGATGTTAAGAATTCTTACATAAAAGATTATTTTTCTGCCTATGAGGGTGCAGTGACAGGTTGAAGAACTATCTGTATGCTTGATTAACTTACTCTGCTCTTAATTGAAAAAGAAGTTACATCTGGAATTTCACTGAGACATTGGATATAGTATTGAAATAAGTAAAAGATAATCAGGACAAGTCCAGTTTAAGATCTTGCTCTGAGCTAATAGCCAGAATTCATAAGAAAATAGTTACTCCTCCAATAACCTTAATTGTCACATTTACTCTTTTCTGCTTGTAACACCCTCTGCTTACATATCTTCCATGAACTGAAATCTAGTCGTCGCATGTCCACTGATTTGAGAACAATCGTCTTCCAACTGTATTTCTACTAACTACTGATTTCTCTCCTTTATGACACCCATCCCTTTTCCGCTTTAAATAAACAAGCCTCTGGCTTCCTTCAGCAGCAATAGGTTTAGCATCGATGGATTTAAAAAATGTGTACTTAATTTCTTGATTTCAAAATCATTTTATATTCCTATATTTTTTATGAAAGGTTGAACTGGCAATATATTACAAAAAAGTGGTCTTGACTCTTAATTGTGTTAAATATGAGATTCATTCATGGTTTTGGATGGGATTTGAGGATTGGATGCCTGCTGCCCACGTACCAAACGTGGGCATATCTTGCTTAGCCATTCAAGATATTCTGGAGTTTTAAATGCCTGTACGAGGATGCATTTGTACTGTACACCTTGTTCCATAACTTTCTTGCTTATGGAGAAGGGAAAAACATTATTCATTTCTGCGTATAGAATATATTTGAAATTTTGTATTTTTAGATTTTAAGTGTTCAGATTGCTTCTGTAAATGTCACCTTGTGGATTGAACCAAATGGTGATTATCCTATGTCTTATTTGAATCCTTGCAATTATCTTTTGTGCTTAATTTGATGGGAGCAATTTTCCTGCTTTTTATACATGTAACACTCAGCCTTATCAACCTGGGTATACTGCACCACCTCCTCGTCCTAATCCTGAAGAAACTACCATTGATATAGGGTAAGCTGAAATGTTCATTTTCTTAATAATGGTTTTCCATTACATTTTATGTGTAGTGTTATCTTTTTAAGTTGTATTGAGGTGGTCATGCTTTATTTATAGACATTTGAAGCTCATCTCCTTAACAAGTTGTCAATATTCTTGCAGAGGTGGCTGGACAATATCTGGCACGCCTTTGGACTTGCGTGATCCACGGCTTTTGGCAATTGCAGAGGCAGAACGTCAATTCTTAGATGCTGAATATGATGAGTATGCTGCTTCCAATGCCAGTGGGGCTGCATTTTGCCGCTCAGCTGCTTTAATTGTAAGGCACTAACCTTGTGTTTGTTTCTACCAAATATAACTGTGCCATTGTAATTGAGAACACAATAGGATTTAGGGTTGGGGAGTGAGTGACCAAGCACTTTTTGGATCTTCAAAACCATGTTAAAATTTAGGTTAAAGCTGTTTGATAATTTTATTAATTTTTTAGTCTTGAAAGCTACTTTTAAATTAAGTTTGGTCATGTGGATTGATCTTGACAAGTGGAAGCGATAGAGAAGTTCCTAAAATTAATTTCTATAAAAGTTTTTCTTGTTTTCTTCATTGAAAAAAGGTCCTTTGATTTTCTAGGGCTTTTTAGTGTTTATAATAGCTTCTGTTATTAAGGAAAGATGAAGCCCAAATAAGCTGGACCTAACGTTACCATAAAATGATGAAACTTCGCTTCATTTAGTGCTGCTGTATACTTGCCGTGCATTTGTTCTTCTTTATAATGTCAACAAGCTAGTATGTGGACATGATTTAAAGCCTAACTCATTTTTTTGGATCAGTTAATGGCTCTTTTACTCTTGCGGCATGCACTTTCTGTCTCAGATGGTGATTCTTCTGATGATGATCCATCCAATTTTTTCTCTGTAAGTGACTTTAGTTTCTTTTATTAAGTTGGTCATATGCCCCATTTTGTGTTGATTTCAAATGCATCTGGAGCCAACCTAATTAGCTCACAATTCTCTTCAGCTTTTCTTGCTTCGAGCAGCTGGATTTTTATTACCTTGCTACATTATGGCCTGGGCAATCAGTATTCTGCAGCGTCGACGACAAAGACAAGTCAGTTTTCATTATAGTTATTAATATTTGTTTAGATTTGCTTAGTCAGTACATCATTTTCGGAAATAGCAATGCTATATGATTTCATTTTGGTCTGCATACAATGTTTGTGTTCATGTGCATCGGGTAAACTGCAACACACGCAGAGGGGTTTTCTCCCTTTTTTGTAATTTCTTACATTTTTGTATTATATGGTGAAGCAGGAGGCAGCAGCACTAGCGGCAACCCAAGTTGCTTTTGTTCTACAATCTGGGCAGCGTAGAGGTTTACAGTTCGCAATAGCACCAGGACCAGCCACAGTACACCAGGAACAAGTGTAACTTTTATGCTTCTATCTATAAATATTTGGAAGGCTTGTTGAAATGCTGTGCGTTTCTCACTCTTGATTATCTCAGCTTAATGTATGTACATGTACATACTCGGGGGATGGTTGAACGATATTCACGAATCCATTGGTTATCAATTCAATTCATCTATCTATGAATGTAACTAATCATTCAGCTACTATATAGTGAGAGATTTATATGGAAAATGACGATTAATGGTTTAATCTCACTTTAATAAGGATTCGTTGTGGAGCATATTTGTTTGGTTGTTGCATCTAATGAAGCATTACCTTAAAAAATTAAAAACGGTTTGTTTTAGTTCTGTTCAATTGGTTTCGATACAATTGAAGCAATCCAAACACTAGAAGTCGAAAATGGAATCGAGTAAACGGGACATGTATAAGGTATGAATACGTATTGGATTAACTGTTTATATTCTGATGTATGGCTTTTAAACTTTTTTTTTTTTTTTTTTTTTTTTTTGTTTTTTTATTTTTTATTTTTTTTTTTTTTTTTTTTTTTTTTATTTTTTTTTTTTATTTCTTTTTTTTTTTTAGTCTTTTTTTTTTGTTTTGTAATGGAAAAATTTAAATT
>Ga0209700_100760_pt1 | contig 64228 bp, 33 predicted proteins | sample SiratroredBW_FD_187528 | JGI IMG/M metagenome (GOLD analysis project Ga0209700, IMG submission 187528) | Root nodule microbial communities of legume samples collected from California, USA - Siratro red BW (SPAdes) (version 2) | ecosystem: Host-associated > Plants > Roots > Nodule | place: USA...
AGAAAATTATAACACTCTCTTTTGATAATAGGAGAACACTATTCTTCCTATATAAAATAGGAGAAACTCTCTATATATTTTTCTCTTAACACTATGAGCTATTAGAATGCTCTTGGATGGTTTTGTGCTGTACAGAATGAATGAAGAGAAGCCCTTATTTATAGGGACGAATGCGTACAGTTTTTCAAAGCCACCGCATTTCACTGTTTCACAATTGTCAACAATAGTATGCTACCGAAAATTATCTTTGAAAAGCTTGCGCCGAAAAAGTAGATCTTGACTTTTCAACAATACGATGAATTGAGCATCATATTCGATTCACAGATATCTAGTTTTGTGACCTTTAAGATATGATAATATTGTTGGGAAGTCCTACATTGCCTATCTCAGTTATTGGAGTGTGGCTTATATATCTGTTGGCACCTTCACTTAATGTCAATTAGTTTTAAGATGAAATCTGGTATGATCTTATTAATTGCCTATTCTGTTAAGCTTTCCTGATTAGGTAGGCATGTGTGGAAGGGGGTGTTGGGAAGTCCCACATCAAATGTCCCTTTCCTCTTCTCTTTCATCAACTTCCAGATTGGTCAAGCCTCAAATTAAATCCAAGATGAACACTTTTTTTTCTCTTAACCAATTCGTTCACTATTCTTGAAGTACGACATACATCTTTAGGCAACTTCACTTACTGCCAATTGATTTTAAGATGAAATTTGACGTATATCTTGGTTAAATAATTAGTTCATCTATTAAATGAATTATTATGTGATGTGATTGTTAGAGATGCACTACAATCATTCGTAAACCTTCAACTCAAGCTTTTGGAACTTGGAAGAAGTAGTTCTTGACATGGTATCAAGGTTTCTATAACCAAGTAGTCAAGATTTTGATCCACGGCTTTCCCAATCTCCTAATTATAGATGAATTAGAACATGTCAGAACAGAGGTATTTTTATTTTGTTTTACTTTTGAATCATTTTCAGAGAAAAAATTTATAGTAGTAGAATTTTAGGCTTTATGGCCTACACAATAATGCTACGATACACATGGCTAAAAGTGAGGTTGATCCTTGAACTAAGGGATTTGATAAGTGATTCGAATGACTGGTGCTAGCACTTCTCCTCAAGTTGGTGCATAAATATCTTTAGTGCCCTAACTTGTCGTGAGAATCATAGAAGTCATTTCTAGAAACTGTATTTGTAACAAATTTGTCAACTAGACTTCCAACTCGACAAAAGGAAATTGAGTAATCTTCTCCTTGAGATTTTGCTTGATGAAACGTATTATCTTTCTCTACATGCTTTGTTCGACCATATTGGACTGGGTTTTGAGAGATTTCAATTGCAACTTTATAGTCACAAAACAGGTTCATCTCCATGTTGGGACCAAATCGTATTTTCATTAATAACCTTACAAGTCATGATAGTTCACACTATCCTTTTGTCATGCCCCTAAACTCAGCTTTAGCGCAAGAAAAGCCGCTGCCTTTTGCTTTTTGCTTCATATAACTAAATTGCCTCCCAAAAATGTGAATGAGCTGGAGGGTTGCCTATCCAGAATATTCCCCCCAATCTTCAATTGTATACCCTTCAGCTGCCTGAAGATTGCGTATCTAGAATGTTCCCTGCCCAATTTGCATTTGTATATCCCTCAACATTCAAGTGATTATTCTTGGAGAACATCAACCCCTTATCTAATGAGGATTTTAAATAGTGAAGTATTCGGTTCATTGCATCCATATGTTCGTCACTTAGATTATGCATAAATTGGCTCATTACTCACCATAGGCAATATGTGGACAAGTATGTGACAAATAAATAGGCTTCGCACTAACCTTTAGTACCTTCCTTTATCCATGGGCACTTGGTCTATGTATTCTGTGAATTTGTTATTTTGGGCTATTGGAGTATTTGTTGGTTTATAATCCAACAACCCCACCTCAAACAATAGGTCCAATACATACTTTCTTTGAGTCAAGAATATAATATGCCTCTAACCTTATCACATCTATTCCCAGAGAATATTTCAATCCACCCAAGTTCTTCATAGGCTTCCAATTACTCTTGTAGTCTTGTAATTTCTTAATCATACCCCGTAATAAGGTTAAAAAACTCTCCTCCATTATCAAACCATGTTGCTGGAATTGTGCTTTGAAATGGTGGTTAACAAACTCCCCTCCATTATCAGACTAAAAGACTTGAATCCTTGCTAAGAATTGGTTTTGAATCATGACATGAAAATTCTGAAATATTTGACACTAATTTATTAGATAATTCGGGAACAAGAAGGGTGAGATAAAGAGGATTAGGGCAATAGTGGTACAGTTCCAACACAAGTGATTGGATATGTAACTTCATTTGCATTAGCAATGCAATTCCTACGTGGAGTTGAGTGGGAGAAATACATGGGACCAAAAGTCATATGATTTGTTACTCCAGAGATAATGATCGACGCACTTGCATCCTCAGTATTAGAACTACATAAAACTCGACTATAGTTATCTGGTTTCATAGAGGCAGAGAAACCTGTCATAGGAATAAGTGAGAGTTGAGACTCAGAAGGGACTGAAACAGCTTTACCAATGCCTTTCTCAAGTGTTGAGATGTCATTTTTTCTTCCTCGCTTGCAACTCATATGTGCCTTTCTCAAATATTGCACAATTTGTGCATTTCCTACAGCAGACAAACCTTTCGACTTTGAGAATGAGTTGTCTTTCCTAATCACCAAGGTTGGCGAATGGTCAGACTTTGAGCCTTTAGTGGTCATAACAGCAACACTACTTATACTCCCTGCCCAAATGCCATCACCGTCTAACAAGAATCCTCCCTTGGAACGTGTGCACAAGCCTGCTCGATTGTGGGAAATGGCTTAATTAGAGTATGTCACGCTGAATGTTATCAAATTCATCATCCAATCCATCCAGAAAACATAAACTCTTTCCTCCTGTAGTAGTGAAGAATTGTATTTCTAGATATCTTTTGGGTACTCGATGGGGTTAGGGCGTTGGATCATTGTAATATTTTCAATCTTTTTTTGTCGCATTCGCGTTAACCTTAAGTTGAAGGTCATAAGTCTATGAAGTATCAGAAACATCAAAATATGTGGGCAGCAATTGCTTCCCCTACCTCTTTGTTTGTTGGGAAGCAAATGATATTCGCCACTAGGAATTCATTGAGTTGATCAACCAGCTTTTACCATGGCATTACCAGTCTTCCATTTTCAAAATGTCGGATATGTTCTGTCAATATATCCCAATTTGTTTCTTGACTGAGATGTACATCTCAGCCGAGGCCGTGGGACCACAGAACATAGTTGGATCCGTCCAACTTGATGCTGATCGGTATAGTAGAGGAATTAGAGATCGGGATTGTGATGTAACCTGGGCCTTGGACAAAACCTACGCTATTGTTGTCGTAAGATTTTCCTAAATGGAATTAGTGGAAGTGTTTTGTGGCTCCATTGTCTCTATGGGATCACTCATCTATTCTGTATTGTTTGGGGTCCCAAGATCATGCTCCTACACCATGTAGAACAGTGATACTTTTATTCTGTTTTACTTTTAAAAATTTATAGAGTATAGATAGATACAAGTAGAAGGAATTTTAGGCTCTGTACTAGCCTATACACACGACGTAAAAGAAGGCTGACCTTTGAACTAAGGGATTTGAGAGCTGATCTTTGCAAGTGATTCTATAATGACTGGCGCTAATAGAACATAGCAAAAATGGGTTTGTTCATTGGATGTGAAATTGGAGATGTGAAAACACAATTAATGAATCTTCACGTAACTGTACAAGATTTTATAGCCATAGATAGAGTAAATGGCCTCATTGTGTTCTAGTTCATAGTGCAGGTTTTGGTCTAGTTTACAAGTTTAGAGTTGCTTACCAATTTTTTCCCCGAAAAGGTACAGCTTATGTAATAACATGACCAGATAAGATCGATAGCTTTACAACTGTTTCCATTTGTTAACTCTACCGCATAAAGTCTCAGTTCCAATCTCTTATAACATAGTGTCCCAATAGTTGGTTAAGAGGGTACCATATTTGGTAATGATTATATTAGGGAAAAGAATAACTTATTTTTCAAAAGCTCTTAGAAAGCTCATAAAAATAAACTAAATCTAACACACAACAACAGATGATTGAAAGTAGACAATTTCTTCTATATTAGTGCACTTTAGACATCTATTAATTTTTTCCTTTCCCCATTTTGCATAATTCGAAAAAGGTGGGTGGATCTGGATAATTTGGTACAATTACTTCTGAAAACAATTAGTACTGGAAGAATGAGTTTTATGTTTAGACAGATAACTCAACAGTAATCTATGGTTGGAAACTCATTTTAAAATTGCTTATAAATGTGATATTACCAAAAGGATTTGGGTTAGTTGTTACACATGTACAAGATAGAAAGAAACAGTTTTAATGATTAACCAAGAAGGAAAATGTTAGAAACACTTTGTTGAATACTACAAAATTGGAAAAAGAGATCTATTAATTTTAACAAATTTCAAGAGTTTGTTAGAGATTTGTTCCTACCTTTCTTTTAAATCTCTAACAACAAATGATCTCATTGTTTTTTTTATGATTTCTTAAAAGTTTTTAGGTACAATTTGAAATAAATTTCTCCGTAAGTATTTTTAAGTTAAAACAATAAGAAAAATATAATAATTTATTTTTATAAATTGAAATTAACTTTATTTAAGAGTTAAAATCAGCTTTTGATGAAACTAATCCGAAATAATTTTTATAAATTAGTTTATGATGGTCTATTTTAGCATAAAATGTATACATTTCATTTTTTTGTTCATATTATACTTTTTTTAGAAGTGTTTGTAAAAAGCTTAATCCAAACAAAACCTAACTATATACACTAGGACATTTACCGTGGAGTTTTACCAAAACCCTTTTGAGACTAGTTAATCTCGGATCGGATCAAATACCTGTCAAGCAAATTTAACCAGTCTTTAGCCTATCATTTATAACGATATTTCTTATTTAACCATAAGTTTACTTTTTCTCCCTTTATAAATAACTTTTAGCATTTAGTGGCAGTCTTATTCTTGAAGTATTACTTGACTGAAGTTTAATATTGCAGTATTGTGAGAAAATGTTTATTTCCCGGACCACGAGAAGCCACCCTATCCATTCACTAGCGCAACAGGTGCTGGAAAGCATCTGTGCAAATGACAAGAAAGCAGTGTACCAGCTTATTGTTAAGTCGGATGTTGACGTCAATGCCATCGGTTGGCAAGCATTGTCAGGTATGTCTTCTTGTTCAGAAGTCTCAACTCCAGCAAAGCTTTTGTTGTGGAAAAAACAAGAAGTAATAAGGTGCTGTGCAGGTGACTCTTTCAACATGGCTTCAAGTAATTTAAACATTGCATCTCAAAGTGAAAATCATATCCTTGAGGACGTAAAAGATGGCACTAGCGTGCTTCACCTGGCTTGCCTAACTAGTGACATTGGCATGGTGGAGCTACTCCTACAGCTTGGGGCAGACATAAATGCTTCTGATTCTGTAGGTCGGACACCACTTCATTGTTGTATTATTAGAGGGAAGACTGCAGCTGCAAAAGCGCTTATCTTGAGGTAATTAATTGGACGTTTTCTTATATATCCAAAGATTTTGTCATAAAATTCTATATCCTAAATTCCCCTTTAATCATTGGATCAATTACACATTTACTCTGCCAACAGGAGTAAGTTACAACCTTAAAGATACTAAAAAAGCATTCTCTACCACATCATATCTTCTGTGCATATTTCTTTAGTTATTTATTTCATAAAATACGTAAATTTATTTAGTGTATAGGAAGATCATGGCTTAAATATATTAACGGTTTCTATAGTATATCTATTTTATTATTTTGATCTCATAAAAATGAGTTAATTAATTTTCATGATATAAAATTTTATTTTGTTTGTCCCCATCATTAGTATTATTTGTCAAAAAATATCTCACTTTCCCTTTGTCATGTCATTTTTTAATGGAGATACAATGGAACCAAAAAAATGTCAAATAATGGGGACATAGTTTACATATTTGGCCATAAACTATTTAACATTAAATATTTATATTTTATAGGATTGTTTTTAAATATTATGTCATTTATCCACAATTATTTTTATGAAATATAGTTTTATAACTTCAAAATTCCAATACATGCATGCATATATATATATATATATATATATATATATATATATATATATATATATATATATATATATATATATCCTATTATTTGTCAAATTAAAATTAAATCAAATATAAAAATTTAAATATGTTTCTAATTCTCTAACTTGAATTTGCTTCAGAATTTTAAATTTAAAATTGTTGTTTTGGTATAATTTATATTTAAAAAAAAAGTTAATTTTAAATGGTTTGTTCAAGTTGTCAAAATAAATATTTTAAAAGGAAAACAAAGTGTAGTTGTGGTATTTGAATGTAAGAATGTAAAATTAAAATAGGTTGTTATATAAATGACTTATAATTGTTTTTCATATAAACAAAACTCTTAACAATATTCTTTACACTTTCTAAGGAATAGTTTCTCTAAGCAAAATCGCTTACTATGTAGTTCTTAGTTTTTTTAGTTTTGGTGACAAGGTGTAGAGGTAGGTTTCGAAGAAGAAGATTGTTGTGGGGTTATGAACTAAGGTAGGAAGTTTGTACATGACGAAGTGTCTCGTGCATTGTTTGTATTTGAAGTAAACATTGTACTAAAAAAATAAGTACTAAAAAGACAGCTAATTAACAATTAGATGAGTTCAACTAACTAATTCTTGATTTGAAGAATGTTGATTTGCAAAATGAAGATGAGCATAAAGAATTATTGCTATTATGTATGTTATCTAAGACACATGATCATTTTAAGTAAATTTTGTGGTATGGAATAGAGATTATCTCTCTTCAAGAGTTTAAACTATTATTAGTTTGAAAGAACTAAACAAGAATTTTAAGATGAAGTTATATCGAAATGGAGATTGGCTAACATAAAAGGTAGAACATCCAAGAATGAGCAGGAATAGGAGAAGATATAAGTTTAGATACAGGAATGGTAGAGGTAATATTTTAAACATGAGATGCTATCACTATAAGAAGGAAGTCATACAAGAAGATTCTTTCCTAATACACTGGAAGAAGGTTAATAACTTTGACAAATCATTGAGTCTAATCACCGTTTGGGTCTAGTGATACAGCTTTAGTAGAAGATGGTTATGAATCATTAAAGATTCTTAATTATTGTTGACAGTTGAGTGGACAATGGACTGAAGGTATTCATTCCACATGACTTCTAATCATATGTGGTTCCAGGAGTTCACAGAACATGAAAGAGGATATGTTCTCCTTAGAAATAACATCCTATAAGTCACTGGTATTACAACCTAATTAGATAGCATGATGGATCTAAACAGCTACTAGATGAAGTTAGGTATATGCTTAACTTGAAAAGGAATCTAATACCCTTGGTAGCTTGAGAAGAAACGATATGTATTCAAATGTGAGAAATGGGTGTTGAAGATGATGAGGGGATCTATGGTTGTGATTAAGAGTGTAAGGAAGAACTTGTGCTTCAAAATTTGTGTTTGGTAGAAGTCAAGAGGTTAAGAAGGAAAATATTAAGGGAATGATTGGTAAACTATCTGACTTTTTATGATGTAGAAGATCTAGTGGAAGCAAATTTAGACAATAATACTGGAAGAGAACATGTTGATAATGGCTATAATATAGTCAATGGTAGAACACGAAAAACAATCAAACCCTTATTGAGGTGTGGATATACAGATCATATTGTACTCTCCTTAGTAGCTGATAGCGAGCTTCTAAAAGATGAGCCCACTAGTGTATCGTCTAATCTAGTAAGGGGAAAATTTAATTGTCGAATGTTATTGAGGAGATGAAATCACTCATTAGAACAATACTTGGAGTTTGATATGTATAGTTATTAGTTCTAGACCGTTTAGTTGTAAATAAACTTTCAAACAAAATGATGGAATTTTGGGAATTGATCAAGGAGGATTCAAAACAAGATTGGTGGGCTAAAAGGCTTTACTTAAAAAGAAGTCTATAGGGTTTTTGTTAGTCATGGTTGTTGAGTTTAATATTAAATTAGAATAGATGAACGTCATGATCTTCCTGGATGAAAATCTTGATTATCATTTAGATGAAGCAAGTCGAAGGATTATATTTTGTAAATTCAACGGTTCTTTATGTGGTTTGAAATAGTAGTTTCCAAGGGACCAGAACAAATGTTTTGTTTTGATGAGTTCAATGCTAGTGTTAGTTTCATGATGAGTAAATTCAACAACTGTCTATTGCAAGCTTTTGGCATAAGGTCTCTTCATAGTAGAAGTTTCATATTAGTTTCCCCTGCATAACTTGCAACATATGCGAGTCCTGGGACGGAACCCATGGCCCACTTTAATCTTTTATTATTGTATACAATTGTTTATAGGTTACGTATGACTAAATATGTTTATTTATTAGTTTATTAATATTATATATGTACAAGTATAAATCTATATTTTATTTTTTATTTTAATTTTATTTTTTATTATATATTTTCGTACTTACCGTAAATAATAAATCATTGATCTTTAAGCTTTTTTTAATAGTTATGTTTGCAATAAATCCTTTTTTTTACAAGGGATTTAAATTTGGTATGAAACTCAGTGACCTAAAGTTTTTCTTATGTGTAGTCATGCGGGATGAGAGCCAAATATTGTAGGCAAAAACCTTCTGTACTCCATATTTTTACGCGTAACTCCATCATAGATGTGTGAAATTACTGAAGTACCTTTTCTGTTTATGGAAAATATTTTCTGAAACATTTTTGAAAAGTATTTTTCTGAACATTAATTGACCTTCTGAAAAATATCTTTTAAAAATGGTTTCTGAAAAATCTGTTACAGGATATAAATATTATGTTTTAAAAACTATTTTTCAAAAATAAATTTCGAAAAATATATTCGGAATATAAAATTTATATTTTGAACAAGATTTTCTGAAACCTATTTTTAGAAAATATTTTTCGAAAGTTATTAAAAGGTATTTTTGAACTTTTCTAAAAATAATGGGATGCAGGTCACTGGTGATGAGGTGTAGGAAATTTTTGCCAATATATAACCTCTAAGGCTTGTGTGGATTAGCTTTCTCTTACCCGCTTTTAGCCTGTCAAATGCAAGAAGGCTAATATGGGAGGAGTCGGTCTCTATTACTTTTGTTAAGTCTACCACACTTATCATATTTAAGTTCATTTGAATATATATTAATATATTCTTCCATCACCGTACAGATTAAGTTGATACCCATTAAAGTGATATATAATTTTAACGCTTATTTCATCTTTCCTGCGCATTGGAGACAGTGATGTAAGCTGTAAAATATAATTTAAACGCTAAAGAAAAACCTTTTTTTTATATGAACATGCTTATTTTGTCATTGTAAATATAATTTGTCAGAGTTATGATTTTGCCTATAGAAAAAAGTTGCGCCACTTTTTATTTTGCTTGGCAGGGGAGTGAACCAGAAAAGAGTGTTTTGAAATGTTTTTCTATTTTGATAACTAAAATAGCCAAGTTTAATCTTTTAATATACGATTGTCATTTCTGTAATTCGTTATTACCTTTTTTTCCTTTGGTAATCTACACCATCAACTTACAAAAACTCACTGATATTATGTTGGTGGAATTAAAATCTCATTCAAATAGTAAGATTTATGCTTGACCATGATCTGCCTTATACAAAATATTATATTTCAATTACACACTTCAGTTTCATGCAAATTTTCTTTATATATTATCTCAGATACACTGTTTAATATTGTCAAGTTTGGTTTCCTTTGGAAAAGTGACATGGTTTACCGACATTTGCAGGGGAGCCAATACATATGTAGCAGATAAAGAAGGCAACACTCCAGTGAAGCTTGCATCAGAATCCGGCTGTGTTGACACTGAAATTATCAAACTCTTGACAAGCAGATAACATGCCCAAAATCTTACTAAAAGCAGTCATTACTAAACTATGTTTCGGATAGAAAATCACTATTTTGTGACTTCTCCAGGAGATAGAGGACCAACTACGCATACATGCACAAAGGGGCCTGGAGCAAGTGGTTTGGCTTTATTGGGCCATGTTGTATACTAATTATCTTCATAATTGCAGGATGTGATGGGCTGATTCTAGTGTTCAACTTAAATTTTAGGGACTGGAATCATTGTCATGTATTCCAACATTGGACTGTATATAAGTTACTTAAATTATTATTAAACGAGGTGTAAAAGGTCCTTGAAAGAAAGAAAAAAAAAAAGGTGAAGAGACAGAAAAAAGAGGTTAATGTATGGGTCTTAATTAAGTGTGGCCCAGTTACAGAAGAGAAATGTGAGGGACGACGTTCCCAAAACGTGAATCTTAATTAAGTTGTTGATTATGACAGAATTGTTAGGTTCAATGTTCCATCAGGCGGCATAAAATTTAATCACTTTTAATTACAAAATGTCTTTCCCATACTTAAATAAATAAACGACTCAAAGTTAGTGTTTTTGTCTAAAATATTTCAAATTCTCCTCTTTCATTCTCAATTATGTGTGAATAATGAGAGGCTCATGTGACTAGCATTTTACATATTTCATCTAAACGGCACTTTCCTGTAAATGTTTCTTCCATACAAACGTTTTTCGGTGCAATTTTAACACGGTTGTTCATATTAGTTGTTCAACTTAGAAAACCCATTTTTAATATTTCCCTTTTATCATTGGAGTAGATTATGAAACGCTGTTTATATGAGTACTTTATATAAGCAGAGGTACTTAATTAATTTTAAACAGTTAAAGAAATATTTTGTAGGCCTAAGGTGCTCAACTAATTTTAAACAGTAATATATATATATATATAGGTTGCAATCAACAGAAATGGGAAGAAAATATGATTTTCATTGCATTAAAAAAATTGTTAATTCTCGGTTTATAAATTGAACTAAAATAAAAAGTCTAAATAAGTAATTCGAAAAGGAAAATCCAAAATAAGACCGAAAATCCCCCTATATAATCAATAGAGACGAAATCAAGTTCTGTAACAAAAAGCGGATAAAAGAAAGAGCCAGTAACACCACTAAAATAAATGAGTCTACTAAAAATAAATGAGTCTACTAGGTATTATAATGTTTTAGTAACAATACCCAAATAAAAAATATACCTCAATTCATTAATTAACCTCAATGGTGCATAGCAAACACTTCATAGTGTACCTATATACTTTAACTTCAAATTCCTTCTCATTTTTGTTTCCTCCCAACCTATATTAAGAATTTTGGTGGTAGATGCCCACACAAATGGATTAAATATAAATCTGATGTGACCTGCTTCACCCTTCTTCAAAAATATCATACTTCCTTTTCCCATCCCAGTATGATCAAGTTTGAATTTCTTCAGAGCAAGATCAACTAACCAACCTTAACATCAAAAATTAGTTCTTCTTTGAAAATATACTTAACAACCAAAAATATCCAACCATGCAGTTAATTGGATAAGTTACTTTAAAATTATATTTCAACCTTCAATAAATTTATACTTTTTTTTATAACAACTCCCCTTAAAAAAAAGTTAGAATTTTCAATTTAATTGGATAAGTTGTATTTTGTCTGACGAAAAAACAAGAATTGTGAAATGGATGATGTGACTTTATATGTGCATATGCATGAATAAATACATAGTTCCACGTAAATAGTTATCCTTATTTGATATAGCTAGCTTATAAAATACCTATATTTAATACTTACTCTGTTTGACTTTGAAGTTTTAAAAAATGTACTTTTGTTCTATTTTTTATTTTTATTTTACATCACAAATGAAGGATTAAATATATTTTCTTATTATATTCCTAACTATTTACTATGGAATAAAAAAATTTATCATATGTACAATACAATGTTCCAATTTTGCTCTTAATTGAATGAAACACTGTCCAAAGGAGGGTAATTGTCTAGCTAACTATAGAAAATTTATGTGTTCCTCCCATTCTCTTTCTACTCACTTAATTATTACAAGTTTCATTTTCCTGAAATTATACCCTAAACAATTGTTAAAAATACCATTTCAATTCCTCTTCAATAGTGAAAACAAGATGAGCTTAGCCATGTGATACTTGCCATTCTATTCCATGTTCAGTACTTACAACTCCCAAACCTATAATTTATTATTCTTCCAAGAGGATGATGAATAATCAAGTGAGCAATTATGAAGAAGACCTTGTCATTCCACATTATAAAACCACCATGACCTAAGAAAATGTGGAAAAACAATAAAACAATGCATTGTGTATTCAACTACTCAACACCTTTGAAACCAATCCTTCTTTGGAATTATTAAGTTAGGTCATTTTTTCGTAAATTTTTTTATACACACAGTTGGGAGAAAAAAGAAAATAAAATAAATAATTTTTTCTAAAATAAATTTAGCTTATAAACAATTATTTTATATTTTTATATTTTCTTTTTCTAAACGTTACTATAAATAGATTTATTCCAGAAAACCCCTAAATAAACCATCTTGACAAATTTAATAATAGGGAAGGAATGGAAGGAATTGAGATGAAACCATATTATTACAAATCCAAGAAAATTAAGTTTCCTTTGTGTATATTTTTTAAGTATTTTATTAGAGAATATATATTATGTTATATGATCATGATCTTTAAAAGGTTTGTTATTTCATTAGTTCTCTGATTTATTAGAAAAATAATAATTAGGCTTTTGAACTAAAACTACATAATTAAATTATTGATTTTTATAATTTGTTAATTGGATTTCAAGCTACTCTAAACTAACTTTTACGATTCAATTATAAAAATCATAAAAAAATTAAGGATCTAATTATAATTTTAAAATTTATATATCTAATTAAATCTCCTGAAAAATTCAAGAACTTACTCGTGTATTAAATTTGCTTTTAAAAAATCTCATAATTTAAGTCAGTTATCTCAAAATATATAATAGTAATACTGCAACCAATATATAACATCAATACTTTGAAATCTTAACTTTATATATATAGACACACACACACTACTGAGTCTATTCAATAATGAGCCTTTTATGCTAATAAAGCTTTGCACCTAATTAATCATCTTTATTATTTGTTTATCCCAAAATGCTTCTTATTATGAATCCTTTGTTGGTAGATCACATCTTATTGGACACTTTTAAGCTAGGAAATATCCTTCAAGGGTATATCAAATATAATTATATTTATAATACTATAACATTGCTGATTCAAAATTATAATTAAACACGTGTTCTTCCATTAAATAGATTAAATGGAACAAAATTGTTATATATATTTATTGGTATTGTGTAATTTGAGATTTACCCTATTCTCTTTCTCAAATAACAATAGAAATTCTGGAGCCTTTGGCATTGAATTTTGGTCTTTTATAGGCAACAGAAAGGAGCACCCCTTTTGCGTTTTTCTGGGCTTTCTTTCTATATTTTATTTTACTTGTACACTGTTATGCATTGTTCTTGGAATCTCAGATAAAAACGAACCCTTATTTTCTTTGATACCGTGTATCAATTCATGTAGCATTCAACTTTCAACTTTTCAACAGTGAAGAGAAGACATATATTAATAAAAAAAACTTATATGGTGTTGTTCACATATGCAGAATAATTCAAACACACGTGCAAAATGTGCCACAAAGTGTGTATGCATCATATTCATGTTCTTCTTTTGTATATAACACTTTCCTTTCTTTGTGTTTCACTGTTCTATTTTTCCTAAATTGTTCAAATTCAAACTCAAACTCATCACTTTTTCAAAAGTACTCAATTATGTTAAATTTTCGTCATTCCTATTAAGAAAGGTTCTAATTTTATTCAAAAGCACACATATATTAATAATTTTTACATGGCAGTCTCTATAATATTTTTTTTCTGTTTGTTAAGTTTCCAATCTTTTTTCTTCTGCAAATATTTATTTTTAATTACTTTTTAAAATTACTTCAGGACAACAAATTAATCATGTCAAGTAAAATTTATTACTCTGGATTAAACTGAAATAAATCCAAATTATACTAATTTGCAGTCAAAATATCCATAATGAGAAATGTTTCTTAGTCAACACCAAAATAAAATTACTCTAGTAAATAAATAAAAATATATATAGATTTAAAAAAGAAATATCCTAATGAGCCCAAGTGTTTGGCGACGAATCTAGCCATATAATTCATCAAGATACAAACTTTACATTCAAATGATAGCTTCCTTCATTTCAATTCCTTTTTCTTCAAATTTGACCACTCAGTTCCAAGTTGTTTGGTACTAAACAAGCCATGTTTGGGTTACCAAAGAAGAAGAAAAAGTAGCATGGCAGCTATACCTACACAATTCTGACACCCCTTTTAAAATAAGTCACCAAACTAATTATTATCATCACTATGTATTCTTCTCATTTCTCATTATTCATTATCTCCATCTCATCAACATCTCATAATGACTTGTTTAGTATAATAATATATCTTAGCCTATATTATATGCTTATTTATGGACCCAAATCAACTTTGATGATTAAGCATGGCGTTAAAAAGAGGGACACCATTTTCCTTAATCCAATTACCATTCTTTATATATACAGACCTCAAAACAAATGACAATTTCTTGATTTCATTTAAATAAACATTTAAACGAAGAGTGTAGGTTAATTAATGTTTCTGTTTTATGTTTCTCCATTTTTAATATTTTATCATTTTTGGGTTGATCATGTCCATTCTCATCTATAAATAAAAAAGTGTGTTGTGGCCATCATGTAGAAAGAGATAACAATGGTAACATAAACAAGAGAAAGAGAAAGTTGAAAGTGTCACCTAAAGTGTGAAGATCTCACCCATCCCACAATATTTTTCAATTTATTTGGTCTCATGCATAGATGATAACAAAGTTTAAAAGTTGAGCTTCACAAAGATGAGCATGGTGGCCAATAATCATGTCAATAACTATAAACAATGTTTGGCTCTTGTGGGTGTGTCCCTTGATGTTGAACTTAAATGTTTCATTATTAAAGTATTAGTCTTCATTGTAGATAATATACACTAAGTTATTTGCACTTCTTTTGTCAAAGATCAATGAGAATACAACATTTTTTTTTACTTTATAGAAAGTATTTTATTGAATGTTAAACCCCACCTTTGTGTGCGACACAAGATAGCCACCTGCTTCCCATGGCTGGTAGTGATATTGGTATTGTAGTTGTGTTTCACCACTCATTGGTCATGCTTCAAACTTCTGCTATTTTTATATTCTCACAATCTTAAATTCCACATTTGGTCGGTAAAATCAAAACATAGACAAAAACCCTCGTGCATCTTTGTACCTCAAATAAAAAAAACCATGGTGCATGTTCATACATTATTGGAGGCTACTTCTTGTTTATTTCTTATCATGTGACCAACCTTTTCATGTGGACGACTCAATTGCATTTTTTTTAATAGAATAAGATGGTTGTGAATAAAAAAAAAAATTGGAAATCACAGTAAGTGACATCACTCTCATAATCATATATATATATATATATATATATATGATTAATCACAGTTTATACATAAATCCTACATACTATTATTAGTTAACAAACTCATTTTATTTTCACTTTTTGTATAAGAGATAACATTTTTACTCAAATTTAACAAAATTACTTTTAGACATCACAACTAATTTTATCTTTTTCTTGTTGAAGTATCAATGTGCATATTTAAATTATACATGCATATTAAAATTATTCGAAGTAATTTTGGGTCATCATTCAATTTTGCACTTAAGCAAATAACCTTTGTTTGAACATCTGTAAAAAGTTTTCACAATTTCATAACTCATATATATTACTATCAACATCACTTGAACTAACAGTATGATATTACTTGAGGGACATTAAGGACAAAACTTTCCAATTAAAAATAATTAAACACTTTATACAAATTATCATTTATTTTGTGAAAGTGTATTATTAATATAAAAGATAAAAAAAAAAAAAATGATAGTAGGTGAGAGAGAGGGGGCACAGCGTAGTGGATGATGACGTAACGGTGTTCCATCTCTACCCAACCATCCTCACGCAACCTGCGTGATTCAATTGGGACGCAACAAATGCCAATGCTTTTTCTTCCCTTCACTTCTCCCAAAATAACTGCACTTCCACCACTCTCTCACTGTCACTCTCTTTTTTTTTCTTAATTTTTAATTAATAACAATTTTTATATTTTTTTTTCATTTAGACCATAACTCGATTTTCTCAGAGTACATACATATTTCAGAGTAAAAAACTCTTTAAAATAAACATGTTACTTACAGTTAATTTAATTTTAAAGTAAGAGATCATCACTCCTAATTATCACTTTGGATCTGACTATTAACCTTGCAGCTATACTTTAAAAAAAAACTCTAATAAAGACTGCTGCAAAATTAATTAATCAGTTGTATTGAACTCAGCCACAGTTTTAAACTCATATCTAATGTTTCACAAAAATAATATTATTATATATTATTATTTGTTTTACCATATCGATAATAACATGAATAAAGGATAACCATAATAAGGGGTGGCATCTTTTGTGATTAAACGTAGCAACCTAAGCTAATAATGAAGGGTATTAAATAATTAATTGATTGATTAGTGTGTAGGTGTAGATGGGTGTGGTTGATTGAGATTAAGAAGGGATTAAAATGAAAATGGAATTAATTAGTGGAAAGTTTGGTCTGTGGGTTAGGGGTCAAAGGGTGGAAGTTGGGGAATGGTTGAAATTGGTATTGCTAAGGAGAGAGGAAGCATAACCTAATTGGGCCCACAGCTTAGATTAGGTGTAATCCAAATATGAGACAACAATTAGGGACCCACTTTACTCCTATCTACACCTACCTAACTATCTATTTTTTTTTTTTTACCTTTTCTCAAAAAATAAAACTTTAATAAATTCTCTACCAATAACATTTTATAAATAATTAGTTAATTATGTGACCAAATTGTCAAATAAGTTATCCCAGTGGTTGTTAGTTAAATATTATGTCTTGACAACTTATAAAAATGATTTATGCAATACAGAATCTTTATTTTATTTTATTTTACTCTATTGTATTGAAAAAATTGTTATACATATTAAAAATCGTCCAGTGGTAATAGGGGTATATTAATATTTCATCATTGGTTCAGATGGTGAAAAAAAAAAACGTGTGCAGGAGAATAAAAAAAAAGTTAAATATTTATACTCATGAATAAAAAACTGTATACATTTAAATCTCTAAATTTCCTACATTTTCTAGGAAGGAACCTTGCAAATGTTGACCCATTCCAAGGGTAAATACGTCAACCTATGCAATGCAATGTTGACTGTTTCTTTGTGAAGTCAATAGTGTTTTTCCTTAATCTTGTTATTTCAATAAACTTCAAGAAATTATATATAAAATAGCAGATGTTGTATATCTTGGACATTCATAAAATATAATTATAATTTTAAATTAATTACTACAAAATCAAAAGGCCATTGTGTGATAGTTTATAATTCCATAAAAATGTAAATTTTATATTGCCAATCATTAATAATTATGTTATTTTTATAATAAAAAAACTGGTTAATTAGTAGAAAGATGGAATATAAATCTGAGAAAGACCATTGTCTACCTTCATGTTTGATAAAGGACAAAATGTTTATTACATATCATTAAAAAAATTATAATTAATCATAATAAATTATTATTTTATGAGAATTGTACTTTTTTTCGCTAATCTAATATTTAATTAACATTTTGAAGTTCTAAATTCTTAAAAAAATAACACATAAATATACACATCATTGTTCATTTCTTTATATGACCATTGTGCTATGTTAGTTTTATGTTTTTTTATCTTGAGATATTCCCACGACTTTGTTGTATATGTTTATAGATATAGTAAATAAGTGATATGAATATATTATTATTATTATTATAAGTTTCGCATAATTTTAAGATAACATCATACTTTATTGAACAAAAAATACAAAAGAAAATCGTTATAATTCATAATTATATTTAAACAAAACAAATGTACATTTTATATTTTAACAAAAAATAATAAGAAAAACATAAATTTGTTTACAATTATTATTAATAGAATTAGAGTATATAACTGAACAAAAATATATTAAATAAAAAAGTAAGCTAATTAAATCAATCCAAGAACAATAATTATATTTATTGTGATGGATTTTAACACATACTATTCTATACAGAACAATCATATCACAGTTATCTTTACATATTTTTAACGAAATTAAATTAAAAATAGATAAATAAAATAGACAAATGCAATCTAGAATATTTATATTAAATATATACCTAACAGTTACTAATATCTAATCTGAAATTTAAATTATCCTTAAACTTTAAGAACTGAAAGTAAAAGTGAATTCACTACAATTATATAGTTTAGAGCGCACAATAAATTCGTTTTTAATTATTCATGACTTGATATATTAACCTATATAACTAAAATAAATTCATTTTTTAATATTAAAATTCAAAATCAATGTCAACATATCATCCTCATATATGTGAATCAATTAATTATAATTCAAAAATATCGGTATTTTAATCAAATATATCATTTTAATTTACCTATATCTTGTTCATTGTTACTTCACAAAGTATAGTATTTACATGTATGCATAACATCACGAAAATCAATAAATAATGAATACCAAAATCAACAAAATTTTTTAGCTAAAATTCGTCGTTGAAGCTAAAATTTCTTTAAAAAAAAATAAAGACAAATTATTCATTAAGATTTTTACTTAAGTAAAATATTTTTGCTTGAACAAAAATCATACCTAAAAGACGCTAACTTTATCCTAAATTTCGTTTAAATAAAAAATTTTACTTTAACTAAGATTATGTCACAAAACTTACATTATTCATATTTTAACCCGTATAAAAATAAGACAGAACCGAAACATACAAACAAGTATATAACTTACTTAAAATTCACAAAAATCATATTTTATCCATTCAAGTATATTCAAGTTGTAAATATACAAGTTTCAAATAACAATCAATGTCATAATAACACATACAAAACTTATAAATATTAATGTACTTTAACATGTCTATTTTATCTAAATTTCTTATCAAGAACTACAATTCAAACATTCATTTATCAAATTCAATTATAGTTAATTAAAGTGTAAATGTTAATTCACACAAAAATTTCAAGAAATAACTAAACACTAAACTCATCTAATCATCTAAGTTGTTTTTATCCTACTCCGAAATCCAACTATTGTTTAATATCTAGAATAAATCAAATATAATAATTACTATTACTTTGAATTAGTTTAAAATCAGAAAAAAAAAACTCAAAACTTCAAGAAACAAACACATACATATTTTGAATTCTTTAATACAACAATATAATTTTTGGTAATATAATTTTATTTATAAAATAATTAATGTACTTAATATTCGATAAGTTAATAGTAAATCTTACGCATGATCTTACATATTGTTTTTCATTTTTATTAACTTCTTATAATGATATTATGGAAATACATAATGATAGCTATATTAAGACGGCATTATGATTAAAATATTCATTATTGAGTATAAATATATAAAAATCATAAAACAAAAGATAATAAATATTTGACTATTAATATAATTAAAAATACCCCATTTAAGATCGAAAACCGAAAAATCAAAGACAAAATCGTAAAAATAAAAAAAATGATCCGATGATGTGCAACTCCAATCTTTTATCAACATCTGCATAAATTGTTGACACCAAAATTAATATATTTCAATATACATATTAAATAATATAAGTTGATTGTGTCACATCTACCATACAAATTATTTCAAGAAAAAAATCTATTCAGACATGAATAGACAAGACATGTTCAAGTTTCCTGTTATTATTATGTTGAAAACAGCATAAGAAAAAGTAATCTTATTTGGATTTAAAAAAACTAAAGGTGCATTAACTCAATACTTTGGAAGTCGAATTACACTGGTTACTGAAAAAATACAAATTCTGATGATGCTTCACAGCAGTGGTATAGTTTGGATGGGATGAAAAAAAAAAATGAATCGATGAAAATTAAATAACACTGATAACAATGTTGCAGTTAAACAAGTGCATGACTTGAATTCCCAAAATTGTACGTTTCTGCTTTTAATTGGCTGGTCTAAAAATAGGTATGCTACTGTTTCTTTCTTCTTTCTTCCTTCTTCTCACAGCTTCTAAACAAAGTTATGAACGTGTGTGGAGAAATGTTGCACATTTCATTTCTCATTTTTCATGCTACCACTTGTCTTAGTTCTTCTTTTCTTTTTCTATCTACCGTTTCATACTTCTAACTTTTTTTTGAATCCACAAAAAATAACACACTTCAAACACGTGCACGTTTGTGTCTTAGGTAAGTCACATCCAATCGAGGTAGCTCCACAATTGCCAATTGCAACTTGTAATCTAATTTTGTCGGGAGTAATATATTATTTTCTATTATTTTTTTTTATTATGGACATACATCACAAACAAAATATTTATTTCATGTTATGTTTTAAATTTTTAAATATGTGAGTCACTATTTTGTATCATAATCTAATTCATTTACCATACTATAAAAATTATTAGGAACTTTTTTTTCAATTGTTTTATTTATTTAAATATTTTTTTTTCTCTATTTAAAGGTTTAAGAGGAAAAAAAGTTAATATATATGATTACAGATCTCTTATTAACTAGATAAGATATTTCAATAGTTTATAAATAAGAATAAATTTGATTTTACAAGTCGATTTTTTAAAATTAAGTTTGACTTAAATTCAACTTTTTGGATTTATCGAGTCACCCACTATTGGGCCGTTACCGAACCATTCTTATATAATACAGTCTCACACACGAGTTGAACAGTCTCGATAAGAGAAAGTGTTATAAATAGATACAAACCTTACTTTAATAGTTTATAAATAGATACAAACCTCACTTTAATAGTTTATAAATAAATACAAATCTCACTTTACTTCTTAATATATACTAGTGCATTATGAAGCATATGTCTTTTTAATTCTGTCATAAAATTCACAGTTTCTAAAGACTTTTTTTTTTTTTTCATTCGAGAATTAGTAGCTACTAAAAATTGTACAAGTGCATATATAGTTTATATTGTAGAAAAAAAGAGAAACCTGTTCACACTATCTAATAATTTTGCATTGAAACTAGATATATTAAAATTATGTTTAATTTTAATATATATATTTTTATTTCTAAAATACTATTTTTCAAGATTCACTGTTAATAGACTTATATATAGCAAAAATAAAGTTTTCAACATAATATATCATCTTATGAATTTGATAAGGGGTAAAAATAAAAATTAAGAAGCAACGCACTGCTGGTTATTTTAATTTTTTATTTAGTAGAGAAGACAAAATAAAAGGGAAAAAAACAAAAACAAAAAGGAAAAGAGTGTAATTATAGAGAAATAAAAACAAAATTTAATATAATTTTATTTCATTTAACATTTTATTTATTTATTATTATTATTTTATTAATTTACTGTGTAAAAAATGACTGAAAAGAAAAACAGATCCGTCAATAATTAATTCACTAATTATGTGAAGAAAACTCGTGCATCTCACAGTCCACAACTATAGTTTCTTTTTAAACTTAAGAAGCAGGAAAAAATAAATTCAAATTAATTAGAATTTTTAATATAACTCAATTTTGAAAATAAACTTATCTCTTGAACTATCATTCATTAAACCATAATACCAAAAGTAAATAGTCAATAAAATAAAATTTCAATTATACGAATAACTTTTTAAAGATTATATCATTGAATAGAGCGAAATAAATTAAAATTCACTTACAGTTTGGATTACCAAGTTTTTAACTTGTTTATTATTTGGAAGGAATAATGCTTGATATAATTTCTTGATGAATTTTTATTTAATAAAATTTATTTTTATTTAGTGAAACTTACTAGTGATTTTTTTTCTGTTGGTGAATTTTAATCAACATTTAAGAAAAAAGGTATTAGATACAACATATGACTAACTGTCCTTGTGTTAAAAGTTTGCCTTTGTAGTTTAAACTTTCCATTGCACAAACAATACACGCAACAACATTATTTTAATTAAATAAAGTTAACGAAATAATTAGTATTTATCATAAAATAAATTAAATATTAAAGCTACCCAGACCAACCCATTGCAACATACTCACAGACAAAAAGAACTCCTACCTTATCCTAAACTTCGACTTTGGTGGATTATAAACCTACTAAGCACCAACTCTTAGACACTTTTTCTTAGATATTTACTTTAAGGTCGTGCTTACTTCCTATACTTAAGACTTGGGAGTCTTAATATCTTTATTAGGAAGCAATTAACTAATGAAAACTTAATCTTAACTCACAATTATGAGAGCCATGTTGAGGACCATAGAATTAATATACTCATCATGACTTGACATAATAGATATCCTAAGTAATCAACCTTTGTCAGAGGAACCATGATTAGCATCATAATTTCTCTCTCTCATAAATGTGCTGCATCACATAAATAATGGTAAGTTGAGTGGTTGGTGCAGAGATGTGTTTTCCTATAATTGATCATAAACTCGTGATATCGGAGTAGTGGGTTCAGATTCTGGTTTCGAACCCAACCCACAGATGAATATTAGGGTTCAAATTTTGGTGTCTTTTCATAGTATATTAGTATTATATGATATGATATAAAAATAAAATTGTTAGTATTTTTATCTTTATGTTTTAATATAACGGTTAAATCAGTCTCCTGTTTATTTTTATGTAAATAATAATATGAACTTACTCTTAAGAAAAGCAAAACAAAGCACCAATGTATGAGAGTCGATTTGTATATGCATGTTTTATGTAGTCTAGTAGAGAAAGATGAATATTAGTTAATTTTTATTTGTAACAATGTGCTTTAACTTTGAATCATGTTATTAAGAAGTAAGGGAGGACTTTTCTAACATTTTTATGGTTTCTTGTGACGATTTGAAAATTAAATGTTAAAAGATAAGAGAAGTTAACTAAATTTCATAACTAATGTGGTGAATTGTAAACTTGAGATTAAATAGATAAGTAGGTGTGAAACTTGTTATCTTATTATAATGTATAGTTCTGTGGAATAAAATAAACATATTTTATATTTGTTGAATGATTGGATAGTGAAAGAATTGAATGCGTTGAATTCAATTGAATTGATACAGTTTTGAATTATACTAAAAAAATGTTTATAATAAGAAAAAAATTATATTAGATAAATTAAATTATGATTTTCATTTAAGCAATGTCAAAAATAATTTATTATTCATTTCAACTAAAATTTTATTTTTCTAGATTTTTTAAGCTTTATTTTAAAAGTTTTTACCTATCAATCATCATTTATTCGAATTAATTATATTACTACGTAAATAATGAATTATATAGAAAATAAATTGATTCAAATCTTAATATAAAAACTTATTATTATTCTTATGTAAATCCATTAATAAAATGTTATATATTAATTTCGGTGATAATCTAAATCATATAAATTAAGATAATATTAAATAAAAACTAAAAGAGATTATTACTTCATAATTTTCAGAGAGTATGTGTAATGGATTATATTAACAAAGAATTGAAATGATTTCTCGATATTATTTTTGATAGGTCAAGTTTTAATTTTTCTCTTACATATACTTAATACTGAGTCTTATAGAAAATGTTTGTAAAAAAAATTAGTTTAATATCATAAGAGATGCATATAACAATTCCTCTAAAATTGAATTAGGAATCATATGTATTTTATTAATGTTGTTGTGCTTTTAAGATGAACAATGTAAGTACTTATGATGTATACTTTTTTTTGAGCGTGTTGTGGTAATTCATACATGTGTGATTTATTATATGTGAATGTTATTTTCACTTTCTACATTATGATTATATAAAGTATGAGAATAAACAATATTGTATATAGAAAAAACACACTCACATAGCTAAAATGATGTCTGTGTGGATTCACTTAGTTTTCCTATATATCTTTCAAAATTAATAAAAGTGATATGTTTTGAGAAGTAAATTTCCTTTTGTGTTAAGAGATGATGATGTTATTTTATAAGGTAAATCATCATTTGATAATGTTAACAAAATTATAGTTTATTTCTAAAGACAATCCAAGTGAAAATTTGATTAAGATCTAAAAAATAAAATCTGAAAAGTTTATGATATATGGATAGGCATAAATAGACATAATATGTGGAAGAGGATGGAGGTGTGTGAAAAGGTGGGAAGTTGCAATGTTTGGAGCAGTCTAAGTTGTGTGAATTGTTTTTGAAAATAAAGAGGTCCCACGTGGCAGAAGTTGTACAATTTAGGAAGAAGATAGAGAGGAATGGCAGCAATAGTGGTTTTAGCATGTGATGTTCTCTGCCACTCTGATGTGGTAAAATAATAAAATATTTGATTTTGAAGAAATATAAGTTATATTTGGATTAGTTTTTTATATTTTGAGTTGGGAAGAAAAGGGTAACCTAAAAAGTTAAGCAGAGAGAGGTTGAGGGAGGTGCAGCTATGGTCTTTTGACATTTTTGATATTTGAAAGAAGTTCTGAGACAGAAAACGAAGGAATATTCGTCTCCTTGTTGGTTTGGACCATACAAATACTCTCAATGGATGTGGGCCCCATCTCTACTCTCTAGTCCGTGTCTCCACGTGATATGCCTTTACCTTCACTTTCCCTTTTACTGTCTCTTGTATCGTCTTCTGGCAGCATGCTCTGTTTTCTCCCACAATTCCCCTTTTTTTTTTTATTTTTTTTTTATTTTCCCTTAATAACTTCATGCCCTTGTTAAACCTCACTTATTCCAGTAACCTTTCATTCTACACCACAAACAAAAATTAATATTCCAAATAAAATTAAAAAATATCTATGTCCAGAAAATCTTTTCCCTTGTTTCTCCATCACTGTCCTTTTGTTCTGTCAGCTTGGTCGGCTGGCCAACGGTAAAAATTGAAATTCAAATAATGGTGCTCATCTTTTCACACCCCTCCATTATTATTACTATTTTAATATATTTTTATTTTCTCATGTCTATTTTTTTCACTTCTCTTTCACACCAGATCATCAGTTATATTTAATTAATTACTCCTGTTTTTCATAGCCCTCACAGTTGTTTTCTAACCATTCTGAAAAATAACCGTATTAATTACATCAATTAATGTTGATATTTTTAACAAACTATTAGTTCGTCATTTGAACAAGTCAACAAATATATAATATTTTAAATGACATAAGAAACTTTTTTTTTTATAACAATTACGGTGAGACTTTTTTTTATACCAATGTGAAAGAAGCTTCCTGAGGGGAAACTTTTAACCAAAAAGAAAACAGTTTTAAGAAACTTTAATTTCGCCACTCAACATACATAACTAGGTTATGAGAGATTATTGAAATTCACGGATTGAAATATAAAGTTTAGGAGACCTATTCTTTGTGAAAATTATACATGTATTTAGATAATATTCTATTTGTAAAATTTTCCAAATAATATTATTATTGTCTATCAAATACTAAAAAGAATGATAAAAATTTGTTTCCAGAATCACCGTAAGAAAAGTGCGATAAAAGACTTATGTGTCTTTAAAAAAGTATCATTGTTTTCTTTAACTATTTTATTATTTTATTTTTATATATAAAGTTTAGCATGTTTTGTTATTTGAAACACATGTTATTAATGAACTTAAAATATTCGAATTTCAGTTTTTTTATTTTATAAATTTTATGTTTTTTTGTTTATTTGAAGGAAACATGTTTTTTAAAAAGTAAATTTTTTGTTCTTATTTTAACTTTTAGTCCATATCGAAAAGTATTATTATCATCCATTATGAGATCATAGTTAATTTCATCAAATTTTACTTTGATATATACTTTCATAATTTACGAAAAATATTGTATATAAATAATCCTTAATTTCAACTCTTAACGGGATAAAACTTTTAAAAATGTACTAAAACTATTTTTTTTATAACTTTTAGCTTTTATATTTAGTAAAAAATAGTACGTAAAATTTGGAAAGACTAAAAAAAATATCAATACCCAAATAAACTCATAATTTTATCAACAAATGTGCTTCCATAATTATTTTACCATGCATGAATTTAAGCATGGCCAACAAACAGATTCAAGAAAAACACACAATAACTACTACATTTATCCTATTATCACTCAATTTATTTATTTATTTTTTCAAATTAACAATTTTTTTACCATATTCGATTATTAATATTTAGCGTATTTGAACACATGTTACTAATTTCATAATTTTGAAATATAAAAAAAATATTTATTAGCAATAAATTAAATTCCAGAAAGTTTTCTTTTCTATATCTTTTCTATTTTTCATCCAATATATTGTAAGGAGCATACTTACATATGCTGCAAAAATTAAAAAGAAGAAACACCGTAGACAAACAATAATGAAAACAAAATCAATTCATATAAGAAAAAAGGACCTCATTTTCAATAAAAAATCTTAAAATATTAAATTTATAAATTTTATTCTTTACATATTATTTAATTTTCTCATTTCTATTAAAAGTAAAGCTTAAACACACATTTTAATACTCAATAATATATATATATATATATATATATATATATATATATATATATATATATATATATATATATATATATATATATCGTTTAAAGTAATATAAAGTTCGTAGCATAATAAATAATTTATATTTCCATAAATAATAATTATTTTGAATTAAAACTCCTTTATTTTAGCTTATTCATTTTGTATTGATATATACCTTTTTCTTTTAAAGAAAAATGAATGATTTGATAAGTATCTATCAACATTTTTTTATATCTGATGAAATTTAAATATCTATTATGAAAATAACGACATGAATATTTTAAAATCAATAATTTGTATTTACTGAAAATACTATGCTTGAAAGTTCCGAAAAATTAAATTAAGCTTGAAAGTTCGGAATAAACGAAGTCAATTGTTTTAACGTTACATATAATTTATTTTGATTAAATTGTTTCTGAAACCTTAAATAAAATTATGGTGTTTGTTTAAATAAATCTTAATCATACTTTTAAGTTAATTTTTTAATCTGAATAATGATTTCTTTAGGTAAAATAACCAGTTTAATTTTGTTGGGACGTATTAGGACCATAAAAATCTCATCTTCTATCTTTAGCTCACACGGAGAATCACTTTGCTCTTCATATGCTATTTTCTCCTATATTTATACTCAAGTTCATTATAAGTATTCTAATTAAATAATATATGCTATTTTATTAATTTTCAAAATTTGGAAAGTTAACACAACAAAGCTCCTATTGCAGTAAAAAAAAGTTGAACAGAATTAAAAGAATTAAACGATAACTAATGTTGTTTATTTTTTTTCAAAAAAGTCTTTTTAATCTTAATTATGAAATATAATAAGCAACACTTGATTCAAGTGCAATACTTTAAAATATTTGACTGCTATAATGTTTTAACATTAAAAAATAAGCTATATCCAAACCAAAATATGAGAATATTACCATTATAAAAATATTTATGACATTACATATAATGTGGGAAGAAGAGGATATTTATGTGTGCATATCTTCCCCATTTTGTAATGTAAATGCCTCTACTCATATTTATACATATTTAATCAATATTTCTGAATCGTTCAATGTATTTTATATATTTTAATACTAGTTGAAATTTATGAGTTACACTACTCTATGGATGGAGTTTACTGAAAGCGAAATAAAACTATATTTAACGAGCTTCACATAAATTTTAAGTAATAAGAAGAAATAACGTGTTGCAAAGGCATCATTATTATGCAAACCCTAAAAAGTCAATAAATAGTTTCATGTAATATTTTTCCTGTTTATCATAAAATAAAGTTCCAGGGCATGTTTCTTTATATGTAAATAAATATATAGAAAAAACAATACACATACCATGCATTTAATTATTTTTAAAGAAAAAAAGTAATTTTATATAAAGGGAGTCTGGTAATGATTTTTTTAATAATTTCTATGGCATTTTTTTTGTGTGTTAAAAGGTACATGTTTGTTTACATATTTACACAACTAGGTATTGATTGGAAATTTGTTAACAAATAAGGGCACTTGCAGGTGGTTAAACTCACTTAACACACAAGTATACATTGACCATATAAATTATATATTAATATTCTTCAAATCAACAAGCGTGTACTTAGAAGAAACAATTAGATTTGATTTGTATTCCAAGAAAAAATTAGCAAAATAAAATACAAGTTGTTTTCACAAAAGAGACAAGATGAGAATGTCTGTGCAAAGAAACTATTAAAGTAAACAGTACAGGTATTTTAAACTTTGTCACACTAGTTTAACTCCACATTCCCACTTCAATTTAAGAAGAGTTAATAATGTGGATAAATATGTTAGAGTCTTAAATTTTTGACATGTAATGTAACATTGCAATAAAATCACATGTCTCCCTAATATGTACATGTCTCTCACGTATTTATGTGTATTTAATATTGAACAGGAGTGTATTTAGAAGAAACAAGACGTGTCGTGTTGTAATTAGTTTCTAAGTGAAAACTGTATGCATGTATGAATGGTGGCTGGCATATGAGTTCATCAATTCTTCTTTCAACTCAAGAAGACCACGTCCTTTTGTACACTTGTAATCCTCCATTCGTTTGCTGCTTCCAACATAAAAAATAATAACACTGTTGTGTTTGATGAATCAAGAGATTACAATTTTTCATGAGATATTTACAAGTGTTGGCTCATAGTTCCTAACACATGGTGTTGTGTGGTCCGGGGCCATGGTGAAGGGGAGAAATTATGTTTGAAGATGGCACGTATCCATGAGTTGTGAAATAATAATAATTTGAGAAATAAATAATGCATCTGGAATAATGATAATGAAGAATATTGGTATGAATGGGTACATATCTTTGTCTGGGAAGGTTAAAAATAGAAATTGGTTGCGTATTAAAAAAGGAAATACAACACTTGAACTGTGTGCTGACGAGTATACACAATTGTAAATGGGTGCATATTCTTCATAGACTTTCTTGAACTTGACCAAGTTTTATTCGGCTTTTGACTAAGGAGCTTCTGGGCTAAATCAAATAAGGAAATTTGGTAAAAGGAAGCAATTTTACAAAAATCAACTGGGAATTTTAAAGGGATATACTTTCCTAGTTTGAAAGACGAAATTAAATGATCTTCTGACTTTGATTTTGGTGGTTAGAAAATATAAAAAATGATACAAGTTACAGAGACATTATAAGACATAAGTAAAATGAAGGTTTTATGTGGAGGGATTTGGATATGGTGAGATGAAAGAAGGAAGTTGAGTGGTGAACGCAAAATGGATAAAGGGGAAATGGTAGATGGAAAGAGGGTTTGGATTGCGATGTGAAAATGCATAAATGCATTGGGCATTAAGATGGTTGGGATAAGAGAAAGATGGGAAAGACGCAAATGGGGCGACAACTGCTGTTCAGTCTTCACAGTTGTGTGGTGCCCTACCGTCCTGGCGCATCAAGTTTCTTATCACAATTCCAATAAATAAATAAATAATAAAAATAATAAAAACAAGCTAATAGGAGTACCAATTTATTGATTATTTAATTCAATGGTTAAAATTAGAAAACGAAGAAAAAAAGAAAAAGCAAACTATGGTTAAGTTGCGCGGGTGGTGTTAAATGCGCCCTCATTGCAAATGCATATCGCTGCCCGTTCACAGCAAGACAACGCCATTTCCCAATAAAAACCGTGCAACTTTCCTGCGACCGTCAAGACAAACGGTGTTAGATGCCGCATCCAATAACTCCTCCACGTCTGCTAACGCCGTTAATAGAGACGTCTTTCACTGTCCCAAAGCCGCCAAGGAGATCGCGCTGCCCTGTCAGGGAAAACACTCCCACCGGGTGTAGCCGGTTTCCAACGGGGCCCAACCGGTAAAAGCCGGTTGCCAAGAGTGGTTAAGAATTGACCGCGGTTTAAATGATTGCACGCTGTTTTGACCACTCTGGTTAAGTCTCCCCCTCCGACAGTGGTTCTGGTGCTGCAATGCAAGTCATTTATCAACTGAGAGAGAACAAATAAAAATATAAAATAAAATATAAAAAGAAGGAGATAGAGAGAGAAACAGAGAAAGAGAGAGAGATTGGTTGAAAGGGTCATCTGAAGGTAGAGTGAGAGAGAGAGAGAGAGGTTTTGGGAATTGGTGTTGCTTCGTGTGCGTTAATTTGCTCGCGTGGTTTGAGGATTTTGTGTTTGGATTCTGCAACAGTGAAGAGAAGAGGAGGCTCCGATCTTGCCATGTGGTGTGAGAGAGATCTGTGAGGAGCTTCAACGGAAAAAAAATGGCGTCGTCGGAGGTATCAATCAAGGGAAATTTGGTGAACGGAAAAGGAGAAAACAGCTCCGGTGGCTTTAACAACGGCAACGATGTTAGGAACGCTGGAGGAGAGCCTCAGAATGCTTCTTCTTCATCATCCGCCAGAGGTAAATTGGTTTTTTCCGCGAAACCGTTAGTTCGTGCCTTGGGTTGTGTTTGGCGTGACGATAGCGTGTTTTTTGTTTCAGACGCGGAAACAGCGCTTTACCGGGAGCTTTGGCACGCGTGCGCGGGTCCGCTGGTGACGGTTCCTAGGGAAGGAGAGCGCGTGTTCTACTTTCCTCAAGGACATATTGAGCAGGTAAGTGTTCTTCCACCGGTCCGGTGAGAGGGAGTTCAGATGCGGGGGTTCCGCTTCTGACGCTGTCTCTTGCAAGCGGACTTGGTTTCTACAGTGAAATTTGGTATACTTGTGTTTTCTATATTTGGTTGTGAACACGAGTGTTTGTTTTTATGGCGCACACGCACATTAGGTGGAAGCGTCGACAAATCAGGTAGCGGAACAGCATATGCCGGTTTACGATCTACCACCGAAGATCCTTTGTCGGGTCATCAACGTCATGCTCAAGGTAGCAATTGCTAATTTTCTCGGCTTTTGAACTGAGTTGGTGGATGGATGAAGTTATAAAATATCATGGTACTTATTTGCTTTTTGGCTAACATTTTCAGGCGGAGCCAGACACAGACGAGGTGTTTGCTCAAGTGACCTTGCTTCCTGAGCCAAATGTAAGTTAATTGATCTTTTTTTACTTTCTGGGTTTGGAGTAATTCCGCAACGACGTCGTCCTTATTTTTCTTTGTGGATCTGGATGATAGCAAGACGAGAATGCTGTGGAGAAGGAGGGTCCTCCGGCACCGCCTCCTCGGTTTCACGTGCATTCGTTTTGTAAAACGCTGACGGCTTCTGATACAAGTACCCACGGTGGGTTTTCGGTGTTGAGACGACATGCTGATGAATGCCTCCCTCCGCTGGTTGGTTTCATTTTTTTTACCGTTTTACCCTTCCACGTGCTTTGTTTGTTTTGTGTGCTGAAGTTGGGTGGTGTCTTCCCCTGTTTCGTGTTTGTTGGCAGGACATGTCAAAGCAGCCACCTACCCAGGAGTTGGTGGCCAAGGATCTGCACGGGAACGAGTGGCGATTCAGGCATATTTTTCGGGGTGATTATTTGTTATTTACTGCAGATCTTGTTTTTTAAGTTCGTCTTCTTACGTTTTTTTTTTCCTATGACTGATGAGTGGAATTAATTTCAGGTCAACCGCGTAGACACTTGCTGCAAAGCGGGTGGAGTGTTTTTGTCAGCTCCAAGAGGCTGGTTGCTGGGGATGCGTTTATATTTTTAAGGTTTGTTAATTAATGAATAGGGTTTTAGATTTAGCTGTTTTTATTTGCTTTGTCGTCAGACAGACTAATTTAGGAACTTTCAGGGGTGAGAATGGGGAACTTCGAGTTGGTGTTAGGCGTGCAATGAGACAGCAGGGTAACGTCCCGTCCTCGGTTATCTCGAGCCACAGTATGCATCTCGGTGTTCTCGCAACTGCTTGGCATGCCATATTGACTGGAACAATGTTCACCGTGTACTACAAACCTAGGTTTGTACCTTGTTTCCTTGGACAACCGCATGGACATGAATGAATTTGAGTGTTTCCTTTTTCTTGTTTCCCTTCGCAGCATTTACAGCAATATTGTCAAATTGATTTACAGGACTAGTCCGGCCGAATTTATAGTTCCGTATGATCAGTACATGGAGTCCCTAAAGAACAATTACACCATCGGGATGCGGTTCAAAATGAGATTTGAAGGTGAAGAGGCTCCCGAGCAAAGGTATGAACGTGTAGCATTTTTTTTTTTCTGATTGAATTGTAGTTGTCTATGTAACAAACCAGTGCTGTATTATTATTGACATATAATTTTAATGAAAGAAATTACTAGACTTGAAATGACGACTTTGTAGGTTCACCGGTACTATTGTTGGAATTGAAGATGCTGATCCCAAAAGGTGGCCTAACTCCAAATGGAGAAGTCTTAAGGTGGCATTCCCGCTTTCATGTCGCTATTGTATGTCTGTTGAATTGGACATTTTATAATCGAGTTCCCCGCGTGTGATTTTTTTTCCAGGTGAGATGGGATGAAACTTCTAACGTACCTCGTCCTGAGAGAGTTTCCCAATGGAAAATAGAGCCCGCTCTCGCTCCTCCTGCTCTTAACCCTTTACCAATGCCTAGGCCTAAGAGGCCTCGATCAAATGTGGTTCCATCATCACCAGATTCCTCTGTTCTTACCCGTGAAGGTACAGACTAGTCACTTTTTATATTTGATACATACAAGATTTAATCTTTGCTATACATTTGTGAGTTTGTAAAGCCTGATCTTTGTTGGTGATTAACAGCATCATCTAAAGTAAGTGTAGACCCTTTGCCAGCTAGTGGGTTTCAAAGGGTCTTGCAAGGTCAAGAATTATCGACCTTGAGAGTAAATTTTGCCGAAAGCAATGAATCTGATACGGCAGAGAAGTCTGCGTGGTCATCTGCTGCAGATGATGAAAAGATTGATGTTGTTTCCACCTCAAGAAGGTATGGATCAGAGACCTGGATGTCAATGGGAAGGCATGAACCAACATATCCAGATCTACTTTCTGGCTTTGGGGTCCATGGAGATCAATCTTCCCATCCATCATTTGTTGATCAAAATGGTCCTGTAGCTAACCTTAGTAGAAAACATTTTTTGGACCGCGAAGGCAAGCATAATGTTCTTAGTCCATGGCCTGTAGTGCCATCTAGTCTATCACTCAATCTCTTAGACTCTAATGCAAAAGCCTCTGCTCAAGGTGGTGATACAACTTGCCAAGTTCGAGGGAATTTGAGGTTTAGCAGTGCATTCGGTGACTATACTGTGCTTCATGGACACAAAGTTGATCATTCACATGGAAACTTTTTGATGCCTCCGCCACTGTCAACTCAATACGAGAGTCCTCGTTCTAGAGAACTCTTATCCAAAGCAATATCAGGAAAACCTTCTGAGGTATCAAAACCGAAGGACGGTGACTGTAAGCTATTTGGCATCTCACTTCTTAGTAGCCCCATTGCTCTGGACCCTTCTGTATCACAAAGGAACGTTGCAATTGAGCCAGTTGGTCGCATGCATACTACACACCAACAGCACACATTTGAAAATGACACGACGTCTGATAGTTCAAGGGGATTGAAACCGGCGGATGGTCTGCTGATTGACGACCATGAAAAGCCGACGCATACTTCTCAGCCACATCTCAAAGATGTTCAACCCAAATCTAATAGTGGTTCTGCTAGAAGTTGCACTAAAGTAAGTCCCTTTAATTTCTGATTTTAACTTGGGAACATCACAGTTTTGCAGGAAAAAAAATTAATCAAAATGCTTTTATTTTAGGTTCACAAGAAAGGGATTGCACTTGGTAGGTCCGTGGACCTCACAAAATTCAGTGCATATGATGAGTTAATCGCTGAATTGGATCAGCTATTTGAATTTGGAGGTGAATTAACCTCTCCCCAAAAAGATTGGCTTATTGTCTACACTGACAATGAGGGCGATATGATGCTTGTTGGTGATGATCCGTGGCAGTAAGGATCTCTAACTGTACCCCTTTGGTTTATTCTAGGTGTATGTTCTTTTATTTTCTTGAAAATGACACGTCATGTTGCATAATTCAATTTAAATCAGGGAATTTGTTGCTATGGTACGCAAAATTTATATCTACCCCAAAGAGGAGATTCAGAAAATGAGCCCGGGTACCTTAAGTTCAAAGAATGAAGAAAATCAATCGGTTAGTGAAGGTGCAGACGCACAAGAAATAAAATGTCAGCTGAATCATTCAGCTTCAGAGGCCTGATATTTCGTGTAGATTTGATTTCCATAGCTTACAGGTAACTTTATAATTTATCGTGTTCCTCATATATGAATTTTGAATCCAGTTTACTAAAGAATCTCATGGTATATAAATGTGTTGTTTTGATACAGATTCCGAACTGGAGTGGAAAGTAGGAGGTGACTGTCATAAAGCCATCCCCAGTTGGAGAATATGACCTGAAGAAGAAAATTCTAATTCTGAATCTGACTGTTTTATAAAGTAACTGCTTGTGTTTGGAATCAGAATATGGATGGCATGAATGAGTATCCATCCAATTTTGGACCTTGTCGTTGAAGTAGTAGTATTAGTATATATGCCTTCCCTGTTAGACACTCCTAATATAGTAGTATGTAATTGTCTTCTGCCATCCTACCTTCCTACCACCCTGTACATAGTTTTACTATCTGCTTCCTTAGAACCCGAACTCATTAATGTAATTATGTTCATATACAAGGGCGGTTATCTGATTTTAAATATGATTGTCTTATTTTAGTGGGGTAGTTTGTGTCAGTATTGTGAACTCGTGGAAATCACTGGATAATTTAAATATTGGTAATGCTTTCGTGGGGATGTGTAATTTAATTTTGCTTCAAAGTCTTTGTTTTTGTGCTTGGTGTTTGGCGAGTGCGGCCATTACCGTCATGTCACGGGCGGTGTGGATTGAAGTCGAAGTCATGTCAGGAGAGAAGAAAGTGGACACTTGGGTCTGGAAATCTTTGATGGAGGATTTGAAAATTCTTTAGTGAAATGTATTTGTGGTTATTTGGGATGGCACTGCTAGTTGTGGTGTGGTCCTATCTGGGATATGTGTAACGTGGTTACGTGATAAAACTTCATTCCTTGAAAGCACCATCGCTGAATATCCAATAATAATATTTCAAAAATTATAAAATTGGTTGTACTTTTCTCAACAAGAAACATACTCTGTATGCCCACGTTGTGGACCTCATTATTTTCCGTGGTTCTGTCCTTTATGTCTAATAAGCATTGGCCCATGGAATTCATTATTTATCTACACTAAAAGTAGCCTACAGTGGGAACTGTGTTCGGCCGAACCTTTAATTTTTGCTCAGATGCATGAGACCCCATTTATCCTGGCCTCTTTAGAAGCCAGCATTGAATTTTCAGTTTTGTCTCGTAAAAGTTCTTTTTTTCCTCCATTTTTATCATCTTTATCTCCTTTTCACTTTTGGAAAAAGGATAGGTGAGTTGTCGGCGAGCAAGATTAATGAAAGATTAAAACACAAGAGAAAACATTGCATTAAAGCTTTTGTCCCTTCTAACTGTACAAGGAAGACAATGGAATTGTAGCAACAAGCTTCACTCCAACATGCATCATCGGATTTCGTTTCAACTTCAACTACCAAAAGCTCCCAAAATTTACTAGTGCTTTTAATTAGTAAAACAAACTTTCTCCTAATTCAACTGAGCAAAAGTTAGATGAGTCTGTAAAGTACACTTAAATTTTGAGCATCAAAAACACTAGGATTGCTAAATTGACCTTTTGGAAAGGTAGTGTCTGTAGTTTGTTTCTTGCCATTAGGTCATGCTATGGAAGCCAGCTGAATCTAATAGAATTGCTTTGATTTGCTCTGGATGGACATCTTGACCTTCGTTGCGTAGCTGATTGAGAGAGAAAATTAACCCTCAGACTCAAAAAAAAAATTTAATTCCTTCTATTTACAAAATGAATGATAGGATACATTTTATTTATTTTTTAAATATTAAATCCTTTTACCTTTTTACACAGTATTAAGAGAATTCACTCCATAAATAATGAATACACACCGTCAAGAATGCTTGTTGAAATTTATAAGAATATTATATGAATACTGTGCACAGGAATTAAATTAAAGTAATTTGAAATGAAAGTAGTTGGCACGTAATCATGCACATAGTTTGATGTATAATGAGGATTAAAGAATAAAAAAAGGTTGACCTGAGCTCGGAGAATATCCATAGCAAATCCATTGAAATAGGTGATGACTGCTTGGTGGATGTCTATGCCAAGGTTGTCCAGAGCCCTCATGGTAGACAGCAAGAGACCAGGTTTCCTCTCACAACACATCTGGATCTTTACACCTCTTCCTTCACCCAACCCAACCTCAACCTATATTTCCCACCAAATTTTTCTCTTAATTTCATAAATTTAAAATAAAATAAGAAATAGAAATTGAACTTATAATTGAGATTTTACAAATAACTTTCCATACAGCATTTCCTGTTTTTATCATGGAAACCAAAATAAACAAATAAGGTTCTTACTTTCCCGAACGAACACTACCTTTAATTTCTTTTATAAAAATCATATATAACATGTTTGGGACATACCCAACTTCTTAAGTTTTGGAATAAAATTTAAAATCTTAAAAACAAACACACTCTAATATTTTTATTTTATTTTCTAGATTAATAATATAAAAGGAAATGAGCAAGATACTCTTTTCATGCAATCATGCACTTCCAAGAACAGGCAAAAGCTAACTTGCTCGTTTTTTTTTCTTGTCGAGTCATATATGATATTCACACTCAGATATAGGAACAGAAATTAAGAAAGGCATGTGGATTGAAGGATATATAAGGGAAAAAGAAGAAGTTCCAGAAAAGGGCAGCAATAATACCCTCACAGGTTGGCCATTAGGGCTTGGCAATGAGCTGAGACAAAGTTCTTCTTGCATACGTGTTGGTATATTGGGTGTCAAGGGATGAAGAAAGCTGGGAGTCAGTGAAGAGCCAGCTGGTGGTGTTGACTCCAATTCATTGTGAAGGTCACCGATCCTTTGCAGAAGTTCCTTCAAATACTCTACTGCATCCCCAAGTATTGAAGCCCTGTCCATCTTAATTTTCAACCAAACTTGTCAAATAATTCAACAAATCCATACATATCCACAAGACCTATGAAACCATGATATACATATATGTTGATTAGTTTCCTCTATAAGAAGTAGCTAGAATAATCAGTTGTTATGTATTTGTTGATTAGTGAATATTATGAATCATGTATAGTCTATACTATGATTGAGTAACCCTAGTTTCTAACCGAAGAAAAAAGTAATAATAAAGGGGTGGCTACTCATTCCATCATGATAAAACTTGCATTTTTTTTTTCTTATTTTCTGTGTGTTTTTTAACTAGTGTTTTACTACAGTATTTATAATTGAAGTTTCTGCATTATAATATATGGTATCTATCCTTAATTACACAAGATTATATGAAGTAAAAGTTTGACATGAAAAACAAAACTAAAAGTAATTGAATAAATGCATGAAGTTTGGTGTAAAAGAAAATTTTGTCTTACTTTGCTAATATTGGGAACAACGGATCTCAGCATATAGAGTCTATCGTTGAGCTTCTTCCTTCGGCGGCGTTCAGCCATCAAATTCTTCGCAGGTATCCCTGTCTTCTTCTTGCCCTTTTGATCCACGCCGCCATCGACGGTGCTATTCGCATTCGAGCTGTTTCCGCCGTTCCTTCCACTCTCTTCCATCATCTTATTTTCATCACTCTCATCAGAATCATAATTCAACTCCGACCCTTCAACACCTTCTCCTTTATTACACGTCTTCCTCTTGCCACTATCACTATCCCCTTTACTCTTGCCTTTGCGGTTATCTTCCAAGCTTTTCCTAAGTGCTGCTCGCTTCTGAAAAAGCGTTGGTTGTGCACCTGATGGAGGGAACGCTTCAAGGGGTCTCAGTACGTTGGACATGCTAAGAAGCAAGGCCTTTCTTGAACCCTCCACATGATCAGACTCAACAATATGCTTGAATCCAGAAAATCCAACACCGTCTTGTAGGGGAGGCATTGCACACATGGTGGCTAAATTTGGAAGGGCCAACTGACTATTATTATTATTATCGTTTGAGCTGAAGAAGACACCGCCATGATGAACCTTGTTCAAAGCTTGAGGGTCAAGAAGTCCCACATCGGAAACCGCGCGAAAACCATGCTCCAACGGGTAAAAGGAGGGTTTGGGAGTGAGGAAGTTGTGCACTTGAGATAGGTCAAGGTTAGTGGAAGAAGAGAAAGTGTGTAATGGTTGGTGTTGTTGGAGTAACATGTTATCAGCGAAGTTGGTGGAGAAGGCCATGTCTCTAATATGTGAGTAGTTCTGGGTGGTGTTGTTTGGCACGTGCCATTCTTCATGGACTTCCGAGATGGGACACAATGAGAAGCAGCTTAATTCGTTGGAGTTTGAGCTTGGCCATGAAGCAGAGTTTTTTTCTTCTTGCTCTTGCATCCAACCAGACATCATTTGGTGTTGTTTTCTTTTGTTTTGACAAATGATGGTTTGTGTTTTGAATGGATTATAAGAAACAGAGGGAAATGGATTATAGTGAAAGTAATGTATGAATATCATATGTGTCTTGTGAAAGCCTTTAATTCATCTCAGTCTAACCCTATCCTTATCTGTTAGAAGTTATAACCCCATCAATGTCATTCAATTCTTTTTCTTCATTCAAAATTTATTCACTTCTGTTTATAGCCCTTAAGATTAATCTACTGGCAACTGAGCAACTCCAATTCCTTTATGTAGTTGCTTAAGAATTGGTTTCTTAACACAGGAGCCATTTGAGTTTCTTCTCCTTAAAAAGTTTCATAGAATTTTGTTTTCTCTAAAATTTAATAATTTTTATCGAATGAATAAAGTTATTTTAGTTGTACTAAAGTATTTTTATCTGAGTATGGTTGTAGATTGTAATGGATAGAGGCAAATGTTGTAACCCTATGTGTTAGGACCCAGTGAATGGAATGCATTTGCAACATGCATGTGTGATTGAGGGACAGAATTGAATGCAATGAATGGAAAATTGAAATGATAGATATGCAGAATAGGTTTAGAAAGCAAAGAGGGACAAGAATCTTAAATAAGTTTGATTGAGTGAAGGGACCTTGACATAGGTATGGAAAAGGAAGATACTCTTTACTTTATTGTTCCTCTACTAACCTCGTGAGAATGGGACATGCTTCTTAATTTCCCTTTTCCTTTCTCTTGTAGGGTATGTCATCCCTAACTGTGGGACCTTCTTTCTTATTCAAATATTTATAAATAGTGGAAAAACAAATTATTTATATGGTTTACTCTAAAATTATTGATATTTAGTTGAGACTAAACAATCAATTTAGTTGTTGAAATTTCAACAGCTAATTAAATTGGTCATTTAAATTTTTTTTTTTTTAAATTTGCGGCACACATGAATTTAGTCATTCAAATTGATATATTAAACAGACAAAACATATTTAAAAGTATGAATTAGTTGAAGTTTGCAGTTTCAAATATAAGTGATGGTACACTTAAGAATCTTATATCATTTTAGAGTTAAAATTAATAATAATTTAAATACATCTTTATCTCTTAATATTTAAAATGTTGCAAAATTTTGATTTTTTTTAAGAGATGAAAAAATGGTTCTAACATAAACTCTCATTCTTTTTTGGCTGAGAAATTTGTTATAATACTCTTAATAGTCACAAAAAAAAATTATCCTTATTTTCCTTAGATTTCGATTGAGAATAATCTCACAATACTTAAAACTTGAAATCAATAACAATTTAAATACACTGTTTTTTTTTATTTAATCTTTCGAAATACATTTTTTAATAACAAAATTATGTTTCTTTAACCCTCTTAAATTTCTTTTAGGAACAAAACTGAAACTGTAAAATGGTGACAAAACTTCAATCAAACATTTGAAACGGATAATACTTGGATATTTTAAAAAAATGTAATAAAACATTTGTAATTAAAGTCGATTTGTTTTATTATTACAACTTTAAATAGTAAGTAATTAATTTGTAATTTTAAGAATCATCTCGCCATTTTATTTGTTAGAAATCAGTTAAATTGATTGATGTACTACAGCTTTAAGAACTGCTTTATCATTTTATAAATTTTATAAACCGTTGAAGTTGTGGTTTACTCTTAAAGTTAATATACTCTTTGTACAAAAAAAAAATGTTAATATATACATTGATTAAATAATATTTTATTAATGTAAAACATCAATGTGTTTGGAGAATATAATTTACTTAATTTTGTAAATTAATTTCTTATCTCAGATTCAGGAGACTTGGTTTTTTAATGCATATATCATGCAGAGTTAGGAATTCTATGTAAATTTTAATTGAATAATAATAGCAAGTACTTAATTTAATATACGTAAAATTTTCTGATTGAAAAAGGGATTTTTTTTTTTTTACTCATACGAACTAGTTAATCAATTAACATATTACGAATTCATCAATTCCAATTAAAGAAATCATTGAACAATATTAAGGGAAGCATCTGTTGCAGCGCTCTTAATTTAAAATATTCTTATTTAATATAGAATAATGTAAATTTTGTTTCCTGTTTATATAAGTATCTTTTAAAAATCTGCATCAAAATGTACATTTTAAACGAGTTGTAAATTTTCCATAACTCTCAAATTTGGTTATTTTAAAGATATAAAAATACGTGATTGATTTTGTTTGATTTAAATTAACTAAATTGAATCAAATCATATTCGTCTTTTGTAGTTTTGTTTGTGTTTGTAGTTTTAAATTTCAGAATTGTTCTTAAGTTAATAATTAATAAAATAAAACATAATCTAAACATTAATCCACAAGTAATAAACAATAAATAGTGAATTTATGTTAAAAATATTTATTAAAAACAAGTTTATTACATATGCGTCATTCTTCGGAAATTACTCATATACTACCAAAATCATAAATTCATATTGTACATTACCCCAAAGACTAACATGCATGATAAAACATACATTACTAATAATGACTTTCTTTTTTCAATTTAATCAGCTTTTAGTTTTTTAAATTGATTTAATGACTTCAAACCCACTTTCTAAAGAAGTTTCTTGCATTCATGTCATACAAGGGCAATGATAATGAGATGCCTGTTTTTTATATTTCAAGAAAATAAAATAAATTTTGCAAAAAAAAATAAATAAAGGGATGAAATAAGTCCTCCTACCCGTACTAGACTGATTCTTCATGCACCTCCATGGTGACTTCCTGCACCTCTATAATTTTAACATATTCCAATTTTAGCTTTGAAAAAAAGACGAAAATAACATTTATTCATAATAACTGCCATTTATTTTTTTTACACTTTGCGGGTTGCACAAACCGCAATACAATTAAAAAATAAATACATTGCGGATTATACAATTCGCAATTATATTTTCTGCATCTTTTACATTGTGGGTTATACAACTCGTAATATAAAATTTTTTTAAATACATTGCGGGTTGTACAAACCGTAATACAATTTTTTTTTTAAATACATTGCGGGTTGTACAAACCGCAATTTATTTAAAAGCAATTTATGTTGCAGGTTGACAACATAATGGGTTATTTTAATCTTTTTTTCAAGACTAAAATAGGAATATGTTAAAATTATGGAGGTCCAGGAAGTCAATATGGAGGTGTAGAAAGAATCACTCCCCGTACTAAAGAGATAAATGGGTGAGCTAGCTTAAGATTCCACACATATATTGGGCTTGGTTCTTTGAGTGACTCACCGAGGTCCTAAAATTTATATAAGCTTTTTTCTTATTCTCACACCTTTGTTTTCTAACTTTACCTCCTATTTGAAAAAAATCGCAATAAGTACCAATGCAACTACATATTTAGTTTACAATTATAATGCAAATTTATAATAGGTTAGATCCACTTAGTTAGTTCACTAATTAATAATAAAAAATGTAAAATAGATTAGACATTTCAATTTCTCATTCGAGTAAATCTCTTGTGCACTTTTTTTTGAATTATTTATTGTTATGTATAATTACTTGTATGTTAAATATTACTCAATATTTTTATTTCTTGTTTCATTAATATCATATTAGTTATCAATATTAGTATATATTTTGTTAATTATTGAAAACTAATTGTATTCAAATATTTTTGAGTTTATAGCCATATTGAATTGTCATCGATTATAAATTATTTGTATTTGTTTATATTTATATATTTACAAATACTAGTTATATTTCATTTCTTGTCCAACTTTAATTTTTGCATTTGCATAATATGTTTCCTAATTTATTTATCGTGAATGAGAAATCCTTAATGTTTAACTTTTTCTTTTTAATTCTATCATTGTTTTACTTGCAATGTTTTTTTAGGACTTATATTTGGAATAAAAAAGTTTTCAATGACCTTGTTAGAAGGGATTTTATTTTCATTACTTCAATGTGTGGGCTGGTTTGACTTGAAAACTTATTTGGGTTGAGTTTTATTTTTTAATTTCAGTTGAGCAATTAAAAAAAATATCACTTCTTAAAAAAATACATCAAAATAAATGTTTTCATTGTTTCGTAATATTTATAACGGAATGATAACGCCTATAACATATACAAATAATAAAATTGTTAAACAAGTAACATTTTTTATATAACCCATTTCCACTTCCATTTAAAAATGTGTAATTATTTTATATTTACATTTTTTTATTGATGAAATATATCTTAGAAGTATTATAATCTTTGTTTTTACTTAATTTTAAACTATTGTAATATATAAATATTCTGATTTACGTTTTTTTACGTAATAGGCTTAAAGCCCACGACTAGTTAAATGCTAATTTAATTACACTGGTTTACTTTTTTAATTGCTATATGTTATAAGGTCATGTATTTATTATTAATTTTATTCTATGTGTTATAATATTTATACTCAATTTTAAACTAAAGCAAAAATAATTTAGCAAAACATACACTTTCATTAATTTAACCTGTGCGGTGATTAAAATACCTCAAAGTGTAATAATGTCAAAACAATCTAATCATGTCATAGTTAAAATACATATTTTAATATAAAAAATAATTATATGAAGGTCTTATATTGTAACGTTGGAATACTAAAATAAAAAAAAATACAAAATGATAGTACAATATAAATAAAATAATTTTTTATCATTATACGACAATGTATAAAAAGAGTGAAAAAAAAGAGAAATAAATATTTTATGGATAAAATGCAAATAAGTATAGAAGGAATGAGGTCCGAAATTAACATTTTAAAAATCACTTGAATGAAGAAAGCTTCAAAAAAATATTATAAACGAACTCGTTTATTAATATAAACCATTACTAAATTACCAATGAAAACAAACAAGTTTCTCCAAAATAAAAAAACCAGAAACTAATAAAATGTTTTAGGGGATATAAACATGCTTCATATACTAAAGTCAAATTGAATAAGAAAATTCTAGAATTAAAATTTTATTTTAATTAGGACAATTATATGCTTTTTAAGAAGGGTTTGCTTAATTAATTTAAATAATCAACCCAATTTAATTTCAAACAAAATACCCATATTTCACTTCATTTACTCTATAAAGTTCTTCTTCTTCGTCTTCTTCTCCTTCCTTTCGTTCTCAGGGTTTATGCTTTCTTCTGTTTCTTCACCAAGCGTTCGTAGCCCAGTCATCAATTGGTAAGATTACGCCCTTCTCCTTCATTCAAGTTACAATTTTTTTCTTGCTCCTCATTTCTGCTCTACTGCTATTCGTGTTTCTTTTTTTTTTTTTTTTTTTTTTTTTTTTTTTTTTTTTTTTTTTTTTTTTTTTTTTTTTTTTTTTTTTTTTTTTTTTTTTTTTTTTTTCTTGTTGCTTCTTGTATCTGTTTTTCTTTTTTTTCCTTTTCAAATTATATTTCCCTTTTCTGCGAAGCAAAGGGTAACCCCTACATTGGCCAATTAGACTGTGATTTTTGAGAAGTTGATCACACTTATGAGTGAGGTTTTGAACTATGGGTGCGCGTTTTCTTTGCGGTTCTTGTTATTGTAGAAAATTGTGGAGAAATTCGGTTGTTGTGATTGCAATTGCAGTTCAAATACCTTGACGTTGTGGCGGAAATCGCATTCGCAATAACGATCATAGGCCTTTTTTTTCAAAACCATGCACGTCAGGTAAAACCTTTATCACAAATTGCAGTAACGATGATATAATACACCGTGGCCAATTCAGCACCAATAATGCTTTCGAAAACTATGCCTATACACTGCCACTTGGCCTGACAAAAGATGGTTATTTGCTGCTGATATGTGTAATTATTGATGCAGGTCAAATGATGATCCCTTTTGGACTGTTAGAACAAAATAGAGTTTTGTGTCTATAATATATACTTTTGGTTACGTTTATCCCTTTGTCCAATGTAATCAATTTCTCATATTTTACATAATGCATCCTCCTTTCTGCTCAAACAAAACTGGGAAGAGCTTGTAGTTCATTGTATGTGCCCGTTACAATTTATTCTACCGTGCATGGCATTGTACAATTCAATTATTTTGATTCACTTTTCTTTCTTAGATTTTATTGTAACTGCTATGGGGTTGGTTTTTACCAATCTTATTTTAAGATGCTATAATGAGTTCTGTACTTATAAAAAAGGGATGAATATTATTCCAATTGGTGAAACACAGAACACTGAATACAATGTGTGCCAATTTCCACATTCTCAAAATGTATGCCAGACATGTTTGCAGGCCAGGGAGTGAATAAATTGCAAATTCCTCAGTTTAACATGTGCTCTGCCGGCTCTGCCATATACTAATTAGCTTTGGTTACTCACACAATTAACAACTTAAAATCTAATAAGCTTGATATTACTAACTTGTACATTCTATCCTGCTACACTACGTGAATGCACAAGGTGTAAGGTCATGATGATTGGCACTGTCCAACTGCCTTTTTGAAGTTATGAATTATGTTCTCTTTCCAACTTTTTATTTCTATTTGCTGCAGTTTCAATCTGAGATATTCCTATCTTCATGTAATCTGTGTTGTGATCAGCATATAAAGACACAAATGAGCAGTGGTGGAAGAGCTGGGAAACCCAAAGAGGAGGAACAAGATGGCATGTCCGTCCACTCTCCTTGCAAACCTCCTCCTTCCTCTGCTTCCTCTCTCCCCAAGGTCTCTGTCTCCCTATCTCTCTTTGAAATTTGAATTCAGGTTTGGAATTGACATCTGGTTATGGTGACAGGAGCAATCACAGGTTGAATTGGAGCTGAGATTGTTGGAAGCTCTTGAGGTTTACCCTCCAATGAGGTTACAAGGTAATACACACGCATGTTGTGCATACATGCACATGCACACATAATTCTTTGTAGATTATGGATGATTTTGATATAACCATTTTGCTTATTGATAAGTGAAAAGGAAAAATAATGTTTTTCTTTTCCAAAATGAAATGTGGGTGGAAAATTATATGTAATTAAATGAGTTTAATGACTATGGACTGTTAGTATAAACTGTTTACACTGTCAGCCAACCAATCATAAATCATTGTTGGTATGACTTTTAAGGTAGTTATTGTAAAAGTCAACAAACTTACCATACATGGTGGTTTGTCTATTGAATGATAGTGTAAATATGCTTTACATTATCAGTACATAGCCTATTTTCTTTAATTATATTCGGAAGTGAATATAAAATACAATTTGTTATTTTGAACTGGAAAATATCAGTACATAATTAGTAATGTTGTCTAACTAGAAAGAAAACTATTGAAGTTGCAACATCACTAGACGTTTGATATCTACACTTTCTTGTCCCCAATTGAAGTTGGTACTTCACATTTTTGTGGACTGTAGTGCCAACTTCCAAATCATGGGATTTGCTATTGTGTCACTTCGTAGTAAGTGGGGTTTTAGTTAAAATTGTTTTTTAACTTCGGGGAGGGGGTCATCTTCTCAATTTGAGCCCTTATAAATAATTCCTAAAATTGATTATTTAAGATATATTTTGATACGTATAGTTTTTACAAGAACTGCAGAAGTTGCAATTTGGTTACTCAATTTTCAATTTATCTAAATGACAGATTCATGAGATAAAGGGTGATGGCCTTATCTTTGATTACTACTTTTGTATTTTATTTTTTATTCAGTAAAAACATATAGAATGTGACATTTTTTTAAACAATAAAAAGTTGTTCCAGTGATGTGACAACTTCAAACTGTCTTTCTGTGTTGTTCCTGGACAAGATACTAATGCATTTGTTTTTTAATTATAGAATGCATATATTTGGAATGCTTGGCAGTTGATTTACAAGATATTTTTATATGCTTGAAATCCTTTTTAATAATAGTGATACTGAATTTCAAATTAAATAATGAGAGTGATTTCTGTATCTTGAGCATGTTTTCTTGACTATACATTTATGATCTAGAAAGGGGATCGCAAAGAAAAGATGCTTTGTGTTAATTGAAGTGAGGCCAAGGCATACTGCATTAAGCTCCTGCGGTGGTACTGTTTACTTTGAGGTTTTGTAATTGAGAAAATGTAAAATTTTATCCGTTTCTGCTGGAAGTGATATCTGGTTTGAACACTATGTAACAAGTAATATGGTTAAAAATCAATTATTTACCATCATTGATTGAGAAACTTTTGTCAAATTTGTGCACTAACCTTTCAAGAAAAAAGTAAGCATTTGTAGCGATCACTGCATTGCACTTTATGAACCCATTACATGTAATTGCTGCTTGTTTAGCTGTTATTTGATACTTTGCATTTCTTATTTTTATCAAGTGTTATGCTAATATGGGTCATGGATGATCACTTTATCCTTATAAAGTATTTCCTTGTTAGATAGTTAACTCTAGTTGGATCAAGATTCATCAAATTTAATGCTTACAATTAATGTTGCTTTCACGAAGGAGTACATCGCCACTTTGTCCTTTATGGTCTGATGGAATTTCTAAAGAGGAAGTTTGACAGACACTTTTCTTCTGAGGAGGTTCTTCAATTGTTGGATCGGTTCTACAACATAGAAATGCTGGTATGTTATCATTAAGTTGTGTTTCTTCCCATTCATCTAGCTACCCCTCAAGTAAGATGTGGGTTTGTGTTATTTTAACATTGTGCCGTGGATTTTGAGAGCTGATAAAATGTAGTGGTTTATCTTCCCCAGAAAACAGATGACGATGAGATTGATTTGCTTACTCACGAAGAAGAATTTTCCTTGCCTCAGAGTTACTTTGTGAAGGAAGAACCCTGAACAACAACTTTTGGAGTATATACATTTTTTGCTTCAACCATTTTTCATCTTTGGATATGTACAGCTGGTTATCTATTCCTTTCCCTTCTTCCCGTTTTAGGGATATTATGTTCACTTGGACCCGTTAAGTGGAGGTTCTTATCGCGTGTCTGTTAAGTTCCACCGGTTGTTCCGGGAACTCTGCTCCAGTTTGATACCTTCTGTCATAATGTATTTAGCTAGCTAGACTGATTTGGACATAATGCCTTTTTTTTTTCTTTCTTGATCAGCCTTAGACTCGAGAATATTAGATCGACTATAGACACATCATGCAACCGTAATCTGCTTATTTATTTATTTTAAATCCTTCAACTAAATCATTCCAATTTATTGGTAGGAATTTTCCTAATAATGGTTATAGGTAGTGTACTAATAATGGCTACTTTTCGTGAGGATGGGAAGTGCAGCCAAGTTGTTGGAAAGCCTGAGAAATGAGGAAATGGAGCCTGACAAAAGGTCTTTTCCCTCTTAGGAGATGATGCATTGTTTGTACCAAATCATTTTTTTTTTTTTAATATTTTCTTTCTCCTTTTGGTTCATCATCTCTACCTCCTCCCTCGTTGCCTCTCTGAGCATCTCCAAGGATACGATGCTTAGGCTAAGCAGTTGTTGCTTGAAACAACTTTTATGCTGGAGCCTCTTGGCATGACAGTTGGAGTTGTTTAAATTTTTACTTAGTTTTCTGCAATCAACTGTTTCTTAAGAATAAAAGACAATGTTTTATTCTTCTATATCACCATCATTCAATATTATGTACCATAATAATCTAAATGAAAAAAATGTAGAAGTATGAACTACTTTGAATTTTTTGAAGTTATTTCTCATTGAAACAAATTTGAGAACAAAGTGCCTAACAATAATGTAATAGTAGGGATAAAAAAAAAAATCACATTTTCCAATATATGGAGCAACTCATGAGTTGTTTACACTGAAGATACTCTAATACCACCTTTGTTGTTAGACTTGTTCCTCAACCTCAACATTTACATTTGCTTCTACTACCATCATAACCACTTTTCCTTGTCCACCATACCATTTTTAAGACTAATTTCTTGGGAAAAACTTTAACATAATCATTATCTTGTCTTCCTTTTAATCATAGACACTTGTCTCGTTGAGAAAGAGGCACACCTCATAAATATACCAAAAAATAAAACTTGTATATAAGTTGGGTAGGGTTGGTTTGAGTTGAATTCGAAATCTTCTTATTGAATTTGAGATATTTTGAATTGGATTCATTATGTACAATATTCCGTAATGACATCTTGAAAATTGTTAGAATTCTTCCTTCTAAGGTATTGAAAAATTTGCATATACTTAGTTTTCGTCCAATGTGTTTATGTTACTTGATTATAGAAATAACTTCTACGATGGAGGTTCTAAGAATTGGCTTGGTTAAACTATAACATGGGGTCATAGTTTGTTCTATTCGTTTATTGAATTGATTATGTAATGGATTCGAAGATGAAATTATCAAATAATGTTAATTCATATTAGTTTGTCTGGCTAAACTGGAAATTAAATTGTTTTACTCCTTTGTATTATTTTAAGTTATTTGTTACCTGTAAGAACTTTAATGCAAATCACTTGTGGATAATGTTATTTTTGTTTTATTATGGTCGTGTTTTGTTATCGTTTATTATGTTAAAATCAATTAGAAGTATTGTGGTAGGATACCGGTAAATCAAAGATTAGTTTTATGAAAAGTAAACAAAAATTTCAAATCAAAGGCTTAATCTCGTAATTATAAAGATTTTAAAGTTATGACTTGTCTTTTTACCATTTCAATATTATTAGAACATGTTTTAATTTAACATATTACTTGTAAATTAGAAGACATTTATGTAATCATGATATATGCATTTCAATCTTAATTGTTTTTTTAAATGATTTATTTTGAGCATAATGGCATATCTTGTACTTTTAATACTATTTTTTAAGGAAATAATTAACAATTTAAAACACTTAAAGTCCACAAATGATATATGTGGTCTCGACAATAATTTTATGATGAAAAACTATATACAAAAGTTTTAAGTTTAATGACTTACATATATATATATATATATATATATATAAAAGTCTTTTGAAACACATAGTCATATATTTCTCTCTCCCACTATAATTCTCAAATTATTATTTTTTTCAAATTATCTCTTTCTTTTCTTTAAGTTCCCCTCTTTATACTTGATTCATTTCAGGATCCCATCACATCTTTCAGTAATCAAGAGGCAAAAAATATTTTTATTTGATAAGATTTTTAAACAGTAATTTTTTATTTAGTTTAAAGATCTTTTCTTTTCTTCTTTTTCTTTAATTTTGGTCATCGATATTTGAGGATTATTTTAGAAAAATAATCATTTCATGTTATTATATTATATAATAAAATTTGATTATGTTTGGATATTCTTAATGTAAATACTGAAATGAGTATAAAATTTAAATCATATATTTAGGATAATGTATATATTTTAATAAAGATACTAAAGTTTCATTGATAATATAAATTATTGAAATTATTAGTAGACACTTGGTATTGGATGTTTAAACTTATTTTAATCTTTTATTTTAGATTCATTAATAATCTAAGTCTTAGTTATTGGATTAAATATTAATATTTGATAGAGTCTGCTTAATACGAATCTTTCAAAAGATGTCTCATTAGTATATGGATCTATATTATATGTACGGTTTATTAATATTGATATTAAAATGAAATTAAAATTTAGTAATTAACATATGAATTTGGTATAAATGTTTATACATGAACTATAAATTTATTTATTTCATTTATCTGATTTTTTTTATTTCATTAGTTATCCTTATTTTTTTTTGTTGTAAACTATAATAACTATACACAATTTAATATTGATATAATAATTTTAGTCATATCAACAAATATACTTAATACGTGATATTTCTGTATTATTAATACTATGTACATTTTTTAAACAATAACACTTTACATTTAATATGTATTTTGGATGTTACATAAATAAATATATATATTAAACGCATTATCTAAACCATTGTTATTTTGCTAAAATTTTAAGTATTTTATCGTTAGTTAATATCTAAAAGCTTAAAACGCTTTGCGTAAATAGAACTAGTGATTACCTTTAAATAAAGTAACAGTTAAATATGGAAAAGTAATCATCTTTTACAAAAAAAATTCTTGGACAGGTAAAACTGATTGAAAAAAAAACCATAGCAAAAGAAAGGGAAAATGTATTTTTTTTATGAATATTAAATTAAATATGTTTCGATGCAAAGACAGAACATAAACTTTTATCTATAAATTAGGAGATGATTTATAAATACTCAGAGACCAAATTGTACAAAGACAGAAAGATATAGGTGAGATAAATCGGAAGTAGCTGTTGCTGGTGCATTCGAGAAACCAGAAACGACATCGTAGAAAACAGATCCGTCTAGGCAAAGGTACGTTAACATCGCATCGTATAAATACATGTATATATGTATATATACATGTCATTCTATCTCATTACCTTCTTCCTTCCTCTTCGCCCAACCACGCCTTCTCTATAACTGTCTCTTTCTTCTTTCTAATCTTCCAGTTTTTCCCCTTCTTATCCCTTCTCTTCTATTCCTTTTTCCTGTCTACAAGTCAATCGTCTCGCTTCCGGTGAGTTTATCACTTTTCTTTTCTTCTTTTGTTTAGGGTTTAGGCTGTTTCAATTAGGTTTTGGAGCTGCCAAGTTCTGTCACTGCCCGTTTCCTTTATTCTTCAGTTTTTTCTTCCCTTATGGCTTAGGGCCCTAGATGCTTGCTTGCATGCTTTATTTTTCATCGTAAATGATTAATTTTATTCTGAACAAGTAGCGCCCCATGTGTTTGCTCGAATGTTTTTCTTCCCCATTTTTTCTTATTCAATATGTTTTCAATCCGTAGGTTCTTTGATTTATGACTTGCTGTTTTTTCATTTCATTGTCTTGGTTTCTTGACCTTGGATTCTTGTCCTTCTCGGTGGTATCTTGAAACCAGCGCTTTTGGTTGTTTGATTGCATTTTGTTATCTGTCAGCTGATTTGTTTTGTTAATAAGTGCAGGGAACAATATAGGACTAATGGCTAGGGTTTTGGCTCAATCTATTGGTATGCCTGGCCTACTGATTGGGCAAAGGCATGGGCAGCATAAGGGTTCGGGAAAATCAAGAAGATCTGTCAAAATGATGAGTAGCTTACGAACGCCTGCATCGAGAATGTCTAGTTTCTCTGGACTGCGTACTGTGAACACTTTGGATCTTCTTTCGAGACCTCGACAAAGTTTGCCTTCTAAGATGTTGACTTCAACTTCTTCCCGTCGCGAAAGGGCTAAAAGATGCGTACCTAAAGCGATGTTTGAGCGTTTCACGGAGAAAGCAATCAAAGTAATTATGCTAGCCCAGGAGGAAGCTAGGCGGCTGGGACATAATTTTGTCGGAACAGAACAAATTTTATTGGGTCTTATTGGTGAAGGCACTGGTATTGCTGCTAAGGTGCTGAAGTCAATGGGAATTAACCTGAAGGATGCTCGTGTTGAAGTGGAAAAGATAATTGGAAGGGGTAGTGGATTTGTTGCAGTTGAGATCCCATTTACTCCCCGTGCAAAACGTGTTTTGGAACTCTCACTGGAGGAAGCTCGCCAACTGGGTATATGCTGTTTTGCCTTTATCTGTTCTTTTGTGATTATTATTGCTTAATTACAATAAAAATATTTGCATTGTCTAGAATTTTCTTCCTTTTTTTCCAAACTGTCTATTTATCTCTAGTTTTCATGTGTTTCTTTTGTCGTTTATTGTATTAACAAAGATAGAAGTGATTTGGTATGATTATATTTATTCCTGTGCCTTTATCTGCTTTAATCGAGTCAACTACATTTTAATTATTTATAATAAAAGAACAAATTGATAAAGAGGATTCAAAACTACCCATCATAGAGCTTGTTACAAAGAGAAGGAAAGGATCCTGAACTAGATGCAGTTTTAAATGGACTCCAATCTGGAATGTAGCTCACTCCTTGAAACTTTTAGGTCACAATTATATTGGATCTGAGCACTTGCTTCTTGGTCTTCTTCGAGAGGGTGAGGGTGTAGCAGCACGTGTTCTTGAAAATTTGGGTGCTGATCCAAACAATATTCGTGCTCAGGTTTGTATTGTATTATGATTTATTTTTAACTTATTTATATCATGTATCGAATATGTTTTTATCTTAATTTGTGTGTAAAATCATTCTTGTATTCTCACTGGATGTTACAGGTTATCCGCATGGTTGGTGAGGGTGCTGACAGTGTTGGTGCTACTGTTGGCCCTGGAAGTAGTAGTAACAATAAGATGCCAACTTTGGAGGAGTATGGCACCAATTTGACCAAGCTAGCTGAAGAGGTAACTGCCAGTTCTTAGTTTTTTTCATGCCAATGGCATATCAGCTTTCATTCTGTGGTTTTTTCTTACTGATCCTCCCTCTCTCAAAACCTAAATTATAGGGAAAATTGGATCCTGTCGTGGGTAGGCAGCCACAAATTGAACGTGTCACTCAAATTTTGGGTCGCCGTACCAAAAATAATCCTTGCCTTATTGGAGAACCTGGGGTTGGGAAGACAGCTATTGCTGAAGGGCTTGCCCAAAGGATTGCAAATGGTGATGTTCCTGAAACCATAGAGGGAAAGAAGGTTAGTAGAAATTATTTGATCCCTGTGGTCTATAAAATTGTATTTGTAATTCAGTAGATTTACTATTTTAATTTCAATGCTATACTGTTGTAAAGTATATAAACATGTTCGTTTTGCTGAATCTATGTAAAGTGATTCATTCTAAAACAATATCTTATTTCTTCTATTTTTTACTTGGAGTATTTTACATGTTAACTGCAGAAAAGTTTCTTGCTTCTATATAGCCTTATTCTAGTACCCTGCTTCAGTTTTTATCATTTATTAGCATGATGTTTTGCATACGTGTCGACTAATGTTCTTGGATTTTGGGTGTTTATACTTCTGGGAGTTCTGAATGACATGAAATCTTTGTTCTGCATGATTTAGGTTATAACCCTTGATATGGGTCTACTGGTAGCTGGAACTAAATATCGTGGAGAATTTGAGGAGAGATTGAAGAAACTAATGGAGGAAATCAAACAAAGTGATGAGATAATACTTTTTATTGATGAAGTACACACTCTAATTGGAGCTGGAGCAGCTGAGGGGGCAATTGATGCTGCAAACATACTAAAGCCTGCTCTTGCCAGAGGTGAACTGCAGGTAATAATTTCACATCATGTTCAAAATGTATTGCCATTTGATTTAGACTTCAAAATCATTTGAGTCTGTGTTTCCATTGACATTTGCCATTGAAACAAAAAATACAAAAGGATAAAAAATTTGTTATCTTCTGTGTTGCTACCTTGCTGGTCAATAATCGTATGTTTTGGCTATTTTTGCAAATATATGTTTTAGAGAAAAGAATTCCTAGTCCATGTATTGCTATTTTGATTTTGACATCAAAATCAATTTCTGTAATTTGTTCAAGGGGTGGAGAAAGAATTGAGTTTGTGTTGCTATTAAAACATAAGTGCTAAAGGATAAGATGCCTTGTTCTATTCTGTGTTACTGACTCGCTGGTCAATAATCATACATTTAGGCTATATGTGCAAGTCTATGTTTTAGATAAAGGAATACCTAGTCTTTGGTTGTTCAATATTTCTTTTTAAATTGTTAGCAGTTAAAAACTTACTGTATTTAATAGATGTGGTTAGTTCATATATCAATTAGCAATTGTGATAAATGATCATTTGCTTTTGGCGTGTAGTTGAATTAAATAATGTCGATTTTTTAATATTTAGTTTTGGAATGTTTGTTATCTTCAAAAAATTCTATCGTGGTCAGCAGTTCAATGTTGGTTGAATATTATAAGAATTCAGAATAATATTGTATTTGTAGACTGTGAAATTTGAAGGCACCTGTTTATGCTTGTACTAACCTTACTGTAATGCTCAAATTATTATATGCACTTACTGTCGCTTAGTTGGAACTTTGAACCAATGTGTGTGAAATTTTTTATGCAGTGTATTGGAGCCACAACGCTGGATGAGTATAGGAAGCACATTGAAAAGGATCCAGCACTTGAGAGGCGATTCCAGCCAGTTAAAGTGCCAGAGCCAACTGTAGATGAAACCATACAAATACTGAAAGGGCTTAGGGAACGCTACGAGATTCATCACAAGCTCCAATACACAGATGATGCACTTGTAGCTGCTGCCCAGCTGTCACATCAGTATATTAGGTTTGTCATTTAAACTCTCTGCATTTTTAATTTTGCTCATTTTACTGATTAGGCTGGAGTAGACAATTTTTTTTTATGTCGCCGAAAAAATTTCAAATTTATAATAATCTTTCTAATGTATATTAGTTTATATCTTTAGAATGTATTACAATATTTAAATATATTTTGGAACTTTTAATATAGTTATTTGTTATAAATTTACTAAAATGCTTCATATATCTTGATTGTTAAGTATCATCTAGCTTATAAATAATTAATCTCTTGCAGTGATCGATTTTTGCCCGACAAAGCTATAGATTTAATTGATGAAGCAGGTTCCCGTGTTCGGCTTCAACATGCACAGGTATATTGTTTGTACACCTTTCTCGTAACCAGGAGTTCCTTTGTCTGTTACAGAGCTAATTTTGCTAAATTTGAATACATCTAGTTACCTGAAGAAGCAAGAGAGCTTGACAAGGAGGTAAGACAAATTGTAAAGGATAAAGAAGAAGCTGTTCGCAATCAAGACTTTGAAAAGGTAATATGCTTTTACCCAAGATATGACTTCTAAAATTTTATAGTCAACTAACAAATCCAACGAGAGAATGTAATGTTAGTATTTCTAAAGTTGTTTTTACCTTAGGTAAACTCAGAATGGAGGGGTACCCCTCTCCCAGTAAAATAATTGTAAAGTGATTTCTAAAACAATGCAGTGGTTTGTTCTTTGTTCAATTATGCTTGATTATAGCTGCAAGTCATTGTGTATTAGTGTGCTGATGATTTATGAATTTTGTAATAGGCTGGAGAACTACGAGATAAAGAAATGGATCTTAAGGCCCAGATATCCACACTTATAGAAAAGGGCAAGGAGATGAGCAAGGCTGAAAGTGAGGCAGGAGATGGAGGTCCCATGGTGACTGAAGCTGACATACAGCATATTGTCTCCTCCTGGACTGGTATTCCGGTAGAGAAAGTCTCAACTGACGAATCTGATCGCCTCCTCAAGATGGAAGAGACATTACACACACGAGTCATAGGTCAGGATGAAGCAGTAAAAGCAATTAGCCGGGCCATCCGTCGAGCTAGGGTGGGATTGAAGAATCCTAATCGACCAATTGCCAGCTTCATCTTTTCTGGGCCAACTGGTGTGGGGAAGTCTGAATTGGCCAAAGCTTTGGCTGCATACTATTTTGGTTCTGAAGAAGCCATGATTAGGCTTGACATGAGTGAATTTATGGAAAGACACACAGTCTCCAAACTCATTGGTTCACCCCCTGGATATGTTGGTTATACTGAGGGTGGTCAACTGACTGAGGCAGTTCGGCGTCGTCCTTACACTGTTGTGCTATTTGACGAGATTGAGAAAGCCCATCCTGATGTATTCAACATGATGCTTCAGATACTGGAAGATGGAAGACTAACAGACAGCAAGGGAAGAACTGTGGACTTCAAGAACACTCTTCTAATAATGACATCAAATGTTGGAAGCAGTGTGATTGAGAAAGGAGGACGTAAAATTGGATTTGACCTTGATTATGATGAGAAGGATAGCAGTTACAATCGAATCAAGAGCTTGGTGACTGAGGAGCTGAAACAATACTTTAGGCCAGAGTTCTTGAATAGGTTGGATGAAATGATTGTTTTCAGGCAACTCACAAAGCTGGAAGTAAAGGAGATAGCTGACATAATGTTGAAGGAGGTGTTTGAAAGACTGAAGGTCAAAGAGATTGATCTCTCAGTGACAGAAAGATTTAGGGAGAGGGTGGTTGAGGAAGGATATAATCCTAGTTATGGGGCTAGGCCTCTTAGAAGAGCCATCATGCGACTTTTGGAGGACAGTATGGCCGAGAAGATGCTTGCTAGAGAGATTAAAGAGGGTGACTCAGTTATAGTGGATGCTGATTCTGATGGTAATGTGATTGTGCTCAACGGTAGTAGTGGTGCCCCGGAGTCACTAGCAGAAACTCTTCCTGTGTAACGTGGTTGCCTTTACTGAGCTAGTACTCCTTTATTTTTAGAAAAAGAAACATAGTCATAGTTTGTTTTAGTTGTCATTGGACATAAAACTTTTAATTGAATGCTTGGTAGTCTAAGGCACGTTTGCTCATAATCAATCAACACAGCAAGGTTCGGAGTGTGAATGAAAAAAAATGTCTGTCGATCTACTTTGGATAGCTACTGTAGTGACCACTTTTTATTTATCGAAAACAAAAAATTTTAAAGTTAAACATTTATGGTCTAACATCTTAATTTAAAACAAGTGTATGACAACAAATGATCAATTATCAAATGTATGTTTCTTAATTACAAGAGTACAAATTCTCCGAATGGGATATGCTTGATTCTAATTTACCAACTTGGGTCAGAACTGCAGTCACATACATCCTAACTTTCTCGTGAACATATTAAATGGATCAGCCGTTACAAACACTTGCACTTCATAGAAGAAAAACTAAATGACAAACACCCGTTGGGCGCTATTCTAACCTGCTGATAATTTTCAGCGTAAGATCTATGGATTTACAGTTTCTATTGATCTATTATTGGATGAGATTGTCTTTGTGTGGGGCTGACACTCCCTCCACGGCTAATCTTCAAAGCTGTCAAAGCTTTCTGGATTTCCATAGTCATGGCGCTGTCTACACTCCCAGAGGACAGCTTTCTGTGTGATTTCTGCAGATGGAGCTTGAGTGAGCTGCTGCTTAGTCCAGCATTCTTCCCACATATTGGGCAAACTTTCATCATTGGTTTCCGCTGATGCCATTCCATCGAAACCTTTCCATGTAGTTTCTGATCCAATTCCAATAAGATCTTTGCAAAACCGTCGTTGGGTTGTGCTCGGCAGTGAACTCGTTTCAAAGCTTGCCATGCTTCTAATAAAGTATACTTCCTGCACCATAAAAAAATCAGTTCAAAACTCTTTGCAACTGTCAATCACTAGCAGTAGTAATCAAAGAACATGAATTTACGGTTGCTAGCTGGCAAATTAGACTGTTTCATACCATTTAACCGTGGAAGAATAGATGAGTATTCTGGACTAACTTCCTACTCTATTTTTCAATAAATTTTTTCAATGAATAGTAGAGCATATACAAGAGAAAGCGAGGACAATATGTACTATTGTATAATTTTGATTTTTACTTACTTCCTGAGCATTAAGTATGCGAGGACCAATGTGACACTTCTGCTTTTCCCCTCAAAGCAGTGAACTAAAACTCTTTGACCTGTTTGTTCAACATAATCTATAAAATCACACGCTTCTTCAAATATGCCGCTGATGTTGTAATCATCACTGTCACATACCTGCTAGAAAGGAACAATGAATAAAATAAATATGAAGACATTCCTTAAACGAACATAAAATTAAAAGTAAATTTTAATAAAAAAATATTAAAAAAACACAGCTAGACCAAGAAAATCATATTTTTAACCAAGAAAATTTCGAGAACTATTTCTTTAGAGCTAGGCTGACATTTTGCAGTTTAGAATAAGCTATCAGCTAAGGAGATCAGAAGATACTAACAATTTAAAGAGAAAAAAGAAAAGAGAATTGCAAAGCAAGATCTACTCCATCGATTTCTCGACTCCATCAGTTGTTAATCAGAAGGATTAGGGATATTTTGAGCAAGGTAGATTCTCAATCCAAATCAGAGATAGATAGCATTATTTGGCTTTCACCTAACGAATCAAGCATTTGGGTTGGGAGGGATGTTTGGTTGGTTATTAACATGGTATGAAAACTCTTGCCACTTCATTCTTCACAATTACATTAAATTTCAGCCCGGGGTAAGACACACATCATTGCTTTGTTCATGCTTAAAGAACAAAGGGCTTTCAAATCTGGGGGCGTAGTAGGAAAACAAATCATTATGGGCATCATAAACTTAAGGAGCTTAAAACATTCAGGATGACTGGTAGTAGACAATGAATATTACTAACACAAAGTTATTAAAGTGAAAAATGAGCATGAACACAAGGCTCCAATGTAAAATTCACTTGATTAATCCTGAATTAGATTGCTTGGATAATCAATGAAGGGAAGTAGAGAAAGACATCAAGGAGAAGCTCAACTATATAAAATAAGGAAAATAATAGTTTGACACTCTAAAAGAAAATGTCCACTTGACAACTCTCTTTAATAATATACTAATATGTATTAGAATTTTAAGTTAAAAAAATAAAATATTAATATCTTGAGTTGTCAAGTGGATGTTCTTTTTTTTTTTTTGCTAGGGGTCAAAATATCACCACCTGAAAAATAAATTTCAGCAAATGAGACATCAGAGTAAGTGAGGGTGAAAAATACAAGTAAATACGACTCACAGAGAAATTCTTATACACAAATAGATCAGGATACTGAGTTTCTGACTGTCCAATTTCATTGGTACACAAACACAAAATATTTGTGATTCCCAAGTATTGCAGTGTGTAAACAGATCTTGCAGCCAATGCTCCACCAATGAACAGACTACTTGTCACCGCTGAAGGTTTTTCAGTACTTGCAGCATCTGATATCAATGCAATTCTCTCGAGAATATGCTCGAGTCTAACCTGAAAGCTAAAAGGGTAAGTCATCATGAATGGAAATCCTTCATAAACGAAAGGAGTCTACTATATTTCAGATTTGAAAGCAATGAAGTGAAGATAACCTTAAGTTCATATGCGTCAACAACGCAGTTATTATCACTACCCTCAAAAAATCCTGGATTGAAATTGTTCTCCTGACATAGTTTGATGGCATCACTTTTAAGCATTTCATTCCATTGTTCCAATTCTTTACTGGATTCAGCATCAACCTGGAAAACATGATACAATTTAAAAAAAGTGGAAAAATAAGGAACAGACATGGTAAAACACTGTTTTACATGGTAAAGAAACAGCAAATTACGTTGCTTTTAGTCTTATATTCCTATTTGCCAGTCAACCCTGAGACACTGGATTACGTGAGTATGAGATCAGCCCATGTAGAGTGGGGAGTGGAGCTGTTGGCATGATTTGAAAACCCACATTTTGGTCGCAAAAACAATCTGTGCAAAATCTATGCTCTCACTTGTGGAAGCAACAAGAGCACATTGTTATAAGCATTGTCCACATTGGTCAATTTTATGTGCAGACATACAATAAAGTAATATAGTTTTGCATTTTAAAGCAATATGCCACGGCCTGATTGTTTATGAACTATCCAATATGTAAATGGAAAAATTGCACAAAACATTTTGTTACTCTAAAAACTGCACTGAAATCATGTGACTAGAAGATAAGGTTATGTTTTGTTCTGAGACCAACCTTGGCATATTTATTGAAGTCACGGATCATAGTAGTCAAACGGAGACTACCATTTCCTTTATAGAACTTTCCATGGCAAGTTTCTCTTGACGTAGGAGTAGAGTCACTGCAATCTCTGTTGCCTGAAGATGATGCCTTTGAAGCAGTTCTCTGTGATTCTGAATCAATCAAATCATGATGGTTATCATTACCAAGCCTCTCCTTGCATGATGGAGAGGAACAATGCCCACCAGCTGCCACTGAAGGTGAGTCAGGAACCACACTATCTTCTTTGTCAAATTCTCCCAAAGATATTTTACTTATAATGTTCATAAATGATCGTAACAAAGTATCAAGTCTTTGGTGAAGTGTGAGTAGGAATATGTGAAATCCCTGCAGATCCCTGAGAGCGGCGCGGAAACCAGTACGAAACGCATGAACTACAGACATTACGTCATGTAGATCAGTTTTATCCATGTCTTCTTGTGGAGGACATCCTAATTTCCCTCCAGTTACATCATATATCAGGTTTGAGGCAAATTCAGAACTGTTGAGTAACAACTCAATCAACTTGGGGTAATTAACCTGATCATTTGCACGTTTTCCAGCAGGGGGTCGCCTAGGAACACCAGAATCAATGGCTACTATGTTAATGTCTGGAGACATTGATTCTTCAGATGTTTGACCTGTAAGGTTCATGTCAAGAGATATTTGAGATTCCGTGATATCTGAAAGATCAGAGGAATGTGATATCAAGCCAGGATTGTGAGAATCGAGTCTGCATTCTACTGAAGTTGATCTTCTTTCTTTCTGAAGAGCCCATATCATCTTTGGATATCGGTCAATTGCAGAATCAACAGCGGCTTCTAGGACATCTGTATTTGCACAGATAGTCTTTCCGGCCAACAACAAATTTGCTGGATTCCCACGCCATCTGAGCTCACGGCATGGCAGCCTATCTTCATTTCTGATGACAAGGTCAAGCATCAGCACCCTGCCAAGAGCTTCTGATGTTCTCTCTGCAGATTCCTTTGACTTGAATACAGTAGAGCTTTCAAGCAAGGGTGAACCGTGTACATAACTGCAAGAAGATGGTGAATCTTGAGAAATAATAATCTAAATTTATTTTGTAGAACAGCAAGTGTTTTTTCTCCACTTGTACTGTAGATAGCCACTTTTCCTATTTTAAATAACACTAAGATGAACAATGATAGTCATTGACATATTCATTGACTCTTAAGAATGTTTTCTCTTTCTGCAAATGCCACATTAACGATTTTCATTGTTTTCTCCAGAAACTAGTGACAACGGGGTTTAGTAACTAGCTTTCTCTATAAGATGAGCCCATAAATGCTTTAGAAATATGATATTTTCTTATCAGGGTAGTGACTATCGATGTATTGCTTACCATCAAAAGTAGAAGAGAAAAACAAAAGAATCAAATGATTATTTCTTGGTGGTTCCCACTTGCCAAAAACACTTAGATTGAGATTGATACGAATATACCATTTCTCGGATGATTTCATATTTGCATTAACTATGTGACAGCACAGAAGCCACAGAAGTCCAAGCATAACCAAACATAATTATACATGAAGCAGAAAATGATCAAGTGGCAAAAGTGGTAAAAATCAAGAGTCAATATTCTGTGTACATTTTTTTTTTTTAAACTGGGAATATTATGCATCTTCTTTTCTAAACATGATACCGTGATTCCAACCAGACTTGGCAGGACAAAAACTGATATTGTCTAAACAGAGGAAACCTTCATAAAAGGCTTCCTCTGTCCAGAGACTAGGGTTTTCTACCCAGGAGATTTTGATGATCAGCATGGTAAAAAGGAACAATAGGGACATAAAGAATTCAATCAAGATTTCCAAAAAATAAACATTTCATGGGTTTTCCACTTTTACTACAAATGCTAGGATAAATTTACTTCTATTCAGTATGCTTGAAAAACTGGCGAAATCAAGACTAACTTAAGTATCAAGAACGACACTTGCTTTGTCACACACAGTGATGGGACTTTTGTATAAGAGAAAGAACAATAATCTATTTCAAAGATTTTCTTTAGGCGTGTCAAGCTCAGTCAAGCAGTCCAATACTGAGCTTATCAAAATTCAATGAAAAACATCAGAAGCAGCACAGTTGCAATGTCTGCATTTAAACAGAGTTGTTGGAAGTGACAAAGCAAGCAAAGGTATTCTGTGTTTCCATGTTAAACCTGAACTAATTAAAATCAGATGGATCATACCTCATAAAAAAGAGACACCGGCTGAGCTCGAGTGCTTCCAAAAGTTCAAAACATGTCACCTCACCAATTTCATCACCCTCAGAATTTGCTGCTTCTCTAGCTTTTTCTGCGGCTTCCTTTATTTGTTGCCATTCAGAACTGGTATTGTGAATGACTCTACCCTGCATCTTCCAATTAATAGAGGAAAATGAATATGGAAGAAGTATAGTCTACTAGGCTAAGCTTGCAGATGTGGTGCTTGTGTTATTAAACCTTAGGGAACAACCTGTGGAGTTTGGACTCCCAACCACTTGGCAAATTCATAGCCAAGGCGTTCAGACTGTGTTGCCATTCTTGATGGTGATATCTTTATAACTGCTGCTGCTTCTTTTGGACAAGTATCAGCATTCCCAGGGAAATTGAAAAAGGCAAAGAAGACAACTCCTCCAGAATTTACAGTTACCTATGTGCACACAACTGAGGAGACATTAATCCAGAAATTAAGAAAATACACATTCGATGTAGCTACACCAGCAAAACAATAACTATTCTTTATAGCTTATAAAGCTAACTATTATCATCATGCTCAAAACCACATTTTCTTTATCCATCATATCTGACTAAGCAAAAACAAATTTATAGGATCAAGTTTATAGTCATAAACATGAGGGGCACAGATACAAAATCCAAAAAGGATATCCATACATGAGCTGTGTGCATTGGCTTACATGTGCAACTTATGTTAGCAATCCACGATACACAAATGGCATCTAAAATATCAACCCTGTTTGGTATTTGATCCTCAAGAATTAACCACAAAAAAGTATTTAGTTTAGTGTACTAGTGCTTGTACACAACAATTATAGAAAGCAATTAACCTCGAGAGCTTTGTTCATCTCATCTTCGGATTGTTCATTGCTACTACTGTGTTCAGTGTGGTGCAGTGAAGAGAGCATGTCCCAAGAAAAAGAGCTCGACTCAATGTCCATCATTGCAGCCTTCCCAAGCCTCTCCCACAATCTAATCTCTGTCTGATCAGGCTGCAGCTCCAATTTTGGATCCTCCAACCGTTCTCTAACGCTGGCCACAAATGATTAGCATTAGCAACAGTCACAAACTTCACTTCACTTCTTAACCACGCCCTAATTTCTTTCCACCCCACCAATAGATAAAGAAAATAACAAAACTTAGATTAAGTTCCCTTGATATTTTTGGTGGCGTCTTCCATAAAAATTAAGAGTTTTACTTTGGTAATCAGCATAATAAAGGTTTGCATTAAAAGTCAATACAGGTTACCAAGATGAACACCAAAAACACCTACAGAACTGTATCTAAATTTTACCAAAAAGATGACCCCCCAAAGTAACAATAACTAACCAAGAACTAGACGACATTATGATGGAACTGCGATGAGGGAAGCCAGAAGAACGATATTTTGCAGTGCGTTTACGAACCAATTGGAGCCATTGCGTGAACTTAAACGCAGGCCCTGCAGTGATATCTCCCAACATATACAAAACCTGCATTACAAAACTCCCCAAACTTAGGGCTCCTCATGATCGATCCATGCAGTTGCACTTGCCTTTTCAAATATCATAACCACACAAATTTCACACACACACACACACACACACAAAAATCAATATCATACCCGAGAAGTCACGGTGAGAGGCAATGGGGCCTCAATCTCAGCCTCAGACTCGTCACTTTCGAGTTCCAATTCCCTCTCTTGGCCTTTGCCCTGTAATGTCCACTCCCACATGCAAAATGTTAACAATGTTCATGTGCAACACCAATCAGATCCAATCATGGATCTACCCTCACCAATTACGCAGATCACAATCACAATGAAATGCAACGCAAAACATGCATGTGATGTAATCATGTAATGTAACGTAAGATCTAAAATAAAGCCATGATGAAGAATAGAAGCATATTATGTAAAAGGTGGTTCTAACTTTTATTTTCCAAAAAAAAAAAAAAGAAAGTTTGTATTGTTAATGAAGATGTTGCGTAGATGAAAGAGGGTATAACCTGGTTTTGCTGTTTTGCCATATGGTATTGGTATATGGTATTAAAAGATGGTTTTTGTGGA
>Ga0209700_100761_pt1 | contig 64207 bp, 33 predicted proteins | sample SiratroredBW_FD_187528 | JGI IMG/M metagenome (GOLD analysis project Ga0209700, IMG submission 187528) | Root nodule microbial communities of legume samples collected from California, USA - Siratro red BW (SPAdes) (version 2) | ecosystem: Host-associated > Plants > Roots > Nodule | place: USA...
ACTACTTCAATTCAACAACATTAGTATAATTGGAAAAATAAATTAATGGTGGTCTCTTTACAATTCTTTTTAAGTTGACTACTTTCACTCACAAAATTGTTTATCTGTTTTTTTTTTTTTTTTTTTCTTCACTTTTTTTTTTATTTTTTTTAATTTTTTTTATTTTTTTTTTTTTTTTTTTTTTTTTTTTATTTCTTCACTTTTTTTTTAATTCAGTTGAAATAATTTCATTTTTTTTTACTTTTTTTTGTTCTGTTTCCTCACTTTTCATCAATTTGTCCATACAAAATTAAAAGCTGGCGAATTCATATTTTTTACAACGTCAAATAAAAAAAATAAAATTAAGTAAATCAATTCGAAATCATATTTTCATAAACTATGAATATATCTAAATCATTTTTATGTACAAAATTTTAAATTATGGTAAAATAAATTTAAAAAAATGTTTTCACATATTCTATTATTATTTTTCTCTTATCACTTATATCTAAAGCAAGTTATTATTCACTACTTTTACTTAAAGATTTTTTTCCGCGCAGCGATTTTTTTTATTTTTGTTGCATTTGAACAGAAAATATTGATATCATTAACTTGTTATACAGAAAATTTTAAATACGGTTAAAAGATAAGATAAAATGAAAAAAAAAAAGTTATATTATTTTATTTATTTCAAATATATTTTGTACAAATTAACTTATATCACCACAGTTTTTTCCATCTTACTTGTTATTTATATTGTATTTGACACACAAAATATTAATAATATTACTTTTTTATTGCAAAATATTTTAAACTAAAAATTTAAATTATGATAACCAAAATTTAACTAAGCACTAAACAAAATTTAAATTCGTGCTATTTGAACATTTTTTTAGCAGAAAACAAAAACCAAAAGGAAAAGAGCACCAAAAGCCAAATCAAACAAAAAAAAGAAGAAGAACAAAATGACTTAAAAACTAAAATGAAATAGAAGTGAAATGAAGTGCATAAAACATGTTTGGAGCCTGGGAAATGATGGAGCAGAGAGTTGGTTTTCCTTATTTGAAGTTTTTCACTTTTATTCATGATTCTCTCAACATGCTTTCACTTGTTTTATTTGACTGTGGTACAGTCACATAGTAACAATAAAATGATCATTAACTTGATGCAGACAACAATGTGTACTCACAAAAGAACACAATAAACTACAATAGACACAGTTACAACAGATGAACAGAAAATGAGGTAGACCAAGAAGATAATAATACCAGCTATTGTAGTGGGATTATCTTCGAATATTCGATGGAAGTAGTTAAAAGTTACTGACATGAGTAAATTTGGCTACAAATAACTGCCCCTAGTAAATGATTTTGTAAATGAAGTTTAATAACAATGAATTATTGAGGGAAAATAAATAATTTTTGGTGAAAAAGGAGAGTTTTACTAATGGGTCTAACCCATTGGATAAAGAATTTGTGTTGTAAGGTAAAGAGTAAGTGGACTAAGTCAAAAATAGGATTTTAACATTTAGGCTCTTTATTAAAAAGAGTTCCAAAGTGACTATTAACATAGTAGGACAATTCTTCCGTCGCTCCATTGCACTGTTCGAATTTATTTAAAATAGATCATAACTCAAATTTCATTTATTTAATTGCTACACTCAAATTCTTTAATTAATTTTATTCCACCAAAATTTGTCAAAATTCACCTTTTTCTTCAAAATCTTCATGAACTAAATCTCTTAACGCATGAATTTTTCGAATGATTTTCAGTATTGAATCAGTCAATCTAACTATTTTATAATAAAAGTAAATTGTGCTTAATAATTATATGATACGAGATACCAGTTTTACATTTATCTTTACTGAGAAATGAATACTTCACTGATAAATACTGTAGAGTGAATTATACAATACATTATTAAATATAAATCTAATTTCAATTATGAAACTTCTCTTCAATTTTGATTATCATTTATTGGGCGTAAATTGTTTTCCAGAAACGTTTTCTTCTTTGTAATCTTGAAATATGGATATAATGTTTCATGGCAAATAAATAAACAAACATAAAAAAAGTATTACCATTCAAGAAACCCTTTCACAGAATTGTAAGTAAAGGGTTTGCACAGAAATCATCATTGCAAAATGTACTTTGACCTCTTACAAATGAGATTCTCAACACATTTTCCTAAATTGAGGAATGAACACGCCAAACAATAGCCCTCATAAATTTAATTAAAAGGAATCATAATTTCAATAAATTTGATAAACTTAAAATGATTCTAATATCACTTTAGTAAACAAATTTTGTATAACTGAATTTCACACAAATCAAATGGCACTCCATTTATATGTTACAATGTAATTTCATTCATAATCGATACGAAATTTTTAACACATCCTTCTATACATTGTCATACTATAATGTAAAGTTTGAAAATTTATGAGCTAGATACAAATAATTAAAAAAGTGATGGTAGAGAAAAAACGAAAAGAAAAAAAAAATAGAAACTAAAGGTGAAAAATAACAAGAGAAAAAAAAAAAGACAGAAAAAGTAAAAAGAAAATAATTGGTAATTTGAAAAATACATATATTTAAGGTTCAGTAATAACTTTCATATTCGTGTCATATATTTGTTTAATATATTTTTAATTTTTTAATAACTTTTTGTTGGAATAAAATTCTTTTAATAAAATGGTATAAGAAAAATGTTATATATACAAAATTATTTGAAATATTTTTATGTACATTAAAACTGATATAATGTATATTTTTTAAAGTAAATTAAAATATGAAAAATATGATTATATTAATATTCCTTTTAATTTTAATAAAATAATAATAATAATGATGATTCGAAATTATATTACAATGGCTGAATAGAAAAAAAAAATTATCTAAAATTATTTATAGAATAATATATATTTTGCTAGTTTATATTTTAAAATTATGAAAAGGTTACTTTAGTTTTCATTTCTTATATATTATTTAAAAATTGCATATAACATACAATTTGGAATAAGTTTAAGCTAAACAAATTCTTTTAATACTCCACATTTTACAATAAAAATGCTTAATACGTATTTGAATACGACCTAAATTGTACACGAAAATAAAAAAAAAAATTATTAACTTAGTGTGGATTAACTACAATTTTTAATATATTATTCATGTAAAACTTTAATTATAACAATCTTTTACTTCAATTTAAACCTTAAAAAACTTTAATTACATTATAGAATCATAATTAAATTAGATTTAAAAATGCGTAAAATCCTTTAACATTATCATTCTTAATGGCTCTATTTAAATTATTAAGTCATTGTTTTCTAATCAGGATTGAAAGTGGCACATAATTATACAATTTATTTTGGCTTGGTTGCAATATTAATTTCAAATGTAACAATTACGTAGTAACTAAGTCTTCGTAGTAACTCACTGACCACTATCATTGGAGTAACTGAAGCACAGCACAGAAGAACTCCCTCTGTTATGGCAGAACAGCCACACGGAAAAACCACTTTCTTAATGCCTGTTTCATATTCTTGAAAACCATTTACAAAAGTATTACCACTTTTTTTTTCTATCTTTAAATTGTTTTAATTTTCTATTTTCTATTTTCTGTCACTCGTTATCTTCCTTACTATCTCATTCCCACTACTTAAAACTCAGCTTTAAAAAACTAAAAAAACATAAACACAATCAATTTGAATTTCCTTTTCATTTTGTTTGGTAATATTTACAATCAGCGTACTAATTCTGTTATGCTCAGTGAGTTATGAATTTGATAGGAGAATGTGGCAGCCAAGCAGCTACCCTGCTTGCATTGTCTCCTACGGGCTAGTGGTAAACTTACAATCCCTGTATTTGGAACATAAGATAATTTAATACAGCAAAATGAGATAATAAATCTTGCATAAACAACAAATTCTAACACACACAGTGGGGTGAAGAAACCAAGATCTAAATCTACTTCCAAGACATTGCTTATCTATCAACTGTGTCAGCAAGATAAAATTGGCTACCAGTTCAATGACAGAATATATAGTAAAATGTATATGTAAATGTGCATTTACGAGGCATGGAAGAAGGTAAATGTGGTAATGAAAGATCAAAATACATGTATGAGAGGTGGCACACAACTAGCTCCAGCTTGTTAGGCCTAACCTATCAGCAAGATTGTACATAACCAATTGATCCCAAACAGGTCCGAAGAGGCGTTCCCCTCCAATGGCAAATGTTAGAGCCCAAGAACAGAGAACGGTTGCAAATACTGCAAACCCAACTGCTGATCCAACAACATCTGTACAAACATGTCAAACAAACTAAATCAACAGCCTCTAAACCAATTCATTATATATCTAAATTAACCACCAAATAAGCATATTCAATTAAAACCCGTAAACCAGCTAGCATATTCTTACTAGTTATGGTCGTTGCCAAGATTTGAGTACTCTTTGAAAAAGGTGCCCCAATTTATTGAAAAACAAGGAACTCATTGTAATTTTTAAGTGAACTGAAATTTGTGGTGAATTTTGCTTTTAACTGGATCTGAATAAAAAGTGTCCAACATGTTGATATTAATGTTCAACGAAAATTATAAGTTAGTTTGGATGTTACAACTGAAAATCCAAACAACTGAAATCCTACCGTGTCTCAAAAGGAAAACAATTGTGAAAAAACAAAGAAGTAATTGAACAACTGGTATCATGAAAAACACCAAATGAGAAAGTCATCATCTTCAGATACTAAAAAGAGCATACGGTCCAATTCTTAATGCATCAGTTAAACCCAAGATTCAATTTGTGCCCCTTTCTAGTTCCAGATAATTACTTGTTCTAGGCATTGGAAAACAGAAGCAGTGGAAGCAAATAATGCATAAAAGGAGTGGAGAATTTGGCAAGTAATTGAAGTGGAATAAAAGAGGGGTTAGGGTATGATACATGGGCGAATGCGAGGGAAGGAGTGAGAGTGGCGAAGAACGGGCCAGAAGTAGAAGCAATTGACGGCCCAAAGAAGCGGGAGAAGAGCGTAGCCGAACTTGTAAAACCGCCGCGCGTAGCTCACCGATTCTTCCTCCGACAACCCCAACGACCCATCAATGGTTGGCCACACCGGCATGGATGACGGTAGCGAATTCCGATGATGAGGGTTAGGGTTTGGATTGTTGTTCTGTGACTCCATCTGTGCGATCTACGATCACCTAACAACCCTGAGATCAGGTAAAAAAGAAAAGAAGTTTTCAATACGATTGATTTTGATTCACATGGAAAACAAAAACCAAAATACATACCAATATAACTCAAATTCAGATAAAGTCCACAAGGAAAAAAAATGGCACTGTGAATACAATTTTTTTTTGTTATTTCATTTTTTATTAAACATAAAATGCTGATATTATAATTTTAATATTTGAAAATATAGTTAGTTTGTAATTAGTCATTAATTTGATCCTTTAACTAAATTTTGTTAATGGATACTGGTCACTATATTTTTTATTTGGCCTATTACCTAGATAAATCATTTGATCATAAAACTGTGGAATGTGCTTGTTCATTGTAGTATGGAATCATTTGCAACAGTGCAAATTATTGTATGTCGCTAAATCCATGCCCTGCTAAAATACTGTTGTTTTCAAGTTTACCCCAATAATTATTGTACATTGCATTTGTCGCAATAGGCTTTCCCTTGGTTCAAGAATCATACTGTTGAATGTTTGGGGCATTCTATTCAGTAGGACACCAAATTTCGAAGTAATTGAAAATCTTTAGCTACTCCAAAACCTAGTAGGCTTTCTTCAGAAAGTACTTCTCTCATCTTTTCCAAAATGCATAGCATATGCAATAATAACTGTTGGAGATAGAAGAGTAACAGAGCTGAAAATAAGGAAGTCTTAGGGAGATTTTTATTTAACCACAATCAACTATTTAAATACATCACTTATCTAGCAGCTAGGAGTACACTACTTAAATAATAAACATAAAAATGATAAATTAACAAATAATAAATTCAACAATAAGTGTGGTTCAGCAAAGCATTTTCAACACTGTTTGTTTTAGGGACTTAATCTTTTGTCTGAGAGTTTGAAACTTATTGACTGGCAATTGTTCGGTAAAGATATCTGCCCACTGTTCATCCCGTTTGCAGTAAAGAAGATTATATCACCAATTAACTTTTTGAACTTCTCTCAAAAAAATAAAAACCTGATCTTGAAGTAGTATGTTTTTTTTATGAAATACAGGATTGTCATAAATTGCTATTTCAGCCTGGTTATCCACAAAATGTCCGATGTCTTTGCTCTATTCCAAACGCAAATCAACTAAAATATTCCTTAGTCATAATACTTTTTCAACACTCGATTTTGTTCGCTTAAGTAAAATTTATTTTCAAAAAATGAAAAAAAGTGTGTTTAATTAATGTTTAAAAAATTTCTTAAACAATTTTTGTTTAATTAATTTAAAAAATGGAAAAAATGATAAATGATAAAAAAAATTCTCTTTAATAAAATTCAAATAATTTGTTAGACTTGTATAGTTTTTTATTTTAGTTTAATCCTAGATTTCATATTAAAATTTAAATTTAAATAAAAAATAGAATGACTACAAAATTTAAAAAAAAAAATATTCTCTTATTTAAGTTTTTATTACTTGATTATGCTCCCATCCATTAAGTTTTATATAAAAGTAAAACAAAATTGAGATTTGTTGTTTGTACTCTTTCTTTTTCCTTCCACATCCCACTCTTTCACTTAGGTCAACAAGTCAATATATATTTTTTTTTTCACACCTTCGTTGACCCAATATTTGATGCATTCTTTCTCCACTTTCATACCTTCTTCCCGTACCTCCATTCTTACTTTCTCTTAAAAGATAACTATGCCCTTAACTAAAAAAGTGCAAAGATAAAAATATTCTTCACTTTTATATCTGGTTCACATCTCGTCCGTTTTGTTTCTTTCTCTCAAATCTTCAATTAAACCTTCAAACAAGTTATAGATAAATAATTTGTTATGTTTATTAGCAATTAGTAAGTGGTATTGTTGATTAGAGTAATTGATTTGGTATTTTGGAAACTGTCGATAGCGAACAGAGAGTTTTCCCGATTTGGCAACATGACAACCGGATGAGTTTCATCCGGTTCTTATTTTGTTTTGGAATTAACAACCGGATGACACCCCCATCCGGTTATCATTTTTTTTACAAATGAAAACCGGATGAGATGCTCATCTGGTTCACATTTTTTCAATTTTTTTTAAATTAACAATAATTTTGTGCAGTGTGACGTATATGGTTAGAAACTGTAACTTTGTCCACTATTAAACTGTTCACCTTCTTCTGTACCTAATTTTTTTAAAACTTAATGCAATTCAATTATGACTTTGTTACATGTGTTGTCACCTACCACCACCCAATTAAAATTAATGTACTTAAAAGTAAAAAATAAATGAAGAGTCTCTTTTTTTTTGCTGCATCTTTACTCTTCATTCCAATTTCCAACCCCATTTTAAATGAAGAGTCTCTTCTGTTGTATTTCACGAAGAGTCTATTTGTTTTGCACGTTCACTGATTCTATTTGTTTTGCACATTCACTCTTCCTCATTAGGTTTTATTTCAAATTCAATTAAAATAAAACTAAATTTAATTAAGGCAAATGAAGAGCCAAAGAAGAGTCTCCTCTGCTGCATTTTAGGAAGAGTCTCTTGTTTTGCACGTTCATTCTTCCTGATTAGGTTTCATTTCAAATTCAATTAAAATAAAATAAAATTAATTTAATTAAGGTAAATGAATAGCCAAAGAATATAATCTTCTTCCCGAACCAAGGAATCAGACACCTTTCTGTGAACATATCTGTAACATAGCATTCCAACAACTCAAAAAAATTAAAAAGAATCAAAAATCCAAATTGTGAACCGGATGTCACCCCGTCCGATTCACAAAACATTTTGAGAACCGGACAAGTGACGTCTGGTTCACAACTTACACACCAGATGGCATCCCTCTTCAGTTCACCCGGTTCTCATTTTTTAAATTTGAGAACCGGACAAGGTGACGTCTGGTTCACAACTTACACACCAGATGACACCCCTCTTCAGTTCACCCGGTTATCATTTTTTTAAATTTGAGAACTAGACAACTAGCCATCCGGTTCTCAAATTTCAAAAAAATGAGAACCGGATGGCTGGCTGTTCGATTCTTAAATTTAAAAAAAATGACAACCGGATGGTTAGCTGTCCGATTATCAAATTTTAAAAAAATGAGAATCGGATGGCTTCATCCGGATGCCCTATCAGAAACTAGAAAAATCCACCAAAATAAAAAATCTTACCTCTCTGTCCTTCCTTGTCGCCGATAAACATTGCACAATGGTCGGAAAGTGTTCTCTACCGTTCAATCACCCTCAAAACCTCCAAAAACCGCACTGTAAAAAATGTATTTTAGAGAAAATAAAAATACGGGAAAGAAAAAGGTTGGGGCTCTTTAATAAAATAGGGACAATTTGGTAATTTCTACAAGGTCACTCTTGAAATTAAAATTTGTTATGGAGGTGCAGGAAGAGGGTATGGGGGTGGAGGAAGAATTCGTCCAATATTTTTTTTGCACACCTTCCTTTTTCTATGTGCACCTCATTATTTTATTTGGGCTAGCAGGGCAAATTTATTGTTTACACCCCTCAATTTTTTTATGCATCCTGTTTTTTCCATTTGGACTAAAAAAAAAAACTCTTTGCATTCCCATTTTTCTCACGGCACCTACTCTTTCATGTTTTTTGTTTTTTTTTTCTCTCACCCCACTCATGTTTAACTACTCTCACTCATAATATATACTTACTCTCTTATGTCCCTGATTCACATTCACCTACACACTCACCATTTTCTCTCACATATTCATCTTCACTAACACACTCAATCTTCGCTTATTCCTCTCACATATTGCAACGTTACATCTCTAATATATGTTAGAGAGTAATCGAATACCTCTAATTGATGGATTCTAGCCATGAGATTGTTTATAGCATAGCAGTTTTTGAGTCTTTCCAATCTCATTCTTCATTTTCCATGAAATGCACATATTTGTTAATAGTTATAGTTTCAGTTTTTGGTTGGAAGACGTTATATGCCTTTGAAATTGTATTATATCCAATGAAAATTCCAGCAATAGCCTTTTTTTCTAGCTTATCTCGTTTAAACTGCAAAACATAGGAAAAACAAAGACAACAAAAAGTTTTAAGATAATTCATTAGAGGTTTGTATCCATACCATGCTTCAAAAGGAGCTTTATTTGTTACTACTTTTGTGGGGAGTCTATTTTGTAGAAACACTATTATAAATCTATTTTTCTCTTACTTGCTCCATTTTGTTCTAGAGTATAAGGAGTTGTAAGTTGATGTTCTTTTCGTGCTTCATCACAAAATAAGTTTAACTTATGTGAATTATAATCCTTTCCATTATCATACCTCAATGTCTGAATTTTGTAGTCACATTCATTTTCCACCTTTGATTTGAACTTTAAAAAAATGCTTGCAACCTCTGACTTGAACTTCAAAAAATAAATCCAACACATAGGAGTTAAATCATCTATAAAAATAATGTAGTAACGACTACCTTTAAGTGAAAGAGTTCTAAGAGGCCTTCCTACTTATGTATGAATAAGTTATAATTTCTTTGTGGCTCTCCAAGTGGTTATTGGGAATGGAATTCTGCTTTGCTTTCCATATTGACAAGCATGACAATCAGAAGATATTATTTCAAAGTCAGTTAAATATCTTACCATTTCAAATTTTTGCATCTTGAGAAGCCCTTGAAAATAATAATGACCAAGCCTCTTGTGCCATAACTTAGGTAGTATTTGCTCCTCTTGAAATGGATCTAATGAGAAACTTATGCCTTTCATTTTTACCTCGAATAGATCTTGTCATATAACATCGTTAATCAAACAATAGTTATCTTTAAAAAAACACCTTAAAGCCTTTTTGTAGAAACTGACCAACACTCAATAAATGTTACTCTATGTTAGATACATATAACATATCAGTAATATTTTTAGTATCTGATTATGTTGCTACAACAACAGTTCTTATTCCTTTTATTAGAATGTGACCTCCATGGCCTATCTTGACCTTTGAAATTTTTGAAGGCTTTAACTCCTTGAAAAGTTCTTTGTCACAAGTCATGTGATTGTGCATCCACTATCAATCAGCCAAGATTCACTTGAAGCATTGTTGGGAAAATAAAGCTGCAACAAAAAGTTCACCATTCTCTTCATTTGCAATTTGAGCATCTACATCTTATTGTTAACTTTGGTTCCAATAAATGTATGCTTTGTGCCCAAGTTGATTGCACTTGTTGCACTTAGCATCATGTCTTCTCCAACACTTAAACATTGGATGAACTAGCTTGTTGCAATGCTTACAAGGAGGGTACTTTCTTTTGAAACTTTCTCCTTTTCTCTTATAATTATTGCCTGCAACACCTTTTCCATTTTCTTGTTGGTTCACTACAAGAAAAAGTTCAATTACAGATGGAATTTTATCGACAGAACTTTATCCGTCGGTAAAATATCATTATCGACAATTTTATCAATAGATATCATCCGTCGCTAAATTTATCAACAGATTTACTGACAAATTTACCCTAAATTCGTCAATAATTACAGACAAACTCAGAAAATCCGTCGATAAATTTATATACGATCAATTTATCGACAGATTTTGGATGTTTCCGATGGATTTGTCTCGTCGATAATTTTTGTTTTTTTTTTGTAGTGGTTCTGTGTCCTTGTTGTCTTTGTTTCTCCAACAACCTTTATGTTTGCCTAGTAAAGCTTCCTCAACAACTCCCCTCATAGCCTTTTTTTGCTCTTTTCTTGCAAAAGAATTTAATAACTTTGTCAAAGTTATTCTGGACAGATCCTTAATGTTTTTCAAGATAGTTATGGTAGTCTCAAATCTTTTAGGAATAATGACCATAATTTTTATAACAATAGGAGAGTCTTTAAACTCAGACCCAAATAATCTTATTCAGTTTGCAATGTCCAGTGACCTTCCTGAGTATTTCTTGATGAATTTGACTCCTTCATCTTTTACAACTTAAAATCTATAATGAGGTTCAACACTTGCATATTCTTAATTCTACCATCACCTTTATACTATGTCTTGAAAAAGTCTTATGTGGCCTTAGCTGATTTGAGAGACATAATATGATTGAAGATTGTAGATAAGATTACAACGAATAGGCAAGCCTTTATCTTGGATTTTTTGATTTTCTTCTTATGATTTTCAGTTACATCAATATTAGATTTTCAGGTAAACGAGGAACGACATAGTATTCTTTGATTACCTTTTCATCTTCAAAGTTTATATGTTGTAATTTTTACCATTGAAAATTGGAGATGTTATTACTATAAAGTTAGACGGCTCTTTTAGGTTAGACAAATTTGATAGAGGTCAAAAATCATAAGTCATGTAAGAAAAAAACAAACTGTGATCCTAATTGTTTGAAAATATAAAAGTAACAAAGATGAAAATACCGAATGTCTGAGATTTTTATAACTATTTTGAGTATTTTATTGAACGAGAATAAACAATTTAAATACGTAAGACATAACATAAAGGGAACTAATTGATTTCCTACAAAATAGGAAGCTACTATCAGCAACCTACTACGAATCCACTACCTAAGCAATAAATGGAAAAATGATAAATTAACAAATAATAAATTAAACAAGTGCAGTCCAGCAAAGCATTTTCAACAATAACATCCTTAAAATCATCTTTACATGCAAAAATTGCCCCAAACTACATTTCTCTTCAGTCATTCTTTTGGTATCTTGAATAATGAAAAACTTTTTTTCTCCATACCCGAATAATATCTCTCCTCCACTTTGTGCGTCATCAAACTTTCTGAATTTGATAATCCTCCACTTTTCAAATCTTACTCTCCGCTCCCAAATCTCACATCATCACTTTAGTTTAGTTCTTGATCTAATGGAATTCACGAATTACCTTTTCATAGGTTTACCTCTTTCCTTATGCGATGCAACCTTATGCTTTCTTATTCATGTAGGACTTAAATTTTACTTCACCTATCACAGGTGTTGCAGAATTTTCTTATCTGCATTCTTACTCTACTTCTGTTTAGAAGTGATGGGAAAGACACAGTTATGCATAGTTACACAGCGGAATAATTACTCAAAAATATGTTTGAGAAATAAAATCTTTCCCGAAAGAACCAAGAGAAGCTTAATCTATGGCAATCTAAAAATTCAGAGAGTATAAAAATAAATAATATGCAAGAAAGAAGAACACACCAAACTTTTAACGGAAAAACCCCCAATGAGAGGAATAAAAACTACGGGACCTAGTCCAGAAAAATCTCCACTATAATATCAAAAAGTACAGAGTACAGAGAAGCACTTCTGAAAAATAATCTTAGTTCTACTCACAAATAAATAGTGAAAAATGCTCAACAGAGAAATAGAGCGTATTCAAACAATGAGAGAAATAAAATTCTAAAAATACCAGATTGATGTCGGTGGTGAAATGAGCAAGATGATGAAATTTCACAAAAAAATAGAGCACAAATGAGTATTCAAACAACTGCTCAAAGTAACCAAGAACTCTAGCAGGCAAAGGCGGCACAATCTGTTTCTGCTCTCTTTTCTTGTGTGGAGTAAAAAAACTGAGTCACTTTATGTTATTCCCTTAAAACCTGTTGGGTTGCCTCAATATTTTATTATTTTAAAATATAATGTTATTGGGCCTAACTTGAGGAGGACCCACACAACAAACTTCCCCTCCGACTCAAGAGAGGTCATTATGCCAACCTAGAAATAAACCGACAAGTTTCAAACTTCCCCTTTGGTAGAGTCTTTGTCATCATATTTGAACCATTGTCATTTGTATGAATCTTCTCAAGCTCCAATAGTTTAGAGTCCAAAATATCACGGATCCAATGATACCGTACATCAATATGTTTAGATCTACCATGAAAAGTAGGATTCTTGCCAAGATGAATAGCACTTTGACTATCACAAAATAAAACATACCTCTGTTGTTGACAATGCAACACACTTTTGCAATCTAGATTGCCAAGCCACAGCTCCCCCTGCAAAGGTAATCAAATAGCCAGAAGTAGATTTCCTAGAATCAACATCCCCTGCCATATCAGAATCTGTGTACCACAAAGAACAGGTTTCCCAATTCCAAAACACAGTTTCAAATTTGAAGTACCACAGAGATATCTCAAAATCCACTTGATAGCTTTCCAATGCTCAATACCAAGATTGGAAAGAAAACGGCTAACAACACCAACATGATGAGCTATATTAGACCTTGTACAAACCATTGCATACATTAAACTTCCAACTGCAGATGCATAGGGAACATGTTGCATATCATCTTTTTCTTTATCATTAGAAGGAGCTTGTCTGGAACTAAGCTTAAAATGTAAAGTCAGAGGTGTACTTACAATTTTAGCTTTGTTCATATGAAAACGTTGAAGTACCTTCTCAATGTACTTTTCTTATGACAACCATAATTTCTTGGCCTCACGATCACGGGAAATATGCATGCCAAGAATTTGTCTTGCTGGTCCCAAGTCCTTCATTGCAAACAACTTGCTAAGCTCCTTTTTTAGGCTGTTAATTCTAGATAAATTATGACCAACAATCAACATGTCATCAACATAGAGCAATAAAATAATAAAATCAGTATCAGAGAATTTCTGCACAAAAACACAATGATCAGAAGTAGTCTTTTTAAATCCCTGTTAGATCATAACTGACTCAAACTTCTTGTACCACTACCTTGAGGCTTGTTTCAACCTATATAAAATTTTCTTCAGCTTGCAGACATAATTCTCTTTACCTTTCATCACAAAACCTTCAGGTTGCTGCATGTAAATTTCTTCCTCCAAATCACCATGAAGGAAAGCGGTTTTAACATCCATCTGCTCAATTTCTAAATCAAGACTGGCTGCTAAAGCAAGAACAACCCGGATAGAAGACATTTTAACAACAGGAGAGAAAATCTCATCAAATTCAATACCTTTCTTTTGACGATAGCCTTTGACAACTAATCTCGCTTTGTATCGTGGAGTAGAACCATTCTCTTCGGTCTTCAACCTATAAATCCACCAATTTTGCAAAGCTTTCATACCCTTTGGCAATTTGACTAGCTCAAAGGTGTGGTTATCATGCAAAGATTTCATTTCATCATCCATAACTGCAATTCATTTATTCTTATGCTCACTCTCCATAGCCTCTTCATAGCATTCAGGTTCTCCCCCGTCAGCGAGAAGCACATATTCATTAGATGAGTGAGTAGAGGGCAAACTCTGTCTAGAAGACCTCCTAAGAGGAACACGAGGTTCACCAAAATCACAAACAACATCACCATTTTCATCAACAGAATCATTTGTAATATGATCCTGGACATCATCATCATGACAGTCAAAATCTGCTATATTAAGCGTATCGATCTGAGGAGCTGGATCAAAATCAACCACATCGTCTGTGCTCAAAGACTCTGATTTTCTGTCTTCCCAATATCTTCAATGGTCTGATCCTCCAAAAAAATAACATCACGGCTTCTTACAAGCTTCTTTTCAACAGGATCATAAAATCTATAGCCAAACTTATCATAGCCATAACCAATGAAGATGCACTCTCTTGTCTTAACATCTAATTTGGACCTCTCATCTTTAGGCACATTCATAAATGCCTTACAGCCAAAGACACGAAGGTGACTATAGGAGACATCTTTCCCATACCACACTCTGTCAGAAACATCAGCCTGCAAAACAATAACAGTAGATAAATTTATAACATGTGCAGCAGTATATAAAGTCTCACCCCAAAAAGATTCAGGCAATTTTGCTTCAGAAAACAAACATCTAACTCTCTCCATCAATGTCATGTTCATCCTTTCTGCCAAACCATTGAGTTGAGGAGTCTTGGGAGGAGTTTTCTGATGTCGAATACCCTGCTGCCTACAGTATTCATCAAAAGGTCCACAATATTCACCACCATTATCAGTGCGAACACATTTTAGCTTCTTTCCAGTTTCTCTTTCAACTGAAGCTTGAAATTGTTTAAATACACCAAGCACCTGGTCCTTGGTCTTCAAAACATAAACCCAAAGTTTTCTTGAATGATCATCAATGAAAGTGACAAAGTAAAGTCCACCACCAAAATTCTTGGTCCTCATCGAACCACAAAGATCTGAATGCATCAACTCAAGTACCTCTGGTTTTCTAGAAGGAGGATGGCTCTTGAAGGAGACTCTATGTTGTTTCCCAGCCAAACAATGAGCACAATTTTCTAATTTGGCTTCTTTCAAACCTGGGAGTAAATTCTTCTCAGCTAGACAATTCAGCCCCTCCTCACTAATGTGGCTAAGCCTCTTATGCCATAAATCAGATGAGTTATCACAATCAACAGTATTTACAGCATTAAATAAAATAGAAGCTTTCAACCAATACAAACCAGAAAATTTTATACCACGGGCCACAGCCAAAGAACCCTTAGTGTGCTTCCATTGTGCACCACCAAAGATATTAAAATAACCATCATCATTAAGAACACTAGTAGAGATCAAATGCAAACGGATGTCTGGTGCGTGCCTGACATTTTTCAAAATGAGCTTTGTCCCGTTGCTGGTTTTCAAACAAACAGTACCAATGCCAACTACCTTTGAAGTATCATTGTTACCCATCTTCAACACACCAAAATCACCTGGAGTATAAGATGAGAAAAAAGTCCTTTCTAGAAGTAACATGAAAACTGGCACAACTATCAAAAACCCAGCTAGAATCGTCATAGGCAACATTAATCAGATTTTCATCATAAACAATCACAATATCATTTCTAGTAGTGGTAGCAACACGATTACCATTCTCATCATTATTCTTCTTTTGCTTGTCTTTGTTGTCATTTTCCAACTTATAACAATATTTCTGAATATGACCTTTCTTGCCACAATAGTTGCACTCAAAGGTTTTTCGCTTAGACTTTGATTTGCTTCGGTGCTTGCTTTTACTTCTATGACCTCCATCTTGATTTCTGTCTCTACCTCTCCCCCTGTTTTCAGTAACCAAAACTTCTGCTTGTGAAGAGGAAGCCTGTTGAGTTTGACGTCCTTCTTCATTCAAAATAGCAGTTTTTACAAAATCCATGGTCACAACACCACTAGAAACAGAGTTAGTTAACGTAACACGAAGATTCTCCCATGAATCAGGAAGAGTATTAAGCAAACAAAGTCCCAAAATTTCATCTTCAAATTTAACACCCATAAAAGACAATTGATCAAAACAACCTTGAAATTCACTTAAATTATCAGAAATAGACGTACCTTCTTTGTACCTCAAATTCATAGCCTGTTCCAATAAAAATAATTTGTTGTTCCCTGATTTTGAAGCATACAAAGTTTCAAGCTTGTCCCACAAGGTCTTCGCATGTGTTTCATTAGCAATATGATTTAAGACACTATCATCTACCCATTGACGAATATAGCCACAAACCATCTCATGCTCAAAAGCCCAGTCTTCATCAGACTTGTTCTCAGGTTTCTGAGTAGTAAACACAGGTAAATGTAATCTTTTAACCAATAGCAAATCCTTCATTTTTCCTCTCCATTTATGATAATTAGTTCCGTTCAAACTAATTATTTTACCGTAATTAGGCTCCATCATTCAGTCAAGTAAATTCCCAGAAAAGTAAATAAATTAGCTCTGATACCACTTGATGGGAAAGGCACAGTTATGCATAGTTACATAGCGAAATAATTACTCAAAAATATGTTTGAGAAATAAAACCTTTCCCACTTGAAAGAACCAAGAGAAGCTTAATCTACGGCAATCTAAAAATTCAGAGAGTCTAAAAATAAATAATATGCAAGAAAGAAGAACACACCAAAATTTTAACGTGGAAACCCCCAATGAGAGGGACAAAAACCACGGGACCTAGTCCAGAAAAATCTCCACTATAATATCAAAGAGTACAGAGTACAGAGAAGCACTTCTGAAAAGTAATCTTAGTTCTACTCACAAATAAATAGTGAAAAACTCTCAACAGAGAAATAAAGCGTATTCAAACAGTGAGAGAAATAAAATTCTAAAAATACCATATTGATGTCGGTGGTGAAAGGAGCAAGATGATGAAATTTCACTAAAAAAACAGAGCACAAATGAGTACTCAAACAGCTGCTCAAAGTAACCAAGAACTCTAGCCGGCAAAGGCGGCACGATCTGTTTCTGCTCTCTTTTCTTGTGTGGAGTGTAAAAAAACTGAGTCACTTTAGGTTATTCCCTTAAAACCTATTGGGCTGCCTCAATATTTTATTATTTTAAAATATAATATTGTTGGGCCTAACTTGAGGAGGACCCACACAGCAAGAAGTTTCTCACTGTGATTATTAATGCCACTTGCATTGTCCAAATCTTTCTCAATTCCACAACCACATACTTTCTATGTATGCATTGTCTATTTCCATTGTTTGGTCCAACCATTCCTAGTCTATGAAGCCCAGATACTGACATGAGTACGAATATGATACAGACACGGACACGTAGACGCGTGTAGTCTCCAAAATATAGGATACGAGAACACGGATCTATATATTATATCACTATCAATTTCAATCAAGATTTATGTATTAAAAAGTTATTCATGAACAAAGTTAGTCAAATATAACAAAAAGATAGATATAATTTTTTTATCTAAAATCTAAAAAGTGAAAAGAAATATGTATAATCTAAATATTCTTATTATATATAAGATTTGTATCTTATCTCTATAATAAGTTTGAGTTTTTAAGTAAATTATTATATTATTCTCTTTTAAAATTATGTTAGAACTATGTTAAAATTGTTAGATGTTTAAAATATTGTCTTTTGAATTGGACACTTAACTAATACGTGTCGTACGGGTGTCAGTGTCCGATAAGTGTCAGACACAGATACATCACCTAAAATAGAGTGTCCGAGCTTCATAGCTCTTAATAACTCTACTAATCCTTGTCCACATCCTAATATACTATTTCACAAAAGTAAACCCGTAAACCCCTTATACACTTTAAGCATAAACTTATCCATGCCCTAAATCATAATAAAACAGTATTACATTAAGTTGATCCAAGTAACTGAGCTGGAATTTCTTGAATAAGTTCTCAAGTCCTTTCTAAATGGGAAAAAAAAGGTAATCAGAAAAAAATATTGCACTAAATATGTATTTGCTGACAAAACCAATAAATATTTTATACCTATAACATCGCTAGAAAAGAAAGTGTAAACAGTAATTAAAAAACAAAACTTACCTAACACTGGAAAAAACATCAAAATGAAGGACCACACGACCCCATCACGACACCATTATCATATTCTATGCCCATTACAAGACCTACACTTGTCAAAACAGGGAAAATAAAAAACTATTAATACGTACCTTCAACAACTGAATGAGTAGCTTGTGAAGATTTCATCTTTGATTGAAAGAATAATAATGGACCAACCGCTCTCTTGCATTTCCTCTCGAATGTAGCACGAGATGAAGACGTATTATCCAATAAAGTCAAACGACAATGGTGTCGTTTTTACATTGTCACAAACCCATCTTACAATGTTATGTAGTAATGATGCTGTAAAACTAAGACGGTATTTATGAGACAAAATAAGAATAAAATGAAATTTTTTTTTATAAATTAAAATTAGTTTATGTGTAACTTATTATATAGTTTTTAAAAAAAATTATTTATCGTAATTTACCTTTTCAGTTTAATTTTCTAAAAATGTTTGGAGAGTGTTTTATCCTAAGATATTTGAAGTCTATGTTTGATTCTGTTGGGAGAATATGAGGAGGAAACCTTAAAGAGATTTCACAAGAATAAGAATTGAGTCAACCCATATAAGAGAATGACACCACCTTCAACCCAAAACCTTAAGGTATTAGGTTTGCAGATCTTCTTTTTTATATGTTGCTCAACTTTCTCATTCTTACTCAATGTGAGACTTCGACTTACACTTGAATATCTAATGTCTAACAAATACTATAATTGAAAAAATAAATTAATTGTGATCTTTTTACAATTCTTTAAAATTAACCACTTTTACTCACAAAATTGTTTATTTTATTTTCCTTTCTTCACTTTTCTAATTCAATTTAAATAATTTCATTTTTTTTTACTTTTTTTTTTCTGTTTCCTCACTTTTCATCAATTTATCAAAAAAAAAAATTAAAAGATAGCGAATTCATATTTTTTTACAACATCAAATAAAAAAATAAAATTAAGTAAATCAATTCGAAATCATATTTTCATAAAACTATGAATATATGTAAATCATTTTTATATACAAAATTTTAAATTATGGTAAAATAAATTAAAAAAATTGTTTTCACATAAAGCAAGTTATTATTTACTATTTTTACTTAACAAAAGGACTTTTTTTCTTCGTAGCGATTTATTTATTTTATTGCATTTGAACAGAAAATATTGATATCATTAACTTGTTATACAGAATTTTAAATACGGTTAAGAGATAAGATAAAATGAAAAACAAAATTTATATTATTTTATTTATTTCAAATATATTTTATGCAAATTAACTTTTATCACCACAGTTTTTTCAATCTTACTTGTTATTTATATTGTATTTGACGCAAAATATTAATAATATTACTTTTTATTGCAAAATATTTTAACTAAACCTAAAAATTTAAATTATGATAAACAAAATTTAACTAAGCCCTAAACAAAATTTAAAAAAAAAAAATATATATATATATATTGCTTTTGATTCATTAAATAAATATCAAAGAACAAATAAAAAGTTTCCTTTCAATAAACAGAGATCAAATAACAAAACCTTCCCCAAAAGGCAAGATCAACCTCTTTTTTTCTCATTTCAATGTTAGTTTTCATATCAAACAAATCAAAAAGTGATGATACATGAGAATAACGAAGTCACATGATGGTACAAATTAGTGGCAAATTTTCCTCCCAATGTGAAGCAATGCAATCAATCCAGGCAAAGCCTTCCTCAAAAGATCCAAAAACTGTCCCTTGGAGAAGAAATCATGAACCATCCCCAAGTTGGATATATAAAGGGTGGGAGAGTCAGTTTAGCTGATGCCATCTCTTGACAGCACCTCACAGGCTTGAAGTGCATGTCCAACTTAACCCACAAATCAAATTTCTTAGATGGGAATAATTCCTTCTAGTTGTAAACATTAATTATCACCTAGGCCTTTGCTGTTCTTTAGGATTGAGATCTCTCCCGGATTTTGGCTCTGGCAAAAAATACTCCTGCCAGAAGACCTACAATTGCATTTCTACCTTTAGTGACGAAACGAAATTATAATAATAATAACAACCATGATAAAATGATAATAGTAATACTTCAAGTTCAGTTAATTTAAAGAACTAACCAAAGAAAATGCTAGCAGAGTTCTCCAAACTAGTAGGAACTTTGAAGAGAAGGATGCCAGCAATTGAAAGTGGTATCTTGTTCAGTGAACCTACAAGACTGCAGATGGAAAAACTAGTTACATGCATATGTCTAACAAAATTAAAATAGTGGCATTTTCTGGTATAACATAACATTAAAGACTAGAATCTAGATTTAATAAAAAAATTGTTCCAACAATCTACACTCAGTTATAACCAAGGTGCATGGATCATCATGTAGTCATCACAAAAAATGAAGGAGGGTTTGATTTGTTTTGCTTCAAATGAGATCCGTCCAACACTAAGCTAGATAACCCTAGAGCAATAGAGGCACTAATCAAGACCAAAGGGCACACAGCCATTGCCAATAACATGTAAAACTACTACAGACACACAGTTACCATCATATGAGTTCTACTAATATCCATGAGGTTCAATTTCAAAAGAAAGTGTTAGGGAACTGTAACTATAATTTAATTTACCACATTAAGATATTGGAAACAAAAGATGGGTAAGGATTATTCTCTCTCTCTCTCTCTCTCTTTTGGGGTAGGGAGCTCACCTGTAAGTTGTAGCTCCAGTCTGATGAAGAAACCACATGGATGTAAAGCTGATTGCTAGACCCAAAATTCCACTAAAGGTCATCACCAACCAAAAGCTAGGCAATCTCAGAAGTGGCCTGTAAATTGAAATACATAATTTTAAACAGTATTAGAAAAAGAAAGACAGAGTATCTTTTTACTTCTGTTGTCAGACATAACCTAAAAATTTAGGACATAAAAACACCTTTTTGAGATTCTAGATCTGCGTTTATATAAAGAAAAATAAACAGCAAAAAGTAAAATTGGGATGTTCTCTTGATGGTACATTCTAACCTATGAGATCAATAACCTTGCAGGAAATGAAGCATGTCAAGCACATAATATTGAGAAAAACACAAAAGTATAGGAAATAACTCACGTTCTTAAGAGATAATCCACCTCATTGAAAACAACAATAAGGAAAAATCCCAGAGGCAGAGAAAGGGTGTTGTTCAACAAGACCATTGAAAACTCATTTAAATTTCCAGATTTCGTAACTTGCTTTGCCGTATCCATGACCCTACGGAGAGTCAGCTGCACCAATAAAATCAAAACAACTGATAAGCAAACTTCACTAAAAGCTAAATTTAATTCAATGCTATCTACAACTTTACGTACATGCTTTCTATGACAGTATATTATCCTTTTAAACCAAAAACCAAATTAAACCTCCTCCATGTATAGAAGTAACTAAGTATTATGATTCAAGAAACCCCACAAAAAGGTCAAGCTGCAAAGTATTGAGTCAGTTCTCTCACCAGGGATAGGTGATGAATAATTTTTCTTCATGTTGGAAAGTCTGATGGATACACAATTCAATTCAATTTATCCGTGATGAACTATATCAATTCATATATATATTTTTTCATTTAATTTTACTTTTGTCTTTCAACCAAGTCTAAGCCATTCCTTAGAACAGAGAGAAATGGAGATAACATTTATTTATGGCATATGTTTAGATCATTGTTGAAAATGTTGGGGTTTTTTAAAGGGAAAACACCAAGGAAATTTGGAAGATATAACTCATGAGCAAACATATATAAGGAATCATGATATCACTTTCAACTGAAAAACTTTAAGATAATAGATTTATAGATCATTTTTCCTTATATTTTGCTTTTAGCATAATTTTACCCCACATAGAACTTCAACTCACACTTGACTTCAAAACTCTCTCAAATATGAGCTCCTTTCACATTGGTTATGCCTATCCCTCGAGCAGAAACATTCTTCACTCAATTGGTCACTAAGATCAACGACTCTAATACTACTTTGTTGGGTCTTTCGGAGAGGAGACACCGAGGAGATTTGAAATATATAAGTCATGAGCAAACCCTTATAAGAAAGCATGACACTGTCTTCAACCCAAAATCTTAAAAGTAATGGTTTGTGGGTCTTTTCTCCTCATATATTACTCTTCTTGAATAATTTTACCCAATGTGAGACTCCAACTCACACTTGACTTCAATAGAAAACCAAAAATATGAAATGCGGCTGAAAGAATCATAACATTGCAATGAGATAGAAACTTGATATCTTACTACAAAGAATAGGAAAACCTCATCTGATTACAACACTGCATTGCAGAACTTCGAATGTTTGAACCTCCTAATGTCCAAAGTCCCCAAATCTCTCACAAATTATCTTAGTTCCTCTCCTCTCTTTTATTCTACACAAGTGCCCTCCACTGATTGTAATTAACCAAACTAACAAATAGGTTATCTAACACAGTGATCATAACCAAACAGTGATAGACTTTAGCAAGACAAAGACATGATTGAATTTATGCATATACAATGATATTAGATTAATATCCAAGTTCTCAAGACAAAGACTAAAAAGTTATAGTCTTAAAGTTACAACTTCCAGTATTCAGTTGAACTTTCATTTAAAACATATCCAGGAACTAATGGAAAGGTAACCAAAGTGGAAATAAAAAAATGAAATTTATTGTAACAATCAAGCTTAAAATCACAAAACATAATACTCACAGAATATGATGCAGTTAAGAAACAGTTTAGTGTCTGCCAAGCATAGCCAACTGAATTAAAAGAGAGATCAGTAATTCCTCCAGTTATTGCTGAAATGATCTGCAAGGGAAAAAGGACATTCTTTCAGGCTGTTTTATTACTAAAACTTGTTATGCTTGTTAAGGATCCAAATAATGCATAGACTCAAGAGAGTCTATAAAGTAAACAGCTATACGAGTTCAACAAAATAGAAGATGTTTATAGTAACTGTGAAATCAAAACAGAAAAAGGCACATAGTACCAAATGCATTGCTGGTAGCAGGATAGACCCCTGGAAAGTAATCCCCATATGAGCCATGACAGTCGAGCAATTACACTTTCCACAATATGACATGGAATTCTAGGTGAGCCTTGCTACTTAAGAATATGTTGGCATTTGGTTATTGTTCGGTAATAGATACAAATTCACTGGACCATCTACCATTCACAAACACTAGACTATAACAAAAGAAACCGCAAGAATAGACAGGAGGTAAATAAGAATAGTAAATGAAGAATCACACAGAGAAATTTATGTGGTTTGACAAAAACCCAATATAGTCCACGGTCAAAAATTCACTAAGAAAGAATTTGAGATTACAACACAAAGTCTATCTCACTAGTGAACTCTCAACTCTAAGTGAAGATAACTGTTCATTAAAAAGGTCCTATTTACAAATTAAAACTATCTAACTAACTTTCAAAAGAGGACGTGTCAAACAACGTGCACGGTGATTTAGATAGGAGCTGGAAACATCAACTGACACTGGCAATCAAACTGATGGAGTAGACAGTCTGGCCAAAAACTCTAGTCAAGACAAACGGCCTTGTACCACCTCTAACCGATGGTCTAGTGCCTCTAGACGATCTAGGAACCTTGAACATAGATTTTTACTGAACCAAATCTTCACAGTTATATAATTAGACAAGTAACATCTTCCCCCGTAGTGACTACATCCTTGGATAACTATAATAAAACAATACAACCTGTTGGCAAGAGTAGTGATTGCAAGATTCATATGCAAAGGTACAATATTTGAACTTGTTATTCTACATCATAGTCCGGGCCCTGAACAGTCAAGATAAAGGGATTGCAAGATTCACATGTCAAGCTCTTCAACGTACCATTAGAAATAGAGCTGCCCAGACTTTCCCATCGTGGTGCTTCTTGAACAAGTACATTTCACCAAGGGCAGTTATGACATTAGTAACATTTTTGAGGACCGTCACCATGGCTACATTAATGTATTTCAAACTGCACATAATACAAATGGATAAGTACAAAGACACAAGCAAGCAAGAGAGAGTGACAAACACCGGTACAAATAATGAATGTTAAGATCACATGTTTGACGATAAAAAGTTAGAACAAGTTTAGAACTCCATGCTCCTCAAATAAGACTAATTCTTCCCTGAATTTGTGCGCAATGTTTCCATTTCATGATTACTCATGTAAACAGAATCCATCAGTACATTCTGAAAAATATTTTTTAAAACCAACGTAGTTTCACTCCTAGCATTAGACAATGATTAAGAAAAAGGCGCACACAAAGCATGTATGACAAGCATCCCCCTCACGTAACATAATATAATCTAAGGAAAGCGAGAACAAAAACATTATAAGAGCCACAAAGTTGAAGACCGCATACCTAAACATACTCGTGACGAGCATTCCAACAAATATAACATTCACAGGCAACCAGACCCTAATCAATCTCCATGTCAGCGGCTCGGTTGAAATTAAACCCAGAATACTCAACACGGAAACAATAACAACTGAAATCAAATTCTGCATCCACACAAAATGAGTCAGAATCAATCCAGCTCAAGCAGCTTCCACATCATTATGCTAAACACAGAGAGGAAAACGATTCCAAGGACACAAAATCAAATACCTGATACAACATCAAAGATATCCCAGCATTAAAATCATAGCTGGAAAGTACAAACTTGTTAACCAATATCATGCCACAGGAGGAAAAACAATATGCAAGTCCCGACAACAAGGCCTGATTGTGGACTTTTACTACCCTTGCACTTCTTGGAGTTCTTTCTTTGTTTTTGTCCAACTTGCCATTTTCCACGTCACGTTGTTCTTCACTGGGAGATGAAGACATCATTTTCATGTGATCCAGTTATGCCTTAAGCTGAATTGACTCAACGCAAAGAAAAAAAAGAAAACTTCACAGTTCCACAGTGTTCAAGCTATGGAGCTCAGGATCGACAAGTAAGGAGACACTTGGAAAGGAAAAACCTTTTCACAAACCCAGATATGATTATGATCGACACGAAAAACCCATCAAGGACAATCACTGTGATCCTTTTATTGGCCAAAATTGGATCCAAAGGAAGGCAAAGAGGCGGTGAAAAATAAATGAAGTTTGGGGATTAAATGAGGCAGAGACGGCGTTGATGTACGGAGAGAACAAAGAGGGGTTGGGAATTTTGAAAGTGGAAACTTCGTCCCATTTGAAGAAGGAAGAAAGTACCAACTTTTGTGGATTTTTCTTTGTTGTGTTCTGTCCTTTTGCAACTCGCAGGGCAGGAACCGTGGATGGCAAAGATACCCTGATGCTTGCCTTCCTGATTGCTTTGAATTAAATGTTCAAAAGTCTTAGCCTTTTTGTTCTTTGAATGATGTCAGTTCATTTGTTACCATTTTCTATGCCTGTTGCTCTTACCATTATTAGCCCTAAATAAATATTTTAAGCTTAAATCATGACCACCGTATCTATTGATATTTAATTAACTGGTTAATTTTAATAATAATTATTTTCCAAGTCTTGTAAAGAATCATTTTTAGTTGATTGATGGTATAAAAATTAATACAAAAACTGTGGCTATTAAACTGAAGTTATTTTAGTTAAGTTCAACTTGCGAGAAAATGAATATTACTAGATTGATTTTAACTACTTATAAAAACAAGTCTTAGATCGTTTATGATAAATAAAGGCTTGTTATAAATATATTGATTTTTTGGGTTTTTGTTGCTTCATCAATACCATTTTTTCTTTTAACTTTGTAAACTAACTAACGATAAAACCATTCTCAGCTGACAATTATGAAAAAAGAAATCGGTATTTTGTTTTTTATTCGTCAGCAATCAACATCAGAAAATTACGCAACTTGTTGTGTAGTTGACCAGTGGCATGTATGATAAGGGTTGGATATGTACCAATGAAGAAAATGAGATGTACCGAAAAAAAACAAGGCGAAGAAGGTTAGTTGCCACTTAAGAATAAGATGTTTGTGTTTGACCCCAAAAACCAAACAACACGAGAATATTCAAAATCAGAAGTATCAGCAAGTATCCACTAACTTACCGTGGCACATATAAACTCAAACCAAATTTTCACGTGCTTTTATTGTAGTGGAATTTTCCTAATGTTTCTGTTACGCTTCAACTAAAATTATTAAAAATGTCAACATAGTTTCCTAACTACATGATATTAATATGGCGACCTAGCAATAGTAGCAGCCTGCAGATGAGATGAGGCAGCCCTCAAGATATATATGATTTTGATAAAATGAAAACCCACGTAACGTTACTGAAGCAAAAATGTTGCTCTACATGCATTGTGACCAGTTAGGATCGACAGAACGAAATAATAAATTCTGAAACTGTGGTCATCTTAAGCGTCTTAATTATTATCTCCATTGACTTGGTTAAAGTCGAGATTATAGAACTAAATTGTATTTAAATCTTATAATATTTTGAAATCTCTCCTTTTTTTCAATTTTTAGTGGAAACAAAAGAAGTCTCCAATAGATAAATTTCAACGGAATTACATCTAGCCAAAATAAGATTGGAGTAAGTCTTCAGCATCATATTCACATACAAGAATTTTTGAACTACAAAAAAAGTTTGTACTTTAAATAATTGTTCTCCTCATTTTAAATTTTTTAAAAGGCAAAAGATGTTACCTCCTAATCATGTTAGTTTAGTTTCAGTGACTAACGGGAAACGTTCTCAAAAACAAAGACTTATTTAAGAATTAATCTGGTTTATATAGGCAGATTGTCTGGCTTCAATGAAACTCCTAATGCTAGCGGCATCTCCATGCATGACAACTTTCCCATCCTCCATGTAGATGGCACCATCTGCATACTCTAGTTCTTCCAAACGATGGGTGACCCATAATGCCGTAACTTCTGCAGAGGTATCCACAGAGTTCCTGACAGCTTTGATAACCCCGACCTTAAATTAAAAGTGCAAGCCCTTAGAAAGTGTTGGTCTTACAACACAACTTTCACAATAACTAATATTAACATATTCAACTGCAAGCACGAAAACTGAAGCCATGTTAAGCGAACTGTATGTATAGAATTCCAAAACCCACATATTCATTCATATATAAGAAAGAGATAATAGACACTGCCCCCCAATGCATTGTTTTGTCAGCTTGAATGTATCAGATACTGATGAAAGGCATCCGTAAAGAAAATGATACCAAGCAAGAAATAACAGTGACTGTCACTACTATTTTGTAGATGGACAAAGTCCCTTGCTTCTACCTATTTCAGGACCTCAATCTTTTTACAATTCATATAGCATGATACAGCATAGAACATCACAATTCATGGATTACCTGGTCAGTTTCATCTAAGAATGTTGTGAGCTCATCCAACAACAGAACTTTACAAGCTTCTGCTAGAGCACCAGCGATGGCAACCCTCTGCTTCTGACCACCACTCAGAGTTTGGACAGATCTCTGAATATGCAACAAAAGGAAAGTTTACTTATTATATAATTTACACATTTGTTTTGAGTGTTCTAGGTTGCTGTCCCCATTACCTTCATGTAGTCAGAAAGGCCTACAGCATGCAAAGCTCTCGACACCCTAGATCTGACTTCATCGTGAGTCAAATCGATCTTACCAAGACCAAATGCAACATCAGCATCTACAGTAGGCAGCACCACCTGCAACAAATATAAGGCTACTCAGTTGACAGTCCGATTATATACATCATATGGATTGAGGCTGTAAATTTTCAGCAGATCTCTTTTGGTGACTATAGATTGATAACAAAATCAGGTATTTTACTTTTATATTTTGTGATTTTTTTTTTATCACAATCGATGTATCTGAATTGCAAACATTGAGAAAATATTCAAAAGCAGATTTGATAGAAGGATATTTACAAGTATACACAATCAACTTATTAAAATTTATAAGATGGCATATATGACAACAGACACCTGTTATTGTAAAGAACAAAGAAATCAAGCAAATTCACCATGATCTGAAATGAAGGAAAACATAAAAAGGAATATTTGGAGAAGATCTGATAAATGCATGCCCTAAACAAACCCCCTTTCTTCCGTCACTTCCCTTTATATTACTTTTAATTCAAAACCTGGAAAGGAGATTGTAAGGTGGAGCATTCTTCTCTGTTATCTCCAGAAAGAATCCGCTAAACTTAGACATGCAGTCCGATGTGCTTGGTGTCTACCTCCCTTACCACCACCCCCAAAAAAATCCCTTGGTGGAGGCTGCTGCTTGTATTAAGATTTTAATTTGATGAGGTAAAATCAGTAATTTTTGCATAAATAAGTCTACAGTCTACCAAAGCTAAACATTTGGTTAACAAGAAAATAGAATGAAAAAATCAACCATCATTTGTGGCGGGATGCAAAGGAAAAAGAAGCCATGCTTTTATAGAACAGACAATGAAGAAAAAAAATCGAATCTTAGTAGAGGTCCGGACAGCGGCAATAACAATAACTACTATGGAAAGTGTAACAGTCACTCCCCCATTCGGGACGTTTTCTTGGAAAAAGTTAAGGCACATGGAGTGGTTGGAAAATGCCTCAAAATTTGCTTAAACATTAGTCTAAGGTTGCTTATCCCCGAAGAAAATGAAAGAAAAAAACAGTCAGAGGGCAGGTTAACTACAGTTTGAGCTGTTGACTTATTTTAAGTCTTCCATCAGAAAGATTACATGAAAATATTTTATCGTAACATATAATAAATGGAGTCAGCAAACAGCATAGCAATAGTAGCAAGGTAACTGAAGAAAGAAACATTGAAAGTACTTTTCTGAATTTGATGAGGCTTCCATCTTTGAATTTGAATTGTTTACTATCCAAAAACAATAATTTAACTTATAATTCCATTTGCATAGAAAAGAAGTCCAAGTGTTTCCTTTTCAAATAAACACCGAAAAGATTTAACCTACATAGACACAAAAGATTGAACCTTTTTGTTAATTTCTGTCTTAGGTCTCTTAAGGAGTGGACTTTAAGTTAACTCAACCTCACAAAACTATCTTGTAAAGTGAGGATTGTCTCCACTTATATATCGTAAAATGACCTTACCTCTAGTCAATGCGGGATCTTCAACAGACTTTAAGCCTAACTCAATCTTACAAAACTGACTTATAAGGTGAGGATTGCCCCCACTTATATATTGTAAATTGACTTTATCTCTAGGTGGTGTGGAATGTCTAATACACCTCCCTCACACTAAGGCATGTACATCTCATGCATGGGATTACATATTCGTGGGCGATTCGATAGCAGTTCGATAGCAAGTGATGCAATAAACCATCAAACCTCGTTAAAATAGACTTTGATACTCAAATCTCGTTAGCATAGACTTTGATACTATCTTAAAGACTGGACTTTAAGCCTAACTCAACCTTACGAAATCGGCGTGTAAGGTGATTGCCTCCACTAATATATTGTAAATTAGCCTTATCTCTAGTCGATATAGAATCTCCAACTGCTACCATGAAGAGGGAGAAAGCGATTGTGCATTGGAAAGGAGAGAGTAATGACATTAAGAAGTTTATTCACAATGTTCTATGTCAACAATGCAAATATGAGACTGCACCATCTCCTGGGTTACTTCAGCCCCTCCGGGTCCCAAAACATATTTGGCAACATGTCCCATGGATTTCATTAAAGGTTTGCCTAACTTATTTGGGAAGAAGGTTATATTCGTGGTGGTAGATAGGTTGAATAAAATTTCACATTTCATGGCTTTATTTCATCCTTATCCAGCTAGTGATGTGGCTCAATCTTATTTGGATAATGTGTTTAAGTTGCATGGGTTCCCAAATACTATCATGAGTGATAGAGATGCCATATTCATTAGCTAGTTTTGGCAAGACTTCATGACCCTACAAGGAGTTCAGTTTCATCATTCATCAAGCTATCACCTACAAACTGGTCAAACCGAAGTAGTAAACGGTTGCTTGGAGACCTATTTGAGGTGCGTAATGATACTCCCATAGCTGGTCCAGATAGATACCTTTATCAGAATGGTGGTATAACACTTCCTATCATATTCCTACTAAAGCTACACCTTATGAAATAATGTATGGACAGCCGACACCAATCAATCTTCCTTATCTTCCCCGAGAATCAAAAGTGGAATTGGAAGATAGAAGCTTGAGAAAAAGAGAAGAGATGATGAAATTAATCAAATTTCATTTGAGAAGAGCTACTGAGAGAATGAAACAAGTCGCAGGTAAACATAGTGACAGACAATTTATGATTGGAGATTTAGTTTATGTGAAGCTGCACCCGTATAGGCAGGTTTCGGTGGCTTTTAGAAGTAATTCCAAGCTAAGTCCTAAGTACTTTGGTTTTCAAAGTAATGAAGCGCGTTGGTGCTGTAGCACATAAACTGTACCTCCCAACTCATAGCAAAATTCACAATGTATTCCATGTCTCTCAACTTAAGAAACATGTGGGCAACATCGTTACTACCCCTACGCTTCCTTACCAGCAGGAAGATGTTTGCGGGGAAAAAGAGCCTGAATCTATATTAGACCGCATGACTGTAAGAAGAGAGGGAATGTCACTGACCAAGGTTCTAGCGAAGTGGAAACACCAACTTCCAGAAGATGCCACTTGGGAATATTACTATGATTTGAAGCAAAAATTTCCAGCATTCATCCTTGAGGACAAGGATGCTGTTAAGGGAAGGGCTATGTTAGGAAAAATTGTAAAAGTGTTAGGCTGCCAGCTGTCAAGGGGTTAGGGTGTTGGGAATCAGCTTGCTATATAAGGCAAGGCTGATCTCGTTGTAAATGTTGTTGATTTTCAGAATGCATTCACTCATTCATCTCTTGTATGCTCTCTAAAAGTCAATACAGTTCGGTACCGTGATATTCACGATTCTCTTCTCTATATTCAGTTCTTCGGATCTAGTATTCCTAGAACTACCATAAAATAATACCTTAATATTTGAGACAGAAAATAAAAACCTGGTGATCTGGATTTTGGAAAACGAAACTTTTAGGTCCATTCACATTCACTGTTCCTGAAGTTGGGGTCAAGAGACCAGCCAAAATCTGCACACCATACACAACGTTACCAGTAACACTGCACTATAAAAAGTATCTCTAACTTATGAATTCTGATATACCTTCAAGAGGGTAGATTTTCCACACCCATTGGGTCCAAGAAGCATCCAAAACTGCCCGCAAGGAATGCGAATCGAACAATCCCTAAGAACCGGTACATCCTGCGTTTGCCTCGTCGTGAATGAGAATCTCAAATTACGCCCTTCAATTGCAAAACTCTCCGCCTTATTACCCCTGGAAAAGAAAATCGAAACAATATAAAATGGAGGAAATCCAAGACTTCACCAAAACCTGTTCGAGAAAAAGCCCAACTGAAAGACGGAACCTGATAATTGTGCTGGGAACTGTGGCATATAGAGGAGCAACGACACGTTCGGAGATGGCAGTAAGATAAGGGAAATTCATAGCATTCCCTATCGTCGATTCTTCTTCTACGCGACCGTTTTAACTTTGAGATGAAATTCCTAAGCTGGTCTTAACTTTTCACGAATGGACACTTGAGTCCTCTTCGTGAAAACGTGGCACGCTCTGATTAGTTACGCTTTTTAAGGTGTAACATCGTCCCTTATCTCCAGTATATGTAGCACGTTACACGGGAGACCCCAGACACGTGGCATTGTGTTTCTCTTCATGGCGTTCTCTGCAACTCTATCCTACACCACCTTCCCTTCTCTTCCTCGCTTCCCTCAAATTTCGAGAACAAAGAGACTTCATTTCCCACTGATTCGTGCAGCACAAAGTGGTGAAGCAGACACCCCGGAGAGTACGAGTGAAGGGTCATCCAAGGCTCAGTCTTCAAGTGCTGCTCCTAAGCCTCCCAAGAAACCAGTTTATTCCTGTGAGTCTACCAAACATTGAACTAACTAGTGTTTCTTAAGATACTAAACTTCTTTGATTATTGCTTCTTGTTTTTCTTTTGGGGGGGCGAGCAGTGAAGAAAGGTCAGATTGTGAGGGTGGACAAGGAGAAATATCTCAATAGCATCAATGTAAGAAGGACATTGTTTTGTCGTACTTGGTTTCAATTGTGAACACTGACTGACGTGTCCATGTTTAATGTTTCAGTATCTTTCTGTTGGGCACCCACCTTATTACAAAGGATTAGACTACATTTATGAAGACCGTGGTGAGGTAAAAATCGAAACTTGTCGAACTAGTTTGAATGGGGTGGCTCTGTTTTATTATGTTATCACAGTTTATCTAATTCAATTGTGTGGAATTCTTCTAGGTCCTGGATATGCGTATATTTGAAACAGGAGAGTATGCTCTTGTAAGTACTTACATCTTTCTATCCTATTGTGTTTTCATAGAGTACAGAATATTTCTGTGAAACAATGTTCTGATAAACGTGAGAGACTACGCCAAGAATCAAAACTAACTCTCTTTTTGCAATGCCAATGATGTTCTGTTGATGAAGCAAAGCTAAGGCTATCAGTTGATAGCATGATATATGTACTTGATTCCAGTTATGAAGAAATTGTCAAGAATTTAATGTTTTATAGTGACAAAACTCGTGCTTAATTGATAGATTGCATGGGTAGGGATTCCCACTGCTCCAGCTTGGCTTCCTACGTACATGCTTATCAAGGTACAGTTTAACGTGTTCAAATTTTGAACTACAATTTATTACTGGTTAAGCTTCTTGCAGGATCAGCTTACGCAAAAAACCTGATCAAGCAAAACCATTATTTGGCCAAGAATAACTGGTTTAATTGACTTGTACCTTTCTTATTTTGTACTTAATACACTGAGTCACTGTTCTGCTTAGTGGCAATTGATTTCCTTACGTGGTCATATAATAAATGAAATATGACTGAGATTTTCTATATTTCTCTACAACATAACATGTTTTTCTTTTCATTTTAGCTGTTTGTTAAAGTGCAGGTTACCTCACTCTTTCTTTTTCATTTGCAGTCAGAGAAGCTCGACTATGAGAGGCTATGACCTACAATTTGGGCACAGAAAAATGCTAAATTGAAATATGATACTTTTTCTTATGCTGTAAGAGAGTATATAATTCAGGAACTCAGATTGAAACGCCATTTGAAACTCTACCTCATCTTTAGTGCAATAATTTCAAGCTTATTGTAATGTGTATTTGTGGTCCCTATTTTTAAATTTTAATAAATATAAATTATCATTCGGGTTGAGAATCATTGTTGGTTTTTTATTTTTTATTTTTTATTTTTACTTTTAGTTACACAATTATCACCTTTTTGCTTTTTTTTAATTCAAAAAGTTTGTATAATAGACGTAGAAATAGAAAATAGAGTCATCTGCAAGGCAATTCTATCACAAAGAAATATCAGTCAATTTCACGTAAGAAAATTCACATCATCTTCGAAACCTTGACTTTATCATCCTCCTAATCTTTCAAGAATTATTCTTTTCTAACACTCAAAACTGTTGGGGAGAATGAACCTTTCTCTTCCAAATAAGGTGACAGGCCTACTGTTTAGTGGTGATTTAGTTTGAAAGTTCTACTTGAAGAACAAGATTACAGCTCAAAGAATTGTTTGATACACCAATATTATCTCAAGTTTCCAGAGTAATGTATAAAGAAATGGCAAAGATATTTGGGAGCTGGAATAATATATACTACTGCGTATATAATAACTAATAACATAAAAAAAAATGTTACTAAATCAAATAAAATATTAAATCTTATGGTATATAATTAAAATTTTCACTTACTCATCAATAAAAATGTCATTGCATAATTATTTTAATATTTATTTAATAAAAGGATAATATTTTTAAAATGTTATTAGATTCTTTTATTAATAATTTCTTAATAAAAAAATAACATTATAAAAATATTACTAAAAAATTTTTGTAATTTTTTTAATAAAGAGGTAACATTTTAAAATTATAATTAAAATTTTTTAATAAAAGTAACATTATAAAAATGTAATATTTATTTAATAAAAATATAATATTTTAAAAATGTTATGAAATTCTTTTAGTAATATTTTTTTAAATTATAAAGCAACTACTAAAAATCTTTAGTAATTTTTTTTAATAGAGACAACGTCTTAAAATTATTACTAAAAATTTTTATATATTTTTCAATAAAAATAACATTATAAAAATGAAAATAATATAAATGTTTAATAATATTTTAATAAATTTTAATATTTTAATGATATCTACTAAAGTCTGCATCATAAATTTTAATAAGAAAGTATATTAAAATAAGCTCAACTAGGTTATAAACCACTTATATATACATAAATAAGTCCTAATTCATCTTCTAAAATAAAATGATTTAAGTTACTTGAATAATTTCTTTATGTCAAAACAAATAAAATTAAGATGGATTTAAAGTTATCGTTAAGTTTGTAAGTTTGTACATATTAGATAACATACATGTTCTTTTGAAGTTCATCTTGTATGAGAAAATAAAACAAGTACTATTTAATATTAATCTCTATCTTTTTATTATCACCTTCTTATAAACCATATTATAAGTAGATATTCTATTTAAATTCATTTTAATAAGTTTGAATCATTCAAAAATGTAAGAGAAAAAATGGAAAAGCTTTTATACATGTTGATAAACAAATATTAGCAAAACAATAAAGCCAGAAAGTGAAGTGTCATCAGCCAGCATAAAGATTAATTTAATCATTACACATTACATAATAAAAAAATGACCAATAATAATAATAATATCCCAAAAAATCTCACAATGATTCAGAAGATTAATCTCAAATAATCTAGAACCAAATTTGAACAAATAGACATTTGTATGATTTTGTTAGTAGTCTTTTTATTCAAGAAACAAGTAGTGTATCATTGTCACACTGTAAATCTGCCTTCTCTAGTGTCTATAAAATACTGAAATACATAAGTATGACAAGAATTAATGTTTAAAATATAATAGTGGTGGCACTTGTAAGAGAATTTTCTTCCTTTCACATGTTGAACCAATGTCTATAAAACAGGAAATACATAAGTGTGAAAATAATCGATGTGTAAACTATAATAAGCATGATGACATCAATGTGTTCTTGTGTACAATTGCATAGGAAAAGGGAAAAGGGAAATAATTATGATTTTGTGTTGATCTTTGAACATGTTTCTCTGATTGAGACTAACATAACTCCATAAGCACTACAAGAAATAATCATGATTGATGTTGGGATTATAACAAGCATACAATTCAAACCAACCTCATTAGAACTTTCCAAATAAGAATTATCCACTATTTTCATGTAGGTTGTAGATGTTGTCCTTGGTGTGTGCTTTTACAAGTAAACACATATTTAGGAAAAAAATAAGATGAAGTTAAACAAAATTGTCTGAATTATATTTCTGAATAGAAAAATATTGAAATTAGGAATTATTTAATTTGGCATATTAGAAAGACTTACACTTCTTGTCTTGTTTCTTGTGCGATTTCTCTTCTTTTAATTTATTCAAGTTAGTCCCATCAAATTAAAATTTAGATTTACATTCTATTTTCCTAATTTGTTTTCTTTAAATAACATTGGTTCTCTACTTGTGTTAGACAGAATTCATTAACAAACAATTAAAATAATGATAAAAAAAAACAAAATACCTATATAAAATTAACAAAAAGAAAAGAATTCTTATGAATGAAAACTATAATTACATTACATCAATAACCTTTCCTTTAATGTATTAAAATGTAGTTTTCCTTTGAGTTTGACTGTTATATTGAAATAAGGCTCTTTTTTTGCTGATTCAAATGTCATAAATAAGAGACTGGACTGACTAATATTAAAATTAAATTACTTAAAAATGAAAAAAAAAATGTTTATACTTACTTCATTAGTTATAAACTTTCATGCTTTAATAGCCTTTTTATGAACCTATTTTAAAAAGAAATCTTAATTAATAAATGACTTTAAATAATTAAAATTTATCAATTTATTAAATTTCACTTACTCTTTCAAAATTCTCTAAAACAACATTTACTTCTTTATAATTGTTTTGAAATCGTTGCCTAATGTTCATTATAGCTAATAAACCAAAATAACAAATTTTGAAACATGCTTTAGAGAATAAGTATTTACAAAAATAGTTCAAAGGCACTTGATGGATATTTGTGATCTTTTGATTTTCTAGATAAAAGATTAGTAGAATATGAAGATTAACAAAATTAGTTAATAAATAATATAAAAACAAAACAAAGAAAAAAATATGCCCTTATATACTTCTTAGAGACTCCAATCTTGCTTTTCTTGACCTAAATGGTTCTTGATCATTATTTGACATAACTAATGAGATTTAAAGTAATATTTGATGAAAAACTTAAGTAACAACTCATTTATAAAGAACAAATTATTTATAAAAAAAATGAGATTTAGCCGGTTTCAAGCTTAGAAAGATTTTATTTCATTAATAACGACTTAAGGGAGACATTTGTCCTTAAAAACAACCCTCTAAGTCTTTGCAAATCCCAAATGAAGTTTTTTTCATGTTTACTTGATAACAACACAAAAAATAGCCGAGAAAGTTAAGCATACCCACTATTTCAAGCAAAGGAGTCACATTTGTTGGTTTTGTATGTGTTATCCATCATCAACACAATCCTAAATGCATTCAACAATTTCACTGAATTAGAGTGTGTCCAAGTCCAAAAATATTACTGACAACCTATGAAGATCGATGACATCTACTCTAGTGAATATATTGGTCACACTCTAATAACATCATTAACTATTGCATTTTGCTTATGATCCTCTAAGTAATCTCTTATATGTATATCTAACATTGTACAATTGTTTGATTGTTGTCACATTGTCTTCATTGCTCTCTTTCAAAGTAAGCAATATGTTTGACGGATTCACTTCACTTTTTATCATATCAACAAGTAAAACATGTCCATCAAGTTTTAATCTGCCAACACAAGGATAGTTGACTAATGCGTCAGTTAAATCATGATTACTCGACCCACATATTATCTTTAGCATCCACCCTTTTCCATTTGAAGCAAGTATATATTACAATTTGAAGTGACAATCACACTTTCTTGTACCCGTAATAATCACCTATGAATCATGTATGTATTTTCTATTTACCACTCATTTCATAACCCAACAAAATAAATGTCTTTCCTTGTTATGTAGTTGCTTTGTCAGATCTAAGTAAACAATCATAAAACCAAGTTGAAAGGCAACCCTACGAATCCATTGAAGTAAATTATTTCGTGTAGGAAATACCTACATAAATATATCACAACATAATTGCATCAAGTTTTACTATTTTACATAAATAAATGAAAATCAATTTATCTCATTCGTTGTAAAATACATAACATATTCATGTTTACTACCCACAAAGCTACTTTTATGTATTTGTTCCATATTTGAGATCTTATCTACTTTCTTTAATACTCTAAACTTAGTCTTCCACATCTACATTCAACAATGAATTCTCTATAAGTACATAATCTGTCAAAAATACATTTTTTATTGTTGGCTTCTGGATTTGTTTATCAATTCTAAATGAGAAATTTTCAGATAGAGTTAAGAAACTTCATTCCAAAATAGAAATAACAATACCAGACTATATCATTTAAAAGGTAAATTTGTTTCTGGATTGTAAAATCTGTAAACTTCATTTAAAAGGTAAATTTGTTTCTGGATTGTAAAATCTGTAAACTATATCATTTAAAAGGTAAATTTGTTTCTGAATTGTAAAATCTGTAAAAGTACAAAAATATATTACGGATTCTACAATCCATAACAACATCTAAAAAATAATTTCCTTTTGAAAGTATACAATTTGATATTTTTATTTCTATTCCAAAATAAACCTTCTTGACCCAATCCAGGAGTCATTCCTCATTCCAAAAACACTTATATAAACATATATTATATTATACAATTCGATGATCTCTCCAATTGTATAATCCAGAAGGGGAGTAGATATCATACCTCAATTCTGTCAGTAACCATTCAAACCACCTCCACCAAGCTATAACCACCACAAAACACGACCACCACCACCACCCAATAAGTCAACAAGCACAAGCTTTACCATCCACTTCACGTATTATATTTTCACCAATCCTCACCAGCTTTTTTTTCTTTTTTTTTCCAAAAGTATTTCAATCATTTCATCAAGGATAATTTCAAAATTCAATACAAAATATGAAAATCATATTATATTTTCACCACTCCTCACCAGCTTTTTTTTTTTTTTTACAAAAGTATTTCAATCATTTCATCAAAGATAATTTCAAAATTCAATACAAAATATGAAAATACAGGAAGAACTCATTAGGGTGAGTGAAAATACAGGAAGAACTCATTAGGGTGCAGGAAGAATGTCCCATACAAAAATTATAATAAACGGGCGAAGTTGTTGAATTAGAGGCCGACCCAAAAAAACATACCACAACTTTTCAACATAAACATTCATTCTCTTAAAATATAATAATTTCATTTAAAAACTAATTTTAACACCATTAGATTTTTCAAAAGAAAATGTCATTTTCATCAATCAGTTTTTGAAAACTCTGATAGCTAAATAAGTTACTCAATGAAATTAATGTTATAAAAAAAAATAATACAGAAAAAAGAACTTTATGCCACCTCTTCTATATATAAAGATTATTTAGACAACTATTCTTGTCATACAATAATAATAAAAAAATTGTACATTTCCTCTGCAATTAGAATATCTAAGTTTTAAAATGAGCTTCTAGGATCATTTTACATTGCTTCAACACCAACCTCATGATGTGCAGTAGTAATTCGAACATAACTCAGAAATAATCGGAACATAATTCGTAATAATAAAGTTGCTTCCAATTAATATTTTGGACATTCAGGACTCGTTGGCTCTTTCAACTTTCTAGTAAAAGTACATAATTTTCAAAAAGTGAAAGAGTGTGTATGAAAAATTACCTTCTCTTTTCTCCTGCCATGAACTAACAATATACAACATAAACGTTACTACAAACAGTAAAACACTTGCTTTACAGTAATCAATAAATTGTTACAAGCAGCACGGTGTCCCCAGTCCAATGCGTGGTCCTACACCTCACTTATACCGTACGTGGTATAGTTCTCATGCATAAAGAATTGACCAGAATCCTTTAGATATACTCTAATAGTGCAGATGATTGAAGTTCAACCACAGACCACAAGGTATGCCGGGGAAACCAAAAGATTTTAGAGGTATTTACAATCGGCAACTCAAATGAGTCTTCTAGGGGATCCACCGGGTGTGTGGGCTTTGTAAAAAGATTTTTCATGAAAAGGGTCGAGAGTGAATGTTGCATGTGATCTCACTGGATATGACGGGAGGGTATTTTGCCCCATCAAAGTGAAAGTTGAATGAGGAGGAGAAAGAAAACAGCTCTTGTGGGCTGGCCCATACTGTCGCAATGGACTTGAACAGGGAGATACTGGTAAAGATGTGATCATTCTTGTGTTATCTCTGAAGAAGGAAGTTACAAAAGCATGTCAGTCCAAATAGCATAAAAATTATTCAGCATATACAGAGATTCACCACCAGGCCTTGATAAGAGAAGGTCAGATGTTTAACCTTGGGCTCCTTACTGCCCGTGAAGTAACAGGAACTGGCTTTGTTCCATAATCTCCATCCAATGAATTTATACTTGTTCTATTGGAATGATCTAAAACTGGCTGCAGGGCCACATCCAAACAAACAGAAAGTTAGCTCCATCTCAACACTTGCCATAGAAATTGATTTTCAGATATTTTGCAACTTCAAAACGACAAAATTCAGTTTACGGAGTATGTGCATTAGAACCATGACTTCAAATGAACTAATACTTCCTATCCAAGTTTTGCTGTATTTTAGGATTCTATGGCACCGTTTTGCGCTCTAAATAATTATGCAATCCACTTTTATCCAAAAGAGGAAAGCAATATAAATACTTCTTTTATCAGTTGTTACCCCTAACTATGCTATGATCACCCTGTTAATCTGTTCTCCAACTTCTAGTTCTCTTGCATTTGGGACATAAACTTCACCAATACATGAGTATGCATTCCCACAACAGTCTTAAGTAAAACAAAAGGATAAAAGTCCATACAAAATGCAAGTAGCCTACATAACCACCAAAACACACAAGACAGACAATCGTTTCTTTTTTTCTTCCTTTCCTGATGGTGGCATTATGTGTTCAGCATATAATTCTATGGACACAACCAAACAACAAAAATATGTATGTTCAGTAGAGAAACCCTCAAAAACTTTCTAGTTCTAGATTATATCCAAACAGACCCCTAGTGATTTGCAGAAGTCACTTCATCCATATAGTTACTACATATTTACAATATATTATTTTAAACATGACAATAGTAAACATATAAGGCATAAGAAAAACTAAGCAAACCATAATATAAAATCCTGATACCTCTACATGGATAACAAATCCAATCATCACATCTTACCCAGTATAGGATAACCACAAATGATGAAATCACATACATGTTAATCATATTAGAATGGAACTAACATGTAAAACACCAAAACAACATAACTTCAGAAAGAAGATAAATAAGAAAGCATTAAGGACTGTACCGGTGGAGTCCGACTTCCATCAAACATGTAGGGGAAAGCATCCCTGGTTATTCTGACATTTGTAGCTTTTGTTGCTGATTGATCTCGAATGAAGGGATGATCTAGTAACCTCTGGGCTGTTGGACGGGCTGATGGATCTCTTTGTAAGCATAGCTGAATGAAATTCTTTGCCTCGCTTGAGAGATGATCAGGGATTTCAGGCATATCTCTGCTGTTACCGATTTTAAATATTGCAGCTACCTGATCAATACAAGCATTTTAAAACAATGTTTGCCCCTCATACTCTTTAAATAGGCTGGATATCAAATATGCAAATAAATACTAGTTCTAGATATCCAAAAACGCACCCCTTCATATTGATTCCAGGGAGGCTTTGATGTTGCCATTTCAAGAATTGTGCATCCCAAACTCCATATATCAACAGGAAGGCTATAGCCATTTGTATTCATTACAACCTAAGAAAGCAAACATCAGTATGCATTACAACTTACAGTCGAAGAGAGAAGGATGGCCTCTTCAAATTGAAAAATGTGAAAAAGAAAGGGGAAAATACTTTACCTCAGGTGCCATCCAGTATGGACTCCCTTTGAAAGAAAGCATGGAGGAAGAAGAATTTATCTGTTTCAGAACAATCATAATTCAGAGAAGATCTCCATCATAAAACTATACATTTAGAAACTCTGCTCCCCCTAGCATTTTTCCTCTAAGTCTTCCATTTCACAAGGGTTCCTATCATATATTTTATGTCATATGGAACTCATTTGGTGGACATGATGTGATACAATAAGAGAATAGAACATGACAGGACATGGACATGATAGAAATAAGAAAAAGATAAGATACAATCATATTTAGTGTTTAGTGAATACAAGAGAACAAACTAAATAAGTATAGGATATAATATAAATTATGTTTAAATGACAGTTTTTTATTAAAATTACACATAAGTTTCTAAAAAACGACTTTTAATTTATATTTTTTACAAATAATGGAAATTATAAAAAAGTATATTTGTAACTAAATTATACAAAATTATTATTTTATTTATATATAACTACTTTTTATATTGTAAAAGAATTATAATTAATATTTTAAAATATTTAAATTATTATTATTTAATTTGAATAGTCTAATAAATAATATAATTTAAATTTATGTGTCACAATAATTATAAATGTAAATACATATAAGATAATATGCTAAGTAAAAAAAATATGATATAAACTAATATTAATAAAATTATACAAATTTTGTAAAATTAATATTATGATTCAAATATTTTTCTTTGAGAAAAATTTAATAAGATGTTAATTTTAATACTTTAATTATCATTGTAATTTAATTTACGTGTCAATATTATATCTATATATAGATAAAGAGGGGGGAGGAAAAAAGAGGGAGAGTGTTTATCCTATCCTATTAAACCTAACTCACCTCCTTTCATAAGATAAGAGACACACACAATATTCTGACAAGATAGGATAACTGATAAATAACATTATCATGTCATGTTGGTGCAACAAATAACAGATCACAACACTTTAGGATAACTATCTTATCCTGCAATATCCTACCCACCAAATGGATCCTTAAATTTTAAAAGACCAAACACAAGAAAGTGCCGCAGAGCCAGATGTATTCTAGCTCTCATTCTTCTATCTTGAGATTTCATGGAGAAATCATATGTAATCAAGAGAGTAAAGTGGAATGTCTCTACCACTAGCCAGACAGATATGATAGAACAGCAAGTATGAAGCTGGGGAAAAAGAAAAAATTTTAAGTATATACTCTCCACAATTTTACACCTTTCTCTATTGGCCAATTTATTTTACAAGCGATAACTTTTCAAGTGAGCTGCCAAAAGCAATTGATTCCTTAAGAATACATTTAAAACACTTACGTGTTTAGCCATTCCAAAGTCTGCCAGCTTGATTTCACCATTAGGATCAACTAGTATGTTAGCCCCTTTGATATCCCTGTGTTAAAAAAAAATCAATACTTTAAAAAAGAGTCAAGATGCATGCATTTCATATTATAAATATAGATCTGAGTAAGCATTAACCAAATTACCTATGCACTGTATTTCTCCCATGAAGATAGGCAAGACCAGAGACAATCTGCCTGGTATAATTTTGAATAACAGGCTCTTTGAAGGCCCCATATTCCTGAAGTAATTTGTGAATAGAACCACCAGAGACATATTCCAAATAAACGGAGAGTGTTTCTTCTCCCTGCAAACATGGCACATCCGCACATATATATTTATAAATGGATCTCAATCATTATTTTATTTTTCTTTTTTTTTTCTATGTGCAGACAGCTATAGTTACAGGATTCAAAAATTGGAACATTTTAGCCACATACCAAATCACTCCCATAGTATTGAACAATATTTGAATGTGAAAGCTGACTGAGCAAATTGATCTCCTGCGATCAAATGAAGATCAGACATATCAAAACAAAATCCAATGCAGCAGTATAGAATGCTTAAGGCATCATGCTTAAATCTTAAAAAATAATAGAATTACCTGATTAAGTTGTTTGAGGCACTCTTTTGATGTTTGGTCATCACAGACAACCCTGACTTCCTTTATTGCACATAATTGTCCACTATCACTATCAAATTTGCACATAAGCTTTTTAGAGACGTAGAACAAACACAGGAAGCAGAATATATATAGTTTCAGAAGCTTGTCCATAATATGGACATTTGGACACAGTGCACATTTTAAAGAAGACTGTTGATATAATTCTATGAACATAGTTTAAATTCAAAGCTTTTTTTATATGGCTGATAACAACAGACACAGAAATATTTCCACTGTAACCTAAATATTTATTCATATACAGTACAACCACTGATAGCAAAAACCACAAGTTCTGCCTTTAATTCAAGGAGTGAAAACTATACATCACGATATAAAGTTGTTTCCGCCTAACCAAGAAGGAGAATTGAAAGCCAATTTCTTAATACCTATTGAATCCCAGGTAAACATGCCCAAATGTTCCCCTTCCAAGAAGCTTTCCTTTCTTCCACTTGGAAAGGTTACCGGTAGTGTGTTCTGCCACTCCATTTGCTCTAGTGCAGGAAAGAGAAGAAGAAGGGCTGGTAGGAGAGCCCGGTGGAAGAGGCAACGGATGGCATTCGCCCCTTCCATCTTCTTGCCTGCCTGTAGGAGAGTCAAGACTCAAAATAGGCAACTTTGGATGAAGAGGTGATGTTGGGCTGGTGGGCCCTCTTGACCCAGGACCTGGGCTTTTAGACCTCACATGGAACTTCACGTCACCTTGTCCTCTAGCATAAAGAAACAGCATCCATTAGTTCAGCTGCAGATCGGAGAAACAAACTTAACAGTCCATGTTTTCTGTGTTCCTTTACCTTAACACTAGCCATGCTAAACTGAATGTAGATATATAACTACGGCCTCCCGTATTTTATAATTACAAAACTAACTAATTATAGACAAAAAAATAAGATAAAAATATTTTGCTTAAGTTTCACCTAAACCAATTGGAATGAATAAGATGTCTGGAGCAGATAGATGTTTGGGAGAGTGGGGGTGGATGGCGGGTGGTTAACCCACTAAGCATAGTCTTAACAAAATTTCCCATCGAGATTTAGATCTTCATTTTCCCCGAACAAATCCATACCCAGAGTCTAGAGCTGCAAATTCAGAGTTTGAAAAGGCAATTTGCAGAACGGATAGTTCCAAATCTACAGTTATACTAATGAAGACTCCTCAAAGCACTGATTATAAACTCTATTACATACGAGCAAACACGCACATACAGAGAACACTAAAAATAAAAGCAAAGAAAAGTTGAGGAAAAAAAAAAAAAAAAAGAAAAAAAAAAAAAAAAAAAAAAAAAAAAAAAAAAAAAAAAAAAAAAAGGAGAAAAAAAAAAAAAAAAAAGAGAAAAGGAACAGTTTACGAAAAAGTGCAAAATCGTGTTCTAAAAGTTAGCGAGGTAGTAGCAAGAGCCAGTTACGAATTGGGATTGCAAGTCTGAACAAAACTAAAAAGGAATCCCACAAATCAAGAAAAGTATGCAATGATGATCCAATAGAGAGAGAAGAGGAGACGTCACAGAGCCTCATCAGCCACCGGAGTAAAAGTCACTTTATCTCATCAATGATTAAGCTAATAACCAGAGGACCTAAATTAAAATATAAATAAATAATAGGGTAAATGAAACGAACCCAATTCAATCCAATCCAATCCAAGGGAATTGAATTGAATCTCATGTTAATCAAGGAGTACAACAATTAACAACAAACCTAGCAGCAGTAATCTGAGAGTGATATGTGGGGTGATCCTCGTAGGAGCCACTGGAGCTGACGCTAGAGCCTGAAACAGAGGCAGATCCGAAGACGAGGCCTTGGTCGTTGCTGAAGCTCTGGGTGGAGGAGACGGAGGGGCGAGGCAAGGGGAGTCCCCGCTTCTCGTCGGGGTCGGCAGCGGAGGAGGGAGCGAAATCGCGGGTGGCGCGTGGTGAATTCCGGACGTGGGCCGCTTCGTCGAAGCTCTTGTTGGGCCTGGTCTTGGGCTTGATGAAGTTGAATTGAAGAACGCTGGTACCGCCGCCGCCATGTGGGTGGTGGTCCTCTTGGTCCTTGCTCTTGCTAGACTTTTTACCCCACCAAGTGGGCATGTTCTAAATTAGACTAAGCACAATTGGCGAGAAGGGAAGGAAGAGATGTTGAATTGGCGAAGAAGAAGAAGAAGAAGAGAAAGAGAGAGAAGGGGCGTTGGGAGTGGTTAGGTTTTGTTCAATTGAAAGAGGAAGATACGACGAAAGAGGAGAGAAAATAAAATAGAAAAAGAAAAGAAAAGAAAAGGGACAGAGTGAAGAACAGCTAAGGTTGGGGTTGGAGGGGACGGCAGACGGTGGTTGGATAAGTGACGTGGCATTTTCTTAGAAAGAGAAAGGCTTCGAGATGGGACCCACACTCCCAATCTACAACTCTCTTCTCTCTGCCTCCTCCTACGTGTCCCTCTCTCTAACGCCTTACGTGCGTTTTCAACAACACCCTTCTAACTCTCGGTTAATTTCCCGCCATTCTGCACTTTACAGTAACTGCTAAAACCAGTTACTGCTAAAACGACAACATAAACACAGTATCATTAGAGTGTGTGTTTCTGATTTAATTTAGGGTTGTCGGGTTGGTGATAATGTTTGCGTGATTTTACTACAGATTCAGTGTTACACATGTAACAACATACCCGTTGCTCCACATAAATGCCACTCCCCCCACTCCCTCCTTTTTCTCTCCATCATAAATATACTTCACACAAATTACTCTTTATTATTTTCATTTCAAAATCTCATTTATTTTTTTATCATGTCACGAGTCACCACACACTTTTCAATTCTTTTATGACAACAACGTCACTCGTGATCTTCATTTTCCCACTACATTTTCTCCATTTATTACTATTTTTACTATTTTCATTCAAATTTCTATCATTTTCTTCACTTTCCTCATTCCCTGCCGCCATGAGGTGCTGGTGCTGGTGCTGGTGGATGCTGTCTAAGTCTATAAATTATTATAATGTCTTAGTCTCTCTACTTCCACTAATAACAATAATCATAAAACAATTCATACGTAGTTATCATTATTTAAAATAAAAAAATTAATGTTCAGTACACATCTTCCTACTTCTTTAATCATACTAATCACATCTGCAGTTTGTATTCAACTACACTATATATGCATAACTTCACTCTTTTTTTCTATATTCATGTCCAGTGATTAGAAAATATTTAACTACGTGTTACCTGAAACACTCTTATTTCATTTAGGTACTGTTGGATTAATCATACATATAATTATTTATAAAGGAAGTCTGTACCTTAAATTTCCCAAAAAAAGTACTTTTGACATAGCAAAAAAATATAAAACGGCTATAGATTTAAAAAAATACATCAACTTCTGCTCATCGATGCTCTCTATCAGTTTGCTTCAATTCAGATTATTGAATTGAATTAGCATGAAAATATTCAGATAAAGTTTTGCCAGAGTCTTACTCAACTTCAAGATAAAAACACACATACATATATATATATATATATATTCCTTTAAAAAATAATATTCCATGCATTTCAATAACTTAAAAATGTTATCGACCAGAGTGTTGTTCCATACATTTAACGCAAATAAAAATTTAATAAACAAAATAAAAAATTATTTATGCGGACGTTGTTGTGTCGTGATAGTTTAATATAATATGCTGTGGCTGGTCTTCCTTTTTTTTTTCAAAAGTTTTTGTTATAAAAAACTATGATATTTATTATATAATAAGAGATAAATAAAAATATTTTTTCAAAGATATAAGAAACATACGGCTATTTTTAAATGTAGTCACCATTGTTGAAACAGTTTAATTTTCTATAAATATTTTGAGTTAAATTTAAACATACAAAATCATTAATTAAAGTAATTGACTTAACTATTGTTTCCATCTTAATGATTACATAACGAAAGTATCGTGGCTTCAATAGAACAATTTGAGTATAAAATCTACGAAGAAGAAAGATTGATAAAACCTTTTTTTCTAGTATGAGAAAAATGTTTAATTTTGGATGAAGTTATATGTTACAATTATACTCTTTCAACCTCATAGCGAATTTCTTCCTCCTCTTTCTTGGCAACCAAACATAGGATTAGAGCATAGGTGGGACCATCATGGATGAAAGTTCATGGTTTTGTGCATGACTCTGTGTGAGTAATTATGCCATGGCTGCTAATGATGACCCCTTGCACAAACTCCACCCTTTTCTCACCATGTGTTTAATTGTATCTGCCCACTTTCATTTCTCAACATTCATTATTCCTCTTTGCCCTTTCAATTTAGGAACATTCACAAATCTGCTTTCAAATTCAAACCCTTTTTTCTCTGATTATGTGCTTCTCATTTTCCAATATGCACTATTCCCACTCTCAAATATACACTTCTTCACATATCAATCTATTTCTTTACGCTTTACAAGAGTGACGATGTTAGAAAGCTCATATCACAATCATTATTTTACTTTATTGCTAAGTCTCAAACGGGTCAATCTTTGGACCATTTTCATTTTTCCTCTTCCTTTATATTTATTTTAATTTGGGACCCAATTAGTAAAAAATAAAAAAAGAGTCTAGATTAAGTGAACCTTTTTCCATTTAACACGTTCAGTTGACTGCTCTTGACCTATGTACCACAGTCTATGCAACCTAGGCATCAAACGATGGACCCATTTCGTAGAATAGGGACACTTGCTTCGTCTTCTGTAAAATTTTGTTTTGAGATGGTGGCTATGGCTTATTTATCTCTGCCTTTATGTTGTGTCTCAAGCTTTGCTCTTATGTGGATATATACAGTGCTATGAAAACTTAATTAGAATGTTTATCTTTCAATGACTTTATCTACGTAAATGAAGATTTTTCACTTAACAAGGAAGTATTTTTGAGCTTTAGAAATAGTATAGAAGAATAAAAGACTTCAAAAAAAATAAAAAATAAGTTTTGGATAAATTATAAATAAAATTAATGAATAAGATTAATGGATGCAGAGAGAGTATGACGGACATCACAGTTCAAGAAAAAAGAAAGTGAATAAGGTAACTCTCGTTTCTGATAATGATAGTACAATATTTGAAAGAAACAATTTAATTTACGGCTAGTGTATTTTTTTCTGCCTTTTGCATTAAAATGGCCTAAATTAAATTATTAGAACAGGTAAAAGAAATTATTATCTATTCGGGGGGAAGTCGTGTTCATAATAGAGGACTTCAGTTCCAGAAAAAAAAATTAACATCAAAATCATATTTTTACTAAGCACGACTTTAGTTAAAAAGATATAATTAAAATTATTTAATATAAAATTAATTTTAATTAGTAGAATAAAATTGTCTAGACTTTTAATTAGTGAAATCGTGTATGTATAATTTGAAGTTCGTATATTTTGGATAAAGTACTTATTTTTAAATTTATTAACATGTTTTGTAATGTTTGTAATATTTGTTTTTGTAATTGGAACATGATTTAAGAAATAATTTATTTACAGTTCCTACGCTCAATCATTTTTGTATGCTCTGTTTTATATAAAACATCGACCAAATTTTTATACTTAAAACAGATTGTAATGTGATTTTTTTATTTTTATTTTTTTGGAATTTTTTTGAATGTGCGTTATAATAATGTCTGAATCGTGATATGCTTCATTTCTTCTATTTAATTATTTTTTATATTGTTTTCTTTGTTGGAATAATTGTGATCCTTTTCGATTATTTTCATCTATTATTATTATATTTTGCTGACTTTAAAATGACACATATTTTTTAAGAGGAAAGTTATTTGTTACTTCTTTAATTTATCCACTATTACTATATTTTTGTTATATGAACATGATTATTTTTGCCGATTGTTGGATTTATTTTAATTAAAACAATGCACTTGCAATTAGAAATAAAAGAGCTTTGTCCAAAATATCCTGCAAAGTACCCATGCGTAGATAAGGAAATTAGTTTCTAACAAAATGAAGTTGAAAAACTAAAGAATGTATTACTTTGTTTGCCCCTGTTTTTGTGTATTTCTGATATTTTGATCTTTCCTCAATAGTTCTGATCAATTTGAGTTTTACAAATAATTTCTTAATGTATTGCGAATGTATTTAAACGGAAAAATTTTGAATCAATTGAAAATAAAATAAAAAAATACCTTGTTTTTAATCACGCGGTATTTGAAACAAAGAAATTTCTTGTTTATATTTAATTTATGTTCATTAACCTGGATTACTAATTTCTTAAACAGATTTGAAAAGATAATAAATTCAAGTTTTGGATTTTTTTTTTATGCATATAATACAAGAAAGATAAATATTTGAAAATACTACATAACATAACTTTTTAATATGTTTTATGATACTTTAATTGGTTAATTATATTATGAAGTATCTTCAAATATTTATCTTTCTCATACTAAATACTAAAAATATCTCAAGGTTTGAATTTATATTTTGATTTTCTTTTGCTTCAAATTTGTTTAAGAAGCTAGTTGGAAAATGTTTGCAATATAGGTAATGAAAACAAATGAAATATAAAGAAAAAAAATTTCGTTTCAAATATGGTGTGATTAAAAAAAGTATATATTTTTCATTCTCATTTATTCAAATTATTTATGTTTATATACACATAGATATTTGTAATACGTTAAGAAATCGTTTGTATTGAGGAAAGATTAAATCTTGGAAATAAAATAAAAAAATAGGAGAAACATGATATATACATTCTTCGATTTTTTTAACTCCTGTTTTGTTAGATGGTAAAAAAAATTTAAAATTTGGATTACCATCTTTTGATTTATTTTTGTTTTAAAACCTAGTTCAAAAATAATGAGAATCTGAATTAATTTTTCATTTCAAATACCTCATTTCAATTCTGAACTGATTCAAATTATTGTGATTAAATACACTCACATGTATTCACAATATGTTAGGAAATTGTTCAAAACTTCTTTGAAAACCAAGATATTCAACTTCTCTTAAACTCCTTTTCTTTAATTAACCTCTCTTAATTAACTACCTAACTAGCTTATATAAAGTGAACTAGCTTATATAAAGTGAGAAAAAAAAAAGATATTTAGTTTTAACACCTAAAAAATAATTATCATTTACTTTAATGCATTTCAAGTAACAATCACAGCAAATGTTTGTAATTTAAAATCATTTCTATGAATTACACTGGTCTCTTTAATTGTTAAAATAATTTAATAATATTGTATTGGGTGATTTCAAGATTTAATAGTGAATTAAAATATGTGCATTGTTAAATTAAAATTATCAATTCAACATCCTTTATCAAATTGGAATGATTAGATTATAACAGTTGTAAATTATACAATAATTAGTTTTTTATCATTTATTAGAAAATCACCTACTCCCAACAGTTTTAATCAAGTATATAAATTTGGATTTTTAATGATCTTTAATGTGCACTTGAAGTTTTAATGGAGTATATAAATTTGGATCATTAATGATCTTTAATGTACACTTGAATAATATATATAATATAAGAATATAAACATAATTATCAACATTACAATTGAAATTATATATACACATCACATTATTATGCAATAAGGACCTATTGATTACGTACCCTTTCAACATTATCAAGAAATGGCATGAGAGCAAACCTTCACCAAATGCTCAATTGATACTTATTTTTCATGTATGTGTATTTCTATAATTAAAAGATACTTTAAATATACTCAAAATTCACTATACAATTTTAATAAATTTAACTATATTTTGACAATATTACAACTACAATGTTTGAATGGTGGGATCAAAACACATACAAACTTAACTTTCACAGTTAAAGTGACAATTACAAGCTCTTTTGCATTTTTTTCTTATATAAATCTTCTATAGTTAGAAGGAAAATATATTAAAATGTGAGTTTTCTTGAATCAAAACACTTATAATGTGATTTAAATTTAGTTAATGGCTTTAAGATTATATGAGCCTTTTTATGTGAAAAATAAAATCTTTATACCTTGTAGTCTCTTAAAAACCTTCTTTTACAACTTCTTCAAAAGAGGGATTTATTATGAAATTATTTTGATATGGTCTCACCATTCTAATGACAAAACCATAATCCAAATCAATAATACATGTTACACAAAACTCCCAACCACTTATGCATAAAGAATAATAGACTTCATTTGTTGGAGGTTAGGAATGTGAGGTGGTTATGTATGTCTTCAGTCATTAATAATATTTGGAGACAAATTGAATATGATGTGAAAGAGAGAGGAAAATAGTGAAAGTGGTGTATGCACAAATATAAGGAGTATAAATGCAATTTCATGTGAGATTAGCATTACATTATTGATGTGATATTTCATTTCTTGAGTCATTATTTGATAACATAATAACTATAAAAAATGTTGAACCAAATGCAAAATGTTGAGTCATTATTTGGTTTTGGCATGTTTTGGGGAATGCAAAAAAAACTCATTAACTAGACTCAAACCATTTTTGTCTTTATCTATTGCATGTGTTTTTTTGTCCTTAGCTAGTCATCCTTCAATCATACTATCTATAAATTTTTAAGTGTAAGTCTCAAAGGCATAAACAATTAATCACTCATGATACTTCAAAATCTAAACAAATTTTTTTAAGTATAAAAATGAAAAGTGTACAGATTTCTAAACCTATCTGCTAATTAAGAGGTTATAACAAAAATATTCCTCATGATACCCAATGTTATGTATGAGTTGATTAATTAGACAATTATTGTTGTAATTACAGTGTGTTATTTCATTATTTTGTGAGGTTAAATTTTCGATTTTTACATATCCCACAAGCTCATATTTTGTTTTAAACTAAATGTAACATAAATAAAATTGGTAAGGAAAAAGAAAAACGTAAAATGGTTATCAGGACAAGTTGCTTATGTGAAAATTAAAAATTATAGAACATAGATATTGAAATTACAAATTATATATCTCTTTACAATTTGTAGGCTCGTGATGGTTTTGTTTTTAAAAAAAAAAAACGCATAATCAAAGAACTTAATCTTAATTTTTGAAAACAAATTGTTATAGAGTAAATTCCTTTTTGGGTCCAATGAATATGAACAATGACAATGACGTATTTTGGTTGTACTTTTTAAAATTTACTTGTCAGCTATTAACCAATCAATGAAATGTAGGTCGTCACTATGAAACTTGCAATATCTTATTATTTGGAAAATGTTTATAGTTTATTTTAAATGATTAAAAGTAATATTTTTTTAAATATAAATAGATAGATAATCTTGATGCAATAAATTACTTTTAGTAGAAATAGACAAGCGCTTGTTTAATGAATAATTCATTAGAAATTACAGTTATTAATACTTTTTAAACTAATTATGTATCTTTATATTTAACTACTTTGACTCTAATAAATTATAACTAATATTTAGAAACAAAATAATAGTTATTTAATTTATGATTACTTATATTTGATAATCTTAGTGTGAGAGAAAGAGCTTATTCATTAATCTTAATAACGATTTCAAAAGACTATTACAAAGGAATCTTACAAAAAATATTTTTTAAATAATTAATTTTTCCTTTTAAAGATTCCAAGGCCCTTCATACTTATATATAGTATTTAAAAAGGTGACATGTTTTAATACATAATTTATTACCTCAGTTACATTGTAATAACAAATATTTATGACTTAGTATAGAGAATTGATGAGACTAAACTGAAATACATGACCACATAGTTAATAATATAGGTATAAAATAAAATTAATTAGGTCAACTTATTAAGACTACGTATAAAATAAAGTCTCGCGTATTCATTTTTGTACGTTGGACTGTGTCAGGAATTTTCTTACGATGACTAATTATACGTTGTAGAACTTCATACATTTTCTTCAAAAGTTTCTCTTTTCAACACTCACCCATTGTTTCCTCACTTTAACGTGTACGGAATAATGATAGGTTTACGGAAATTTTGTTTTAAATTTAAAAATTTAATATTATAATGATTGATATTATTCTAACTAAACGTATAATTAATCATAAATAGCACTTATATTCAACGTTATAATCATAGATAATTATATTTATCTAGTTTCTAAATGTAGTTACATACTGAAATTAAGTGCTGTGATATATTTAATTTAATTTCAAGCTTAGCTTTGAATATGTATATTATGAGTTATTACATTTCTTAAGTAAACCTACATGTTAATATTATAAATTTACGTTATTATTATTATTATATAATATTTTAATATATTATATAAAAGTCACAATACTAAAATTATTTTTTACCGATTCAATTCTAGATGGATGATTAAATTTTAAGCAACACTATTGACTGATTCAATCAGCATTTTAGATATAAAAACTTCATAAAGTGTATAATTTGTTTTCGTGTATTGGGACGTGTTGATGAAAATTTTACTTTATAAACTATTTCTGAATTAAATTTTATAATGTATATTTATAAATTTGAATTCCCAATTTTTTTAAGATTAAATTATATTTAAAATCTACTTCCTAATGTAAATGATGTCATTGAAGAATAATGTTTTGGTTTGAACCAGTCTTGTTGTAGGTCCTGGAGTCGAATAAAGACCCAAACCTAAACCACTTTAACCTACACACCACTGTCAAAAATATTGTACTTTTATACTATTAATCTCTCAACACTTTATAATTTGTTTTTTAAGAAAAATTGAGCATAAATCTATTTTCTAATACACTCTCAAGAGACTGTTTTAACATTTATAGATCTATTATAATATTAATATCTATTATCACGTTTTTTTTGGATTACCTATAGATAGTTAATCAGTTACCATATTTTTATGTTTTCACACATGGAAATATAGAATATAGTAGAGATCTCACGTAAAATGTTAAATTATACATAAATAAATATAAATATAAATAAATCTTAATTTTTGGTTTGTGATGAATTAGACTTAAATATATATTAATTTAGAATAATTTAATATATTGATTGAATTATTAATAATTGTTAAAATTATCTAATAAATTCCTTATATATATACATGACAAAATACCTCATTATTTTATTTTTCAGAAGATTAAAATATATACAACAGTGTTTTTCTAAATTTTCTCCTACAGATCATTCAAATCCGCTCAAGATCCGTTAATACAATCAATACATACCCAATATAATCAATCATATCTAATGAAATATTATTAAATAAAATAGATATATAATAAAGATATACAATAATCACAATACCCCTTCAAGTTGGAGCGTGAAGATCTTGAATGCCCAACTTGTGAAGTAAAAAAGAATATTGTTGTTTTCCCAATGTCTTGGTAAAAATATCTGTAAATTGTTCATTAGTGGGAACAAAACTGGGACTAATATCCTCGAGAATAATGACATCACGAACAAAATAACAATATACTTCAATGTGCTTGGTTCTATCATGGAAAACTGGATTCTGAGATATGTGCAGAGTAGCTTAACTATCACAATGCAGTAACATGAGTGTAGTGTGTATCACGTTAAGACTAGATAAAATTTCCTTTAACCATTTTAATTAATAAGTAGTCATAGCCATCGAGCAATACTCAGCTTCAGCAGACGATCTGGACACAATATGTTTCTTTTTCGTCTTCCAAGAGATAGGAGAGTCACCAAGAAATATTATCCAACCCGTAAGTGATCTCCGGGTCAGCGGGCAACTAGCCCAATCGACATCACACCATCCATGTAGACGTAGGTCACATTTACTACTCAACAAGATACCTTGTCCTGGATTCTGTTTCAAATAACGAACAACTCGGAGTGTTGCGTGCCAATGATCCTCCTTTGGTTGTTGCATGAATTAAGACAAAACATGAACACACAATAGGACAGTTCGGGTCGTGTGAAGCACAGATAAATCAATCGTCCAATCAAGCGACGATACGACTCTTGGTCATGAAGTAGTTTACTAGTAGACAAAGTCAAACGATGATTTTGTTCCATAGGAACAAGAGCGGGTTTATCGCCCAACAAACCAACTTTAGAAATTATATCAAGTGCATATTTCCTTTGACACAAGTAAAATCCATTTGAACTTCGTGCGATTTCAACACTAAGGAAATACTTCAAGACACCCAAATCTTTCATATGAAAATAAGCACTCAAATAGGCTTTAAATCTCTGAATAATTGCACTATCATTTCATGCAACAATCAAATCATCACACAAGCACACTAAGGTGAATGTTACCATTGTTCATGGAGAATAAAGAATAATCTGAGTATGATTGCTGAAACCCATATCCCTTCAATGCAGCCGAGAGTTTAGCAAACCAACATCGAGGAGCATACTTAAGCCCATAGAGTGACTTTTTCAATTTACACACCTTGCCAGGAACTGAGACTTAGAAATCAAGCGGTAACTTTATATAAACTTCCTCTTCAAGATCACCATGAACAAAGGCGTTGTGAACATCCATTTGATGAACCTCCCAATTCTTTGCAGTTGCTACTGCAAGAAATACTCGCACTGTAGTCATCTTAGCAACTGGAGCAAAAGTCTCAGTATAGTCAATCCCTGTAACTTGGTGATTCTCAAAGATTACAAGCCTAGCTTTGGATCTTTCCACTGTGCCATCAGAGTGATAATTGATTTTGTAGACCCATTTGCAACCTAGTGCCTTCTTGTTTAGTGGAAGGTCATCTATCTCCCACGTATCATTTTTTTTCAATGAATGTATCTCACGGTGCATTGCATCTCGCTATCGTTCATCTTTTACTGCCTCAGAATATGTCACAGGTTCACGGTCTGCATGTATTGCTGCAAGAAACATTTTATGTCGCAGAGAAAAATTATTACAATTCACATAGTGTGCAATGGGATATGAATTACCTGAGGAATGCTACGGTTTAGGTGTTGGTGGGAATAAACTCAATTTTTGTATTGTATGAATGTCATAGTCATGCAACAAAACTGATGGTTTTTTCTGTCTATGACTGCAACCCAACAATTCCTCATGTAATTCTTGATCATTTTGCTCATTTGGTTCTTGTACAGAAGTATTATTTATTGACGGAATAACATCAACTTCATGTTGTACTGGTATTGCATCAGGCACATCATGATCGTCATGTCTTGCTCCCTCTTTTTTTTTTTTCAAATCATCAATCTTCTCCAAATCAAAATCAGACCCACCCAAACTAGAAATTGTAGGTAAGTCTTCTTTAGGAAGATAAGCAAAAAGAAAATCTGTTTATGAGAACTTGACATCTTGTGAGACAAAAAATTCATTGGTTTCTATATCATACAAACGCTATCCCTTTTTCCCACATGGATATCCCACAAAAATACATCTTCTACTTTGGGAATTAAATTTATTGCCTAACCTCCCTTGTTTATGAGCATAACATAATGATCCAAACACTCGTAGATGATCATAGGTAAGGTCACAAAGCATTCTATAAGGAGTCTTTCCATTCAAAACTAAGGAAGCACTAGTAGAAAAAAGGGTTTCTACGTCGTCAATATAATGTCGGCTAAATCAAAAACTGACGTTGCTAAAAACGTAGTGGCATTTTGTAAATAAATGAACATTATGACGTCGGTTTGTAATAAACCGACGTTGTTATACATAGATGACCTCGGTTACCATTTACAACCGTCCTTGAAAATACTGTAAAAATAAAAATTTAAAATTTGAACTTTTTTTTTTGCGGTGAGTGGCTAACGTCGGTTGGGAGAGGCCGACTGACGTTATGTGGAGGAAAAATGTCGTCGGTTTTGTCCCAATAACCGACGTCATGTGTGCAGCGACATTGTGGAGGTGAACTGTGGTGGATTTTGGAAAATTAGGGTTCAACACAACGTCGGTTATAAGCTCCTAACCGACGTGATTATGTTTGTTTTAACCCACCTCACACGTTTTCACTTTCACTTTTCTTCTCCCTCCACTACGTGCGCGTTCTCGATTCACTGTTCTGGTATCTTTGTGCTCTGTTTCAAGCTCCTTAGGTTCTCCATTCAGCTCTGTTTCACTCTTGGTCCTTCATTTACGTTGAGCGCTTCGTTTAAACGGTGCCATTTTCGTTTTAAGCTTCGTTCGAGGTACCCTTGGTTTCAAGTTTTTAATTGTTCCTTTCTCCGACATATTCGTTTGCTTTCAGTGATTGTGGTATTTTATTGACTTTTTGTTTGCGTTTTGTGATTTTGGTAGTGTTTGTTTGGGCTTCTTTCAAGTTCGTTTGGTATGCACAAGCTTGTTCACAGTCTCGGTTGTATGCTTGGTTTAACATCCTTAGCAAGAGGTTAGCAATTTCATAAAATTCATTAAAAATAGTTAGAAATTTATTTTTGCCCCAAATTTTTTATCAACATCTTGATTTAGTATATATTTGATGGTAGAGTTCTTACATTGTATAGATTTACCATAGATTTAGGGTTTCAAAGATTTATGGCGAAAAAACTTCAAACGGCCATAACTTTTGATAGAGAGCTCGGATTGAAACGCCTCAAAAATAAAAGTTGTTCGAAATGGGGTAACGAAGCTCTTGGCCAACATCCAAAGGCGGTTGGGCCTCCGAAAATTCCAAAATTCCATCGTTTAGGTTTTCTTTTTTATTTTTTTCTTATTTTTCATCTATTTTTTTAGATTGTAGCCTTTGATTTCACATATCTATACTTGCTAAAAAATTCTAAAATTTTTTGTGGTGTTTTCTTGTATTGATTAGAGATTTATCAATTTATAATTTTTTTTAAAAAACGACAACACCACATCGGTTGTTTGGCCAAAACCGAAGTGGTGTTGTGTTGTGGATTTCAGCAAAGCACCACGTCGGTCTTTTGGTCCAAACAAACGTGGTGGTGGATTACGTGACGTCGGTTGTTTAACTGACGTCATTTTCAACGTCTCCTAGGTCAACGTCGGTTCGGGACCCGACGATAAAAGTCTCTCAGAACTGACAATAAATGCCTTTTTTCTACTAGTGAAGGGATTCTATTTATCAAGTAACCAGCCGTGAGAACACATTTTCCCCAAAAATCAATAGGTAAACATCCCTAAAATCTCAAAGCTCAAGCTACATTTAATCTATGTTGATGCTTATGTTCAACACGCTTATTTTGTTGTGGTGTCCCCGTACAAGATGTTTGAAAAATTATTTTATTTTCAAGAAAATAATTTTTCATGTAAGTAAATTCTGTTTTGTTGTCAGTCCTTATAATTTTCACTTGTTTATTAAACTGACGCTCCACCATGGAGAAAAACATTTTCAAAGTAATTCACACCTATTTCTTATCAATCAACAAATAAATCCACACTGATCTAAAGTAATCATCAATAGTCAAAAAATAGGATGCTCCTATTTTTGTTTGTTTTGCTCTTTGACAAACATCACAACATTTATTCAAATTTTCAGTACCTTTTTCAAGGTCTACACCTGAAACTATCTTGGTAACTTGCATAGACGAATGCCCCAATCGTTGATGCCAAAAATCCAAAGGCATCCCTTTGTCAACTTTCAAAGCCGTAATACACGACATCCCCTTAAAATAACAGAGTCCATCCCGACGTTCACCCTCACCAATCAGCTTCCTCGAAGTGCGGTCCTATATTACACATATGTTATGAGTGAACTGAATAGTACAATTGGAATGATCTATAAGCTGCGACACAGAAATTAAATTGTAAGATAATCCAAGCACTTATAAAACATTCTCAAGGACAAAATCACTGCAAAAAATAATGGATCCCTCCTTGGTAGCCACAATATTGCTCGCATCTGGTAAACCAACAGGACATGGAGATATGGCTCATAAGTTATGTAAATCACTCAAATTTCCTATCATGTGGTTCGAGGCTCCTGTGGCTATTATCCATGATATTTGCTTACCAGTCATCTTCTCATTTGAACGACCCTTCAATTGTACATACATAATCAAGTGACCAGGATTGTTAAGACTGGTTATGTCGTAAGTGAGATAGCTTTCTGTTGACGGTTACCATCATTGGGTTCTTCAGCCATGATTCAATATATTGGGTGTATATGGGTCTAGCTCTGCTACCATGACAAAATACCCCATTACTTTATTTCTTCAAAAGATTAAAATATATACAATAGTGTTTCCCTAAACTTTCTACTACAGATCCGTTCAAATACATTCAAGATCCGCTAATACAATCAATACCTACCCAATGTAATCAATCATATCTCATGAAATATTAAATAAAAACAGATATATAATAAAGATATACAATAATCACAACTTATTTTTTATTATATATCTATTTTTATTTAATAATATTCCATGAGATATGATTGGTTATATTAGGTAGGTATTGATTGTATTAGCGAGTCTTGAACGAATTTGAACGAATTTGTAGGAGAAAGTTCAAGAAAACACTATTATATATATTTTAATCTTCTAAAAAGTAAAATAATGAAATATTTTGTCAATATATATATTAAATATTTCATTCTCTATCAAATAAGGGTTTCACTCTCTATAAGAAAATGAAGAACAATAAAATAAGATTATAAATATGTAAAAACTAAGAAAAGAATTGAATTCTTCTTACACCATCAAAGATTGCAGAGAAAAAACATTGAAAGAATAAAAAGATTTGAAAATACGATATTTTGGAAAGACAGCAATGGAAATTCACCTATAATTCCCACCAAAATTTGTTATTATTTTAATTAAAAAAATACGACATTTATTTGTACCAATCTTTCTGTCTTTTTTTTTTTTTTTTTTTTTTTTTTCTCTAAAGCATCATTATTTGGAACTAAAAATAAGAATAAAAGAGGGTCACTCAAACTAAAAGTCGAATTAATGAAGAACATTTTACAAACTATTTAATAGGATAAAATAAAATATTTATATTTTAAAATATGTTAAAAGTGTTATTAACATTAAAAAAACAAGTAATTATTATAAAATTAACTTATTATACACAATAAATTGCAATTAAATAACTGTATAAAATAGTTTTACATGGTAGATGATTTTGTTTCTCCACATTTAAAAGCATTGCTCATCACATAAAATGTATGGTAGGTCATGCATGACTCATGTATCATGCTGTGATCCATTAATTTTATTCAAATTTATTTTACCAACAAAACCAGCTGGATTCACGGAAGGGAGAATTAATATATATTTATATTGTGGTGAGTGAACAATATATGGATTTTGTAAATGGTGTGGGTGAACCATTTTTGTATCTAAATTATGTTCATTCCACCAACTCCTTTTAACTATACACACCCATAACAAATAATGAACATATATTATTTAGAAGGAGCTTAATGAGCATGGGCATCCATGATTGCATGTGTTTCCAAATCACTTTTGTCTTTAAGTCATGCAATATTATATCTTACAATAAATACTATTTTTATCTTAAAAAATACATGCATCATTAATTCTCTTCTTCTTTATTTTATTTTTCTTAAAATACTTTAAAAACAATGCAAAAGGTCTTTTGGATAAATTGTTTAGCGTGTATCATATTTCTCACGTTCGATTCTCTTGCCCACGAATAAAAGGAAGTAAAGTATGATTGAAATAGAAATGACTTGCAATGGTGGTGTCTGAAAATACTATGGACCCATCACATTGTTGAGGACCACACTATGCTATTTCTGTGCCTATTCTCACTAAATTTACACTTTATACAAACTCCTTCAGATCCATCATTCCTTGTCTTTTTCACCTTTATGGTAACATTTTTTTTATGAAGGGATAGAAAAAGTAGTAACTAATGGAAGGCTACAAAAATTGGAGATGTACACGTCAATTAAATATGGAAATATCAAAAATTTATTTCTTAGTTTTAAAGTTTGTTTTAAAATGTATTCACCAAATTACATAATGTATTTCATGCACTCCAAAAATTTTATTGTAGAAACTTTGTTCTGAAAATTTTACGTTGCTTTGAAAAATATGTTTTTGAATGTATTTCATAGATTTAGAAAATGTGTTTTAGAAAAAATTTCAGGAAAGATAATTCGAAAGTCACTTTAAATAAAGGTAAAATAGTCATTTTAAAAAATGTGGTGAATGTTTGAATTGATGGGGTGCAGGAAGCAATTGCCCAAACTGGAAATACACATTTTAAGATAAGCCCAATAACGGCCCAAAAATGTATATAAAAATAATAGTACAATATGTTGCTTACTTTGGCATAGAAGATTTCTATTTTGGGTGGTGATAAAGATTTGGGTTTATAATTTTTAAATTTAACTTTGAAAATAAAATCCGATTGAATATTCTAAAATTGTTTATGACTCGTCTTAAAAATAGAAAAAATGTTTTTAATTGTTGTTTTAAGCTTTTGAAAACGGTTTCACGTTTTCGATATTTTTCCTTCACTCTCTTCCTCCAGTCTTTTTTCGTCTTTTAATCAGTATTTGCTTGAGATGTGTATGGAATGTATGGGACTTCAACTTTAAATTTCAAACACAAATCAAATGTAAACCATTTTAACCTTATCTAATCATGACCAGATCTAGGTTTAGCCAGCAGAAACTTCTATAAAATAGGTCAAATTTACACTAATTGCATTATGATAATTATAGTGAAATATTTTCTAGCTTTTAAAAATTTGGCACAATAAATTCTATTACAACTAAAATTAATTAATTGAATTATAATACAAATTTTAGTAATTATCCTTGGTTAGTTTCCAATTACCAAATAAGTTACTGAAACTAATTTTGGTTTGACTTTTTGGTCTAGTCATTTTCTTCTCATTAACATTTAAATATTTATTTGATAGATACATATTTTTTAGCCATAAATACCCTAATTTATACATCTTACGATCTTTTATGATTGTTATATATTGAATATACAAAATGTTTATGAAAATGCTGTAAGATTCTGTTTCATTTTTATTAGTGACGAGTAAAGCTAGAACATAACTACAATTATATATCTTAGTAGAAGTTTGTTACAATGAACTGATATGGAAGAAGGTTCTTCACTAAATTCTTTTCACCTGGAAGAGTTGAAAGAAGTATTGAACATATATTGCTTCATTTTTTAAAGACAATGACGATCCTTTGCAAAAAGCTTCGGAAAGATTTAGGTCTTTATTAATGATACAAATTTCATGCATATATTTATAATTTGGTTGTATATTAATTAAAAACGTTTAAAACATGCTTTAGTTTTAAATTTCAAATATTTAATTTTTAGTTATAATAAATTAGGTTTCATGAGAGAGAGATAGAGAAAGAGAGTGAGAGATATAGAGAGAGAGTGATTGATTTATTTTTACACTTTATGATTATAAATTGTATTATTTTAATTTTAGAAATTAAATTAGGAATATATTAAATTTCAATTTAACGATTTAGGTACAATTAGATTGAGTAATATCTTGATTTTATTAGTATTTTTAATTCGATGACATTAGTTCAATTAAATTAGTTAATTTAACTTATTATTTGTTTGAATTTGGATACAATTTTTTAAGAACTATGATTAGAGGAATGATATGAATCTTGAAATATGTGGATTGAAATTTCATATTGAAATTCTTTTCAGTTTTTAATTTATTTGTGTTTTTAATGGTTAAACTTCCAAATTTAATTTATAAAGGAAGAATATTAAAAATTGAACTAAACATTATCAAGTATTTAAGTATGTATTTTATGGAAGAGAAGATGAAAATGTGCAATATGAAATGCATATGAAGAGATAAAGAGGAATTATTTTAGAAATTTTATCATCTTAAATTCCTAATACTTAGAATCAAGTGTTTTTTCTTTTTTTGTTAATTCTTAAGGAATTGGAATTGTATGGAGATTTAATATTAGGAATTATAATTATAATTTGTGTCACATAAAACAATGATAGAAAAAGAATATAAAAGATTACTAATAAATGTGAATTATGATGAGATTATATTAAAATACTTACTTGTTCTATTTATTGGACATATATTATTTGTTTAAAGTTTATTTCAGTTTTCAAATCTCTTTAAAAATGATAAATATTTAATATTGTTTACGTATTAAAATTTAATATATTTGTCAACTGTGTCAAAGGAAACTAATAATACTCACTTAATCACTTATTTAATTTAAGTTTGTTAAAGTTGTTAGTGTATTCAATTATATTTGATGAATCCAATATCACTTTGAAGTTAATTGAAAATTGAAGACTTAAATTGAAGATTTAGATAAATTGGTGTGTACTTGTTTTTGATGTATATGTAAGTTTTTCTCTAATTAGTTTGATCTTTAATTATTTATAATAAAGTAATTTTAAGTGTTTTCGAACTTATCTTTTAATTGATTAGAAAAAACGTTTTAATCTATTAAAAATATTTTTATCTAAAGTCTAAAATAATTCTAAAAAGATATTTTAATTGATTCCGTTTCTTAAAATTATGAATAATTTTAAAGGTTTAAAATGGGTTTTTTGATATATTAAATTTTCCTATACTTTTAAAATGATTTTAATATTTTAACATTAAAATAACAATTTCATTTATTTTTTTCACAAGTAAGTGAAATAAATATATTTAAAATATGATTTAATCTATTAAAACTAACAAGTTAAGATCTATATAATGTTCTCATTGTGATTTCATTTAATATATTGAATTTAAAACTCAGAGTTCTAAAATTGTTTTCTAAGTTTGAGAGAGATTTTTATTGAGTCAAATAACGTTCTTAATACTCTTAATTTTTTTTTTTTATCTAGAATCGAGGTGCCGGATTTTCTCACATGAGTGATTCTTGTACCAAGAATTAGTCAAATTGGTCTCACATAGTGAATTAGCTCAACCTGAGTTTTAAAATACGAGATTTAAAAAAAAAAAAAAAAACTAAATAAAA